>SL_3KL_010_SEDDRAFT_10000072_pt1 | contig 60025 bp, 48 predicted proteins | sample SodLakKL_010_SED_2_FD_10381 | JGI IMG/M metagenome (IMG submission 10381)
GCCGATTTAGAATCTTCTGGTGCAGGAACTACATGGACGATTAAAGGAAAGCTTTAAAAGACATGATCATGCAGTGACTCGGCCTATGAGAGTTATTAAGTTTGGTGAAATAATAATACACCACTATGGACACAGAGTTAACGAAAATTTGTATCATCGAGGACAACGAGTACATGCGTGAAGGCTGGGAGGCTATTCTGGATACACAACCCGATTTTTGCGTGCTCTCAACTTTTGAAATGTGTGAAACTGCATTTGAAAGTGAAAGCATCAAGCGCGCAGATGTGATTTTAATGGATATAGATCTGCCGGGTATCTCAGGCATAGAAGGAGTGAAGTATGTTAAAGAGCACTATCCGGATACATTGGTAATTATGGCCACTATTTTTGATGATGATAAATATATCTTTAAAGCACTGCAGGCCGGGGCTATTGGATACTTGATGAAAAAGGTAAGTCCCGATGATTTGTGTAACTCCATACGGGATGCTTGCAATGGCGGTTCACCAATGACGCCCGAAATTGCGCGCAAGGTTATCCAATCACTCCATATTAAGAAAATNAAAAAAATCGGCNGTTCAGCTTACCGAGCGGGAGCTTGAAATTTTGCAAGAGCTGGCAACCGGTAAATCTTACATGGCAATAAGTAAGGAAATTTATCTTTCAGAAGATGGTGTACGCTATCATATTCGAAACATTTATAAAAAGCTGGAGGTAAACAGTCGGTCTGAAGCTGTTGCCAAAGGAATTAAAAATCGAATAATTCTTTGAGAGAAGAGTTACGAAATACCCTCCGGAATAAAGCTGGATGGTTTATTTCTCTAAATTCATCAACAGAGAGGCTGAGAGCATATTACAAATACTACACAATTATGTAGTGTTCCGTATGTACTCTTCGTCTTATGTTAAAGACGAGAACATACGTGAGACAAGAGAACACAAAACACTATGGCCCGATTGATTGATAATCTTTCGGGTCAATTTTTTTATTTCAGATTTTATTATTTAGCGTTCTAAAGAAAAGATGTTTTAGCTGCTTATCTCATTTCAAAACCACCGTATTTATTACGATATTTGATCAAAATCTTATTGGAATAAATAACGGAGCTACATTGAAGAACAGTATTAAAATTGCATCAGGACAAGGCTTTTGGGGAGATTTACCGAATGCCCCAATCAAGCAGGTTAAAAACGGGAAAATTGACTACTTGGTGATGGATTACCTCGCTGAAGTTACCATGTCCATCATGCAAAAACAGCGGATGAAAAATTCTGAATATGGTTATGCAAGAGATTTTGTTGGTGTTGTTGAGGAGGTTTTTGATGAAGTTTCCAATAGCGGTGTAAAAATTGTATCAAATGCCGGCGGTGTAAATCCCCGGGCTTGTAAAGATATGTTGTTGCAAATAGCAGCAGAGAAAGGGTACAAGGGCCTTAAAATTGCTGTTGTGGATGGAGATGATATCCTACCTGATTTAGATCGGTTGATTGATGATGGTCACGAACTTAAAAATATGGAGACGGGAGAGCCTATCCATACAGTGAAAGACGAACTGCTAAGTGCCAACATCTATTTTGGCTGCAAACCTATTGTTAAAGCTCTCGAAGAGGGCGCAGATATTGTAATTACGGGACGAGTAACCGATACCGGCCTAACACTCGCCCCGATGGTGTACGAATTTGGCTGGTCATTCGATGATTTTGATAAAATGTCGGCAGGTACAATTGCCGGGCATATTATTGAATGTGGTGGCCAGGTGAGTGGTGGAAATTTTACAGACTGGGAAGAAATTGAAGATTTTACAGAACTCGGATTTCCAATAATTGATGCTCATCCTGATGGTACATTTCATGTTACAAAACATGAGGGGACAGGCGGCTTGGTTTCTGAAAAGACTGTAAAAGAACAGCTCATGTATGAAATCGGGGACCCATCCTCTTACATCACGCCAGACTGTATTGCTGATTTTACATCTATTAAACTTGAGCAAGATGGTAAAGATCGTGTGAAGGTTTATGGAATTACCGGTAAAGAAGATACTCCAACCTATAAGGTGTCAGCCAGTTACAATGATGGGTTTAAGCTCTCATCCACACTGGTTTACTGCTGGCCTGATGCGGTAAAAAAGGCTCAAAAGGCTGGAGAAATTTTGAAAAATAGGGCCGATAATCTTGGTTTGGAATTTGCCGATTTTAATACAGAACTAGTAGGCTTAAATGCCTGTAATGAGGATCCGGATATGCTCGAAGGAGATCTTTCGGAGGTAAACGAAGTTCAGTTACGGGTATCGGTGCACGGTTATTCCCGGGACGATCTCAACCGTTTTGGTAAAGAGATTGCGCCACTAATTTTAACGGGCCCAAGTGGCGTAACAGGGTTTGCGGGTGGAAGACCTAAAGCAAGCTCTGTAGTAGCCTACTGGCCTGCGCTTCTAGATAAGAAAGCAGCAGATCCTGTTGTGGAGATATTCGAATCGTAAATTTCATTAAGAATCAGACCGAATAGTTCTTTACCTTTTACGGCTAATGAACTGTTGTTGTCTAAATCGAAAAAATATTATTTAATACATGGTTATTGGAATAATTGGTGCAGGGATTTCCGGCTTAACGGCAGGAAGAATATTGGCAAAAAAGGGACATGACGTAACAATCTTGGAAAAAAGTTCTGGATTGGGAGGGCGTATGGCAACACGTTATGCCGGTAAAGGTGACGAAACAAAATTAGATCATGGACTCTCATATTTTTTAACTGAGTCGCCGGAATTTCAAAGCTTTGCTGTAGAACTTCTCGATAAAGGTTTAATTCAGCGATGGGGTGATAACTTTTCGCTGTATGATGGAGAAAATATTTACGAGACAAATCCCAATCAGCCAAATGTTGCTTCGTTTACGGCTAAAGATGGAATGAATAGTATTGGTAAATATTTAAGCAGATGGGTTGATGTAAAAACGAATACATTGGCAGGTGGATTAACGTATATCGGNTCAAATCGAAGTAAAAAACGATCGTGGATGATAAACTTAACTGCCGGTAATACATTTGAAGCAGATGCTGTTATCATCGCAACACCCGCACCTCAAGCTTATGGACTTCTTAATACAACAATAGACGAAACAAATACACTTAAGATTGTTCGCGATATTGATGAGGTGCACTATGCCCCTAGTTATACTCTGCTTGTTGGTTATGGGAAACGTGAAATTCCTGACTGGGATGGCATAATTTGCAAAAAAAGTGGCTTACAGTTTATCTCGAATGAGGCTTCGAAAAAATCAAAAGAACAAGAGTGTTCTTTTGTTGTACAAGCAACTCCTGAGTTAACAAAAAATCTTCGCGGAAAAAGTGATGATCTGATCCGTGAAAAAATGCTTCAAGAACTTGCAGAAGTAATTGGTGGCTGGGCTACTTCACCTGAATGGAGCCAGATACATTTATGGAGATATAGCCGCCCATTAAAGTCCCTATCTAAAGATTATCATGAATTGGAATTTGATGATGCACCATTAGCATTGATTGGAGATTATTTTAATGGAAATACCGTTGATAGTGCATATAGATCAGGGTATAGATTAGCAACCGATTGGAGTGAAAAATATTCGTAATAAAGCGAATGATTTAGTTCCACCGATAGTTTTTCATCTACCGTATTTAATTTTTGATAGGTTCGTGTGGACTCACTTAGAAAACTAAATTCTTACATAAAAAAGTATAAGGGCACATTTCTTCTCGGTGCCCTTTTCCTAACGGCGTCCAATTTCTTTCTAATCTGGATTCCGGTACTCATCCGTCAAACAATGGATGAAGTTGAAGTGTTAGGAGAGGAGCACGATCCGGATGCATCAAATATTTGGGATGTTCTTTTTTCGAGCGAGGCCGGTGAGATACTTGCCTACAATTCACTTCTTTTAATCGGTACAGTTGGCCTATATGGAATATTGTTATTTGCCACTCGGCAAACGCTCATCGTAAGCTCACGTAAAATTGAGTTTGATATTCGGAATCAGATGATGGATAAACTGCTGTTGCTTCCGCAGCGGTATTTCGAGTCCAATAAATCCGGAGAAGTATATGTACGTGCCACAGAAGATATTAATCGTGTAAGGGAGTATTTCGGGCCTGTGGTGATGTATACGATTAATACCATTACTAGAGCGGGTTTTATCATTACCATGATGATTATTGTGAATCCGCAACTTACGTATTGGGCGTTGATTCCACTTCCGTTCCTTTCTGCTTTTGCATATTGGGTGAGTGGCTTTATCAATAAATACCAGATTATCATTCAAGAGCAATACTCTGATATTGCCGGAAGGGCACAGGAAGCTTTTTCAAGTATTCGATTAATCAAGGCATTTAATCGCGAAGAGTATGAACAAGGTAAGTTCGAAAAAGAAAGCGAATCGTACCGTGTAAAAAAGCTGAAATTAGATATGGTAGAATCGCTTTTTCACCCGGCTTTAAATTTTCTGATCGGTGTTTCTGTGGTGATTGTAATTTGGCAAGGTGGGATGATGGTTATTGAAGACACCCTTACAGTTGGAAATATTGCTGAGTTTGTTATATATGTCGCATATTTAACGTGGCCGGTTGCTTCGCTCGGATATACTGTAAACACGTTTCAGAAATCATTAGCATCTTGGGAGCGGGTTGATAAAGTACTTACCGAGCCGGTTAAAATTCAAGATAGTGAGGGAGATAAAGGAGTTGAAAAGCCGGTTGAAGGAAAAATTGAATTTAGAAATGTCTCATTCACATATCCTGAGGCGGAAGAAACCGCAATAAAGAATATCAATTTTACGATCGAACCTGGAATGACAGCAGCTTTTGTCGGGCGCACGGGGTCAGGCAAAACAACACTAATTAATTTGATTCCTCGTTTATTTGATGTTACAGAAGGTGAGATTTTTATTGATGATATTGAAATTAAGAAATGGTCCATCGAATTATTGCGACGAAATATAGGCTACGTTCCGCAGGAAACATTTCTCTTCTCTACCACTATCAAAGAGAACATTGCATTCGGTGTGGAACAGGCATCGATGGAAGAGATTGAAAAAGCTGCAGAAAGTGCCAGAGTATTGAGCAATATTTTGGAATTTGAGAAAAAATTTGAGACTATGGTAGGTGAACGGGGTATTACTCTTTCAGGCGGGCAAAAACAGAGAACGGCGATCGCCAGGGCTCTGATCAAGAATCCATCGATAATTCTTTTAGATGATTCGTTAAGTGCCGTTGACACAAAAACTGAGGATGACATCCTCAAACATCTGAAAAGTACCCGTTCGAGTAAAACAACCATCATGATTTCTCATAGAATATCTACAGTTAAAAACGCCGATATAATTTTTTATCTTGAAGAAGGTTCTATTGTTGAACGTGGTTCTCATGATCAATTGCTAACGGAAGAAGGACGTTATGCACGTATGTATCAAAAACAACTACTGGAACAAGAATTAGCTCAAATATAAACATATAACGGGTCTATCTGTTTGAACGACAGATGCCCAACAGAAAACACACAGGAGACACTAATGATTATAGTACCCTTAGGAGTCGCATCAGCAACACCTACGGCAACTCGCCATTTGCCCTCCGTAGCCGTTTGGCGCGAAGGAGATGTTCACCTTTTTGATTGCGGTGAAAATACTCAAATGAGAATGTTGCAGGCAGGGCTGAAACGCTCCAGAATCCAAAATATATTTATCTCACACTTTGATGTAGACCACTTTTCAGGAATTATTGGTCTACTCGCAACTTTGCAGCTACAGCGCCGCGACACACCACTGAATATGGTGGGCCCTGAAGGATTGCAGGAATTTGTAGAGTGGAATTTGAAGTTTGCCAAAATCGATCTGAATTTCGAGATCAACTTTGTTGAACTTGCTGAAGATATAGAGTCAGAGCGAGTGATTGATGAAGATGAGTATTACGTGGAAGCACGACCTCTCAATCACACAAAATTTTGCCTCGGTTACCGGTTGCAAGAAAAAGATCGCCCCGGAAAAGTTGACGCTGAAAAGGCAGAAAAAATGGGCATTACTGAAGATGCTCAGTACAAAGCACTGAAAGCTGGTGAGGATGTGGAACTCGAAGATGGCACCATCATCAAATCTTATGATATTGTGGGCCACCCGAGACCGGGCGACAGTTTTGCCTACATAACTGATACTAAGTATTGCCCCAATGCTGTGAAGCTGGCGATGAACACCAACATTCTTTATCACGAGGCTACGTTCAGTGAAAGCCTTGCCGATAAAGCTGCTGAAACCGGCCACTCAACATCAGTTGATGCTGCGCGTGTTGCAAATGAATCACAAACAAAACTATTGGTGATTTCGCACTTCTCAGCTCGATACACGAATCCGTTTATTTTGCTGCGTGAAGCACGTGATAAATTCTTCCCTGCATGGTTGGCAACAGAGTTGCGACCCATCTTTACCGATCCTGCACAAGAAAAAGGTATCGTAGAGCAAAAAGTTTATCTGAAAGAGATAGATGATAAAAAGTCTAAGAGTTCAGATAAAAAGAAAAAATCTTCCGGAAATGGGAAGAAACGATTTCGGAAAAGAAAAAAGGTAGAGAAGAAACGATCTTCAGGTAGAAAACGTAAAAGTGATAGCTCGCGAAGTAAAAAATCGTCGAGCAGCCGTGGAGATCAAAACAGAAGTAACCGGGATACATCCGAAGAAAGAACGGAGCGTAAACCAAAACCGATTACTCCAAGAACTCCATTCGATGACTTTGATAGGTTCTAAACAGAGTAAAATTTGAGTTCTAATAAAAAATCTAAAGCCGTCGATTCAGATCTGATTCGACGGCTTTATTACTTTTTCCGACCTTACCGATGGTGGGCAATACTTGCAATTGTCCTGACTTTAACGGCAGCTTTTTTGGGCACTATTCGCCCAAAACTTACCCAGGTAGCCGTTGATGATTATATATCTGTAGGTGATATTGAAGGTCTGCTTTGGATAGTTTTACTGCTGGTAGGTGCACTTATTGGTGAATTTCTCATATTGGTAGCCAATACATACCTCACGAGATGGTTTGGNCAGGGAGCACTATTTGGCCTGCGAAATGCGGTGTATGAAAAAATACAATCGTTGCATGTTCAGTTTTTTGACAAAAATCCAATCGGCCGTCTGATTACGCGAACTACGAGTGATATTGAAGCTTTGAGCTCGCTATTATCTGATGGCATTGTAAATATGATTGGTGATCTGTTTCGAATCTTCTTTATCCTCGGCTTTATGTTGATGATGAGTTGGGAACTGACCATCATTTCGATCCTTGTACTTCCAATTCTATTTTATTCAACCTTTTGGTTTAAGAGTAAGGTTCGGGTCGCTTTTCTTGATGTGCGAGACCAAATAGCGCGGCTTAATTCATTTGTGCAAGAACATATAAATGGAATGGCAGTAGTGCAGCTGTTCAATCGCGAAAAGAAAGAGAAAGAGCGTTTTGAAGAGATTAATTCCGATCATAGAAATGCCCATATCGATACGATATTTTACTTCTCGATTTTTTGGCCCGTAGTTGAGGTTCTTGCCAGTTTAGCAATGGCACTGGTCGTTTGGTACGGGGGAGCAAGAGCTTTGATGGATGGGATTACATTTGGTGTACTGTTGGCTTTCATTCAGTATGTCCGACAATTTTTTGCACCCATTCGTGGACTCTCAGAGAAATATAATACGCTTCAGGCTGCATTGGCATCATCAGAAAGAATTTTCGATGTACTCGATACCGAAAAAGTAATTAAGGAGCCCGAAAGTCCGGTTGAGTTAGATGAGGTAAAAGGAGAGCTGGAATTTGATAAGGTATATTTTCAGTACAATCCCGGTGATGAAGTTATTCTTAAAGATGTCTCTTTTCGGGCTGAACCTGGAGAACTTCTTGCTATTGTGGGAGCTACCGGAGCAGGTAAATCAACCATTATAAATCTTCTGTTACGCTATTACGATATTAATGATGGCGAAATACGGCTTGATGGCGTAAACATTAAAGATATGACTCTCCATCAGTTGCGTTCGCATTTCGGGTTGGTGATGCAGGATAATGCACTTTTTTCAGGGACGGTGCTGGAAAATATTACTCTCGGAAATAAAAATATAACCAGAGAAGAGGCGATTAAGGCAGCAAAGGAGGTAGAGGCTCATAAATTTATCAAGAAGTTGCCTGGCGGGTACGATTATGTTCTTCGCGAACGTGGTGCATCACTCTCGATGGGGCAGCGACAACTTATCTGTTTTGTACGCGCAATGGTTTACGATCCTAAGATTTTAATTCTGGATGAGGCGACATCAAATGTTGATTCGGAAACAGAAGAATTAGTAGCCAAAGCTTGCGTTAAAATGATGAAAGGACGAACTTCAATAGTGATAGCACACAGGCTTTCAACTATCCAGGGAGCAGACCGAATTTTAGTAATGCACAAAGGCGAAATTAGAGAATCGGGCTCACACAAGAAACTTATGAAGAAGTCTGACGGTATATACAGAAAACTGTACGAGTTGCAATACAAAGAGCAACAGGTACAATCGAAAAAAACTGTAGTTTAACTTTTAAAACTTAAAGGTGACAGAAATGGCTGATTTGAAAGGAGCAGAAAAAGAACTTAAAGAGACACTGAAAAAAGAAAAAGAAACACTCGAGAATGCTTACGGCGATGTAATTTCAAAGCTGTATGATGAAAAAGATAAGCTCCAACAAGAATTGAGGCACGAGTTTAGAAATGCTCGTCGATATGTACGCGCAAATCCTGAAGCAGGAATTGGAGCAGCTTTTGCAGGTGGAATTATTGTAGGTATTGTAGTATCAAAAATCTTTAAACGATAGACGACTTTATGGCATTTAATTTAGATAAGCTTGATGAACTATTTGGGCGGTTAGACTCGCTCAGGGGGTACCTTTGACTATGATAAACGAAAAGTACGAGTAATTGAGCTTCAGGAGCAGACTCAAAACCCCGATTTTTGGAATGATCCTGATGAAGCTCAACAGATTATGCAAAAGCTCGATAGAGAGAAAGGGCTGATTGCAAAATGGGATGAATTGGATAACCTCCGCGAAAGCATTAACGTTTTCCTTCAGTTTAAAGATGAAGGCGAAGATGTTGAAGAAGATCTCCAAAAAGAGATTTCTACATTCATCAACAAGCTGGAAGATCTTGAGCTGCGGAATATGTTAAGCGGTGAGGATGATCACCGAGACGCGATTGTTACGTTTAATCCTGGTGCCGGCGGTACGGAGAGTCAGGATTGGGGCGTAATGCTTTACAAAATGGTATCACGCTGGGCTGAAAAGAAAGGGTATGATGTATCTGTTGCGGAATATCAAGATGGTGATGTAGCCGGTATTAAAAGTGCCACGATTGAAGTTAAAGGTGAGAACGCCTACGGATTTTTAAAATCGGAAAGTGGGGTTCATCGTCTGGTGAGAATATCGCCATTTGACAGCAACTCCCGCAGGCACACGTCGTTCTGTTCGGTTTTTGTATCGCCCATAATCGATGATACCATTGATGTGGATCTGCAGGATAATGATATTGAACTGCAGCGATTTCACGCCAGTGGAGCGGGAGGACAGAATGTAAACAAAGTTGAAACAGCTGTACGGTTAATCTGGACAGGTACACTTTCGGACGGTACGGAAGAACGTGTTGTTGCAGAGTGCCAACAGGAACGTTCGCAGATGCAAAACCGGGAAAAAGCTCTTGTACTGCTAAAGTCTAAAGTTTATGAGCTTGAAAAATCGATCAGAGAGCGCGAAAAAAATAAGCTTGAAGATTCGAAAAGCAGTAATGAGTGGGGCTCTCAAATAAGATCGTACGTTTTTCACCCCTATAACATGGTGAAAGATCACAGAACCGAACATGAAACGGGTGATGTAGATTCTGTAATGGGCGGTGATTTGGATGGATTTATGAAGGCGTACTTGATGAACAAATTAGCCGCTCAAACGATATGAAATCGGTAGGGGTGGTTGGCGGAATAGGCTCCGGGAAAACGACGGTCTGTGAGGTTTGGGAAAAATTAGGTGCTACCGTCATTTATGCTGATGATCTTGCCAAAGAGTTGATGCAGACCGATCCTGAACTTCAAAAGGAGTTGACGACAATTTTTGGCAGTGAAACTTACAATTCTGATGGCTCGCTGAATAAACCTCATCTGATTAACGAAGCATTTAACAATAATCGGGTTGATGAACTAAACAATGCTGTTCACCCTATTTTGCGAAAAAAGCTTAAGGATCTAGCTGTTTCGTCAGAACATGCAGGGGTGGAGCTGTTTGTCGTTGAAGCGGCAATTTTATTAAACGATGGTCGCCCTGAATTTCCTGAAATAATTGTACTGGTTACGGCCGATCGAGACCGGCGGTTTGAGAGGGTCGCAAAACGGGATCAAGCCAGTGGAGATGAAATATTGGCGCGGATGGATAAACAGCCGGATTTTAAATCCTTAACACATCTGGCTGATTTTACGATCAAGAATGATGGGGCATTGTCTGAACTAGAAGAGAGTGCTGTAAATTTGTTCGAAGAACTTAAAAGTACGTAAAGATTTCGTCGATAAAGGGGCTTATCTTTTTTACATTCAGACTATAAAATCAACTAAGAGAACTTTATAAGATGTCTACCAAAACAAACAAACTCATTACCCTGGATGAGTATATAATTCAGGCACAAAATCGTTTCCCCGGAGCAACTGGTGAGTTGTCTCAACTTTTACGGGATATTGGACTTGCTGCAAAAATCATCTCGAGAGAGGTGAATAAAGCCGGTATTACCAATCTTTTGGGGGTTGATGGCAGTACAAATGTGCACGGTGAATCAGTTAAAAAACTCGATCTGTTTGCAGATCAACAGATGATCTCGGCCCTGGATCGATCGTTAATTACCTGTATGGTAATCTCTGAGGAAAATGATGGAATCGTTCGACTGAACAGCCAAGGAGGTAAATATATTGTCTATTTAGATCCGCTGGATGGCTCCTCGAATATTGATGTGAATGTTTCAATCGGTAGTATTTTTTCCATCTATATGAGGGAGGCTCGATTTGATCCGAATTTGGTGGAGGCGGATGCCCTTCAACCCGGAATTCGACAAGTAGCCGCAGGGTATGTGCTTTATGGATCGAGTACGATTTTATGTTACACCACGGGAATGGGCGTTTCTGCATTTACACTCGACCCCAGCCTGGGTGAGTTTATTCTCTCTGAAGATAATTTTGAAATTCCCGATCACGGTACAATTTACAGTATCAACGAAGGGAGTTATAACTCCTGGGAATTGGGATTGAAGAAGTACATAAAATATTGCCAAGAAGTTGATGAAGAAACGGGCAGGCCATATTCAGCCCGGTATATCGGCTCGATGGTGGCTGATATCCACCGGACGTTGGTAAAAGGTGGGATCTTTATTTACCCGTCGAGTAATCGCTATCCCAACGGGAAATTACGATTGATGTATGAGTGCAACCCCTTGAGTTTTATCATTGAACAGGCAGGTGGAATAGCCATGGACGGGTTAGGTAGAATTATGGAGATACAACCTAACGCCATTCATGAGCGTACACCAATATATATCGGTTCAAAAAAGAACGTAGAAAAAGCTGTGGAGTTTTTAGCGAACCACACAGAGGGGTAGGTGGAACTATAGTCCTCGAATTTCTATCGTGGACCCTTCGGTAATATCATGTCGTAGAGTAAAACCTGCATTTACCTCTACAACATATTTAGCAGGATATTCTGATGGAATCCCTTCTTGCGAGTAGGGTGATGTATTTTGATGAATTCGAACGATCTCGTACTCATCATTTACAAAAATAATATCGAGAGACAGCGGAGTGTTTGCCATCCAGAAGTTTCGCTCTCTGTTTTCATCAAAAATGAAAAGCATACCGTTATTTTCAGGTAAATCTCTAACATCCATCAATCCTTCACTGCGGGAATTGTCATCATCGGCAACAGCTGTTTCGATGTGGGCAATTTCTTCTCCTTGAGGATTATAAAAAAGAACCTCGGACGTATAGTCAAGAGTCCGCTCTTCAGTTTCTCCGTGTTGTTCAACTTGTTCAGATTCTCCACAGGATAGACTTACAAATAGGAATGGGATTAGCAAGAAAAAATATTTCATGGTTGACATATACCTTCAGTTTAAAATTTTCAATACAATATCATGATTAATCTATACAGAAAAAAACAAATTTAAAGTTGCAGTACCTATCAAACCTGCATGAAATATTTAGATAATATAGCGGGTCAATAAGTTGTTATTTTCAAGTTATTCGCCTATTTTACGGATCTGAAAGTGAGCGCCGGGGAGGCACTCACTTTTTTTTATACTTATAGGATGTGAAACCATGCAAAAAGACCCAATAAATACTATTAAAGATCTAGCAGAACCAATTGTGCAGCAGCACGATATGTTTTTGGTAGATGTTGAGTTGAAACAGAATGATGGAAATGTTATTTGGGTTTTGGTTGATTCGGAAGCTGACAATATAAATTTAAAAAGCTGTACACAGATAAGTAAACAGCTTTCGTTTTTAGTAGAGTCAGCTGATTTATTTATGAATCCATACCGGTTGAACGTTTCTTCACCGGGCTTAAGCAGGCCGCTGTCTGATATTCGTCAATACTCAAAAAACAAGGGCAGAAACGTAAAGGTGAAGTACAAAACCGAAGAAGGATACGAAAAAATTGAAGGTATATTAACGAGTGCATCAACTGACAAAGTTGTTATTGATGTAGGCAGTAATGGTTCAATTGATATTCCATTTGCGGATATTGTAGAGACTAAAATTGTTCCAAAAATATAAATAAGACTGTAAACGCAGAACCTAAAAGGGCATTACTGATGCAAAACGATGTTTCGAAATTAATTATTCAATCTTTTGCCGAAATTGCGAAAGATAAAGGAATTGATCGCGATCTTCTTCTATCTATTCTCGAGGATGTGTTTCGCACAATGATTCGCAAAAAGTACGATTCTGATGAAGCATTTGAAGTTATTTTAAATGCAGATCGAGGAGAGATTCAAATTCTTCATATTCGGGAAGTTGTGCCTGCTGAAGAATTAACGGATGAAGTTACTGAAATTACATTGGAGGAGGCTCAAGAACACGATTCTGATCTTGAGCTCTATGATGAATATGCTCAAGAGATTTCTATAACCGACTTTGGAAGGCGTGCAGTATCTATGGCTCGCCAGCAGCTAGCGCAACGAATTCGTGAAATTGAGAAGGATAACATTTTTGAAGATTACTCCGATCGTGTTGGCGAAATTGTGCTAGGTGACGTTTACCAAGTGCGAAACAACAAAGATATTTTAGTAAACCACAACGGTGTGGAACTGTTGTTGCCTAAAAGCGAACAGATCTATAAAGACCGCTACAGAAAAGGAGACACAATTCGCGCGGTTGTTGTTGAAGTTAAACGCGTTGGTGGAAATCCCACGGTTATTATTTCAAGAACATCCCCGATGTTCCTGGAGCGATTGTTTGAGAATGAAATACCGGAAGTCTTTGATGGAATTATTGATCTGGTGCGAATAGCCCGTGAACCCGGTGATCGTTCAAAAGTTGCGGTACAATCGCACGATGAACGGGTAGACCCTGTTGGGGCATGTGTAGGTATGAAGGGAATTCGAATCCATGCTGTAGTTCGTGAGCTCCAAAATGAGAATATTGATGTCATCAATTACACAGATGATAAATTTGAATTTATAAAGCGAGCTCTGCAGCCCGCTAACGTATTGAAAGTTGAACTGACGGACGGTGGCCAACATGCCAATGTTCTTGTTCCGGCAGATGAAGTTTCAAAAGCCATCGGTAAAGGTGGCGTGAACATACGGCTGGCATCAAAACTGACAGAATGCGAAATTGATGTATTCCGTGAAGTTGAGGAAGAAGACGATATTGATTTGGCTGAATTTGAAATCGACTTTGGCGCAGAAACTATTCAAACTCTGAATGATATAGGCTGCGATAGTGCACGCGCTGTATTAGAGCTGGACGAAGATGAGATTGTTCGACGAACAGAAGGCAAAATTGATAAAGAAGAAGCCGAAAAAATTATTGATATCATCGCTTATGAATTTGAGGACGAATAAGATTGGTCGTACCTTTTATACATAGGCGTAGTTGAGAACTGATTTAACCGATAAACCTTTTTATGTCCGATAGCAAACCAAAAAAACTCTTTAAAGTTGCATCAGAATTTAATGTTGCTACTCAATCTATTGTAGATACGTTGGGTGAGCACGATTTTGATATTGCAAACCGCCCCAATTCTAAGATTACGCCTGAGATGTATGAGGTGTTAAGTGGGGTGTATGGTGATGATAAAGTGAAAAGCAAGGAACATGCGAGGGCTAAAGAGGAATATGAAAATCGGCGTAATCAAATTATGTCGAAGCGTAACGAGAGCGTTTCGATAGATAATCTTGAGCCTATTGATGACCTCGAGCCGGAAGATGAAGAAGAGTCTAAGAAAGAGGAAGTCAAGAAAGATGTAAAACCGAAGTCAGAATCTCCGGAGCCAACTCTTGAGCCTTTAGATCCCGAAGAGGTAAAGAAACAGAAAGAAAAAGAGGCTGCAGAGAAGAAGGCGGCTAAAGAGGCTGAGGCAAAACGAAAGAAAGAGGAAGAAGAGAAAAAATTAGCTGAAGAGAAAAAGGCAAAAGAAAAAGCTGAAGCTGAAAAAGCTAAGGCTGAAGAAGCCAGAGCTAAAGAAGAAAAAGAAAAAGCTGAGGCTGAAGAAAAAGTTGAAGCTAAGGAAGCTGAAGAGGCTGAGGAAAAACAGAAAAAAGAAGAGGAAGAGGATAAAAAGAAAGCCGAAGATGAAAAAACTGAGGCTGAAGAATCCGAGGATGAGGATAAATCAGATGTTGAAGAAGACGATGAAGATGAGGATGGAAAAATCATCAGAGGTTCTGCTGGTAGATTAAAAGGTACTAAGGTTGTAGGTAAAGTTAGCTTTACATCAGAAAAACCGAAGAAAAAGCGTAAACGAAGAAAAGATCGTAAGGACGATGATTCCGATTCTTCACGTGGTGGAAAGAAGAAGAGTAAAAAGGAATCGAAATCTTCTAACAAGAAATCTAAAAAGAAAAAGTCTCGTCGTAGCAAAGTTGACGAAGAGGATGTTGAAAAGAAAATGCGTGAAACCATGCAGAGGATGCAAGAGTCATCTTCTGTGGGCAGTAAGCGCCAAAAGCGTAGAAGACAGCGAAGAGAAGAACGTGAAGAGGAAGAACTTCTACAAGAAGAGATGCAAGAACTTGAAAATGAAGTTCTTGATGTAACAGAATTTATTACGGTAAGTGATCTTGCTGATCTGTTAGAAGTGAAACCAAACGATGTTATTACAACGTGTATGAGCATCGGTATGATGGTATCCATTAATCAGCGGCTCGATGCCTCCACAATTGAACTGGTAGCTGATGAATTTGGCTACGATGTGAACTTTGTTGATGCCGATGAAGTGATTGAAGAGGTTATAGAAGAAGAGGAAGATGATCCTGAAGATCTGGAACCTCGATCCCCAATTATTACAGTAATGGGACACGTTGATCACGGTAAAACTTCACTACTAGATTATATTCGAAAAGCGAAAGTTGCAGCCGGAGAGGCTGGTGGTATTACCCAGCACGTTGGTGCTTATGAGGTAGTAACTGATTCCGGAAAGAAAATTACGTTCCTGGATACACCCGGTCACGAGGCTTTTACTGCTATGAGAAGTCGTGGTGCACAGGCAACGGACATTGTAATTCTTGTAATTGCAGCTGATGATGCTGTGATGCCGCAAACAATTGAGGCGATAAATCACGCCAAAGCAGCAGGTACACCAATTATTGTAGCTATTAACAAAATGGATAAGCCCGGTGCTGATCCTAATAAGATTAAGCAGCAATTATCTGAGCATGATGTAATTGTTGAAGAGTATGGTGGTAACAATCAGGTAGCTGAAGTTTCTGCCGAGACGGGCGATGGAATTGATGAGTTGCTTGAAAAAGTTCTCATTGAGTCTGAATTGATGGAATTAAAAGCGAACCCTAATCGTCTTGCTCAAGGAGTTGTTCTTGAATCTCGTGTAGATAAAGGAAAGGGTACGGTTGCGAATATACTTATTCAGAAAGGTACTCTAAAAGTGGGTGATCCATTTGTGGCAGGGCCATGTTTTGGTCGTGTACGTGCTATGGAGAACGAGAAAGGTGAGCGCCTAGATGAGGCCGGGCCTTCTAAACCACTACAGCTTACCGGTTTTGATGAAACACCACAGGCCGGTGACAGACTAGTTGTTCCTAAAGATGAGAAAACCGCAAAAGACATTGCTAATCAAAGGCATCAGATTCGCCGCGAACAGTCGCTTCGAAGAGTTAAGCATCTTACACTCGATGATCTCTCCAGAAGAATGGCACTTGGAGAAGTTTCCGAGTTGAATATTATTATCAAAGCGGATGTTGATGGTTCTATTGAGGCACTTTCCGGAGCCCTGCAGAAATTGGGAACTGAAGAGGTTTCAGTAAATATCATTCATACAGGATCAGGTGCAATAACCGAATCGGATGTTCTATTAGCATCTGCTTCTGACGCAATTATTATCGGGTTCCAGGTTCGTCCAAGTGCCAGTGCCCGTAAGCTTGCAGAAGCAGAGAGTATTGATGTACGACTCTTTAGTGTAATTTATGATGCTGTAGATGAAGTTCACGATGCTCTTGAAGGTATGTTGAGCCCTGAAATTTCTGAAGAAATNAAAGGTATGGTTACCGTTCGAGAGATATTTAAAGTCTCTAAAGTGGGAACAATTGCCGGGTGCTTTGTTACTGAAGGAACGATTAACAGAAACAACCCTATCCGGATTATTCGTGATGGAGTGGTTATCTGGGATGGTGAAGTTGATTCCCTGAAACGATTTAAAGACGATGTAAAAGAGGTGAAGTCCGGATATGAGTGTGGTATCAGCATTGTGAACTTCAACGATATTAAAGTTGGCGACGAATTTGAAAGTTACGCCGTTGTTGAAGAGAAACGTAAACTCGAAGATGCCCAATAGGAAGTTTTATGAGTATTCGTACTGAAAGACTTGGTTCTGTAATCCAGAAAGACCTGGGACAGATTTTGCAGAGAGGTTATCAACCCAGTGGTACATTCATCACCGTAACACAGGTGCGAATTACCGAGGATTTAACTATTGCAAAGGTTTATCTTAGTGTATTTACCCAAGATCGTGATCCCAAAACTATTTACCAGCATATTGATGAGCATCAAGATGAGATTCGTTATGAACTTGCATCAAAAATAAAAAATCAGGTACGCCGAATTCCTGAACTTCTGTTTTTTGAGGATGACACCTCAGAATATGTGAACCGTATGGAACAGCTTTTCAAAAAGGCAAGAGAACAGAGAAGCGACAAAAACGACGATAAATAGACTTTATGGCGAAAAAAGCCATACCGCTGTCGGAACTTCCCGTTGTTCATAAAGAATCGGACTTTACCTTTTCTAAAGACTTTTTTCAGTCAGGGGCAGTTATGTTGCTCGATAAGCCTCTGGAATGGTCCAGCTTTGATGTTGTTCGCTATGTGCGAAATCGAATAGGTATAAAAAAAGTAGGTCATGCGGGTACTCTCGATCCACTGGCAACGGGCTTATTAATACTCTGTTCTGGCAAAGCCACGAAATCTATCTCTCAGATTCAAGATCAATTTAAAGAATACGTTGCCACCATTAAGTTTGGGGAATCTACTCCAAGCTATGATGCCGCTCTCGATGCGGATCAAACAAAACCTTGGGAGCACATTGAATTGGAGCATGTTAAAGAGGTTATAGAAAATGAATTTTCAGGCACCATTGAACAGGTTCCTCCTATTTACTCAGCTATACAGGTAAGGGGTGAGCGACTATACAAAAAAGCCCGCAGGGGAGAAACACTTGAACTTCCACCCAGACAAATAACTATACATAGCACAGAAATTCTATCTTTTGATATGCCGTATTGTACTGTAAAGATACGTTGTGGTAAGGGGACCTATATTAGATCTTTTGCTCATGATTTGGGAATAACTTTGGATAGCCGAGCACATTTAACGGAATTGAGGCGTACAAAAACCGGAGAATTTTCTGTAGATGATGCTGTAATACCATCAAAATTTGATGAATTAAGAAAGGAGTAAAAATGGGTGATCTAGCTTTTTTAAATGATGTAAATCGATTTGAGAATACCGTGCTCTCTGTAGGTACGTTTGATGGCGTTCATGCAGGCCATAAAGTGTTGGTTAATCGAGTTCTGAAAAAAGCCGAAGAGCGAAATGCTCGTAGCACGATCGTTACATTCGATCCACACCCGAGAGATATCATCAACCCGGGGTCATCCGGTATAAAACTGCTAAGTACTCTCGAAGAACGTTCAGAATTGCTATCGGATTTGGGAGTTGATTTGATGATTGTAATCCCTTTTGATAGGGACTTTTCACTACTCACATCAGAAGAATTTGTTGAAGATGTGATTTGGCAGAAAATTGGAGTGAAAGAATTTGTGATCGGGTACGATCATCATTTTGGTAAAGACAGAGAGGGTACGATCGATACCGTTAAAAAACTGGGTAGTAAATTCGGCTTCGATACGCATGTAGTTTCCAAACAGGAAGTAGGCCATAAAACAGTAAGCAGCACCGCGATTAGAAATGCATTACAAAAAGATGGAGATGTAGCATTGGCAAGCACATTTCTTGAAAGACATTATCTTCTCAATGGCACAGTAATACATGGTGATAAAAGGGGAGAAAAGATCGGATATCCAACCGCTAATTTGCAGACAAAAACTCCTAACAAAGTGATACCAAAAAGAGGCGTTTATGCCGTATGGACACGTGTTGAAGGTGAATATTTTGGTGGAATGATGAATATAGGACAACGCCCAACTTTTGATGGCGAGAAAGAAACGATGGAGGTACACCTGTTTTCATTCTCAAAGGATATATATGGAAAAGACATTCAAGTACAGTTTGTTGACAGAATTAGAGATGAAAAATCATTTGATGGCATAGAAAGCCTCAAAAAACAACTTGATAAGGATGAACTAACGGCTAAAGAAATTTTAGATAAGAGTTCTCCTAATATTGCAAAACAACGTAATTAAGCTTATTTTCATAAGCTATTAATAAGTAGAACATTTACAATTGTTGAAATGAGTATAAGCAAAGAAAAAGTAGAAGAAGTAATTACAAAGTTTGGTGGTTCTGAAGAGAACACCGGGTCAACAGAAGCACAAATTGCGCTATTGACAGAACGCATTAATCATCTTACCCAACATTTAAAAGAGAATCATCAAGACCACTCTTCTCGAAGAGGGCTTTTGCAAATGGTTGGTAAAAGACGAAGATTGCTCGATTACTATAGAGATAACGATATTGTTAAGTATCGAGAGCTGATTAAAGAGCTTGGTATTAGAAAGTAAGCTTTTCCAAAAGGCACGTATAATTTACGTGCCTTTTTTTATATAGTCTATAAATGGTGGTGTTTTGGCTATTCTCTCCATCGTTATTACCGAACAGATACAGAATAGTTGTAAATCGATTAATGAATAAGAAAGAAGAAAATGAAAGAAAACTTTAAGAGCATAGAGTTTGCTCCCGGAAAAACAATTTCTGTAGAAACAGGCCGATTGGCCAAACTTGCTGATGGCGCAGTAATGGTACGAATGGGTGATACCATGGTACTTTGTACTGTAGTTAGTGCTAAAAAGCCTAAACCCGGGCAAGATTTTTTCCCGATGGTAGTTGATTTGCGAGAAAGCTTCACAGCCGCAGGTAAGTTTCCCGGCGGATTTATGAAAAGAGAAGGCCGTCCATCTGATGGCGAGACTCTATCCAGCCGTTTGATTGATAGAAGTTTACGTCCTCTCTATCCAAAAGGATATGTAAACGAAACACAATATATTTGCCAGGTTTATTCATCTGATAGTCAGCACCAGGCTGATGTATTAGGTGCGTTTGGAGCATCTGCTGCTACTCATATTTCTGATATTCCGTTTGACGGTCCAATGTCTCAGGTTAAAGTTGGTCGTATTGATGGCGAGCATATCATCAACCCAACGATCGATGAGCTTGAAAAGAGCGACATGGACCTGATTGTTGCAGGTACTGCAAAAAGCGTGATTATGATCGAAGGAGAGATGGATGAGATCAGCGAAAAAGAGATGCTTGAGGCTGTAAAAGAGGGCCATAAAGCGATTATTAAGCTCTGTGAATTCCAGGAAGAACTTCGGGAAGAGTTTGGCGTTGAAAAACGTGAGTTTACTCCACCGGAACCAAATGTTACTCTTGAAGATAAAGTTAAAGAGCATGTTGGTGACAAGCTTGACGAAATCGTTGGAATCGGCTTAGGTAAAGAAGAATTCAATGAGAAAACCAACGAGCTGAAAACTGAAATTAAAGAAGCTATCACCGCGGAAGAAGAGTTTGAAGAAGCNGGCGATGAGATTTCTTCCATTTTCGGTGACCTGGTAAAAGAAGCACTCCGCAATAATATTCTTGAAAACAGAAAACGAATTGATGGCCGTGCTCCTGAAGATATCCGCGATATCTGGACACAGGTAGGATATCTGCCAAGAAGCCACGGTTCCGCAATTTTCTCGCGCGGTGAAACCCAAGCACTCGTTTCTGTAGCACTTGGTACCAAACGAGATGCTCAAAGTGTGGATACACTTTTCCATGAAGAGGAGAAGACATTTTTTCTACACTACAACTTCCCTCCATACTGTGTGGGAGAGGCCGGGTTCTTACGTGGACCGGGACGTCGTGAAATTGGTCACGGACACCTTGCTGAAAGATCGTTTAAAAATATCCTGCCCGATTACGACGACTTTGCATACGTAATTCGTGTACGTTCTGATATTACAGAATCAAATGGATCATCATCCATGGCTTCTGTTTGCGGTGGTTCAATGGCACTTATGGACGCTGGTGTTCCACTGTCTAAGCCTGTAGCAGGTATTGCAATGGGTATGATTGTCGGCGACGACAACACCGTTGTGCTTTCTGATATTCAGGGTGAAGAGGATTTCATGGGCGACATGGACTTTAAAACAGCCGGAACTGCTGATGGAATCACAGCTACCCAAATGGACATGAAAGTTCAGGGTATAAGCTTTGAAATTCTTGAAGAAGCACTGGAGCAGGCACACGGCGGCCGACTTCATATTCTTGAAGAGATGTCGAAAACCATCTCTGAGAAGCGTGAAAATATTTCTGAGCATGCCCCGCAATTTGTTCGAATGACAATTGACGGCGACAGCATTGGCGCAGTGATTGGCCCGGGTGGAAAAGTAATTCAAACACTTCAAAAAGAGACAGACACCGAAATCTGGATCGAAGAAGATGATGAAGGAAAAGGACAAATTACGATTTCCGCAGATAGCTTGGATAAAGCTGAAGCTGCGAAAAAACGTGTTCAAGCCGTTGCTGGTCAACTCGACGAAGGCGGCACATATCACGGAACAGTGAAGGCAATTAAAGAGTATGGAGCTTTTGTAGAGATTGTTCCCGGAAAAGAGGGACTACTCCATATTTCTGAGCTGAACCACTCACACGTAAAAAGTGTAGAAGATGTTTTGTCAGTTGGCGATGAAGTTGATGTAAAACTTCTGAAGGTAGAGCACGGCGGAAAGCTAAGACTTTCCCGGAAGGCTCTGTTACCTAACCCTGACGAAGAGTAATCTTCTGATTAATTAATTAATCTAAAATAGCGTCTGTTTTTACAGGCGCTATTTTTGTTTGTAACAGGTATAACCGGCAAGAATGTAAATCTGCCGGTATTTATAAATAATTTACGATTGTTCGATTTATGGCAGAAACTAAAGAAGTAGATTTTATCAACAAGACGGTATTACCTAACGGTTTACAAATCGTTACCGAGCATATTGAAAGTGTTAAGAGTGTAACAGCCGGAATTTGGGTAAAGACGGGCAGTAGAAATGAATCTGATGAGCTTGCAGGGGTAACGCACTACTTGGAGCATATGCTGTTTAAGGGAACCGAAAAACGCAGCTCCTACGATATTGCACTCAGTATGGAATCGGTTGGAGGATACTTGAACGCGTTTACATCTACAGAATATACCTGCTACTACTCTCGCTGTTTAGACACAAAACTTCCTTTAGCACTCGATGTACTTACGGATATGGTCCGGAATTCTACATTTCCCGATGAGGAGATGGAAAAAGAAAAAAAAGTAGTCTTAGAAGAGATGAAAATGTACGCTGACAGTCCTCAGGATGTTGTTTTTGAAGAGTTTAGCAGTCAGGTGTTTAACAAGCACCCGATTGGAAGACCCATCATAGGGTTTGAAGATACTGTTTCATCTTTTACACGGCAGAATCTGTTTGATTACATGGAAGATCGCTACCAACCATCTAATTTGTTATTGGCAGTAGCGGGAAATGTAAATCACGATGAGGTTGTAAAAATGGTTGAAGAGTTGATGGATCAACCCAACCAAAAAACCGTTGAGCCGGTAAATCAACCCTTAACACCCTACGAGCCGTCAAGGAAAAAAGTAACTAAGCCGATTGAACAGACCCATATGATTATCGGGCGGCGCGGTTTGGAGTTCAATCATGAAGATAAATATCTGCTCTTGCTGGCAAATACAGTTTTGGGGAGCGGTATGAGCTCGAGATTGCATCAAAATGTGCGAGAAAAATACGGCTATTGCTATAGCATTGGCACGTTCAATCAGTCCTATACTGATTCAGGACTTTTTGGTGTGTATATAGGAACTGATAAAGAGTACGTAGAGCATGTACGCGAGATTATCGATCTGGAGTTTGAAAAAATTCGAACGGAGGAGGTCCCGGATAAGGAGCTTAAAGAGGCAAAAGCACAGCTTAAAGGTAAACTATTGCTGTCGCAGGAGAGCACTAGCAATCGAATGACTCGCCTTGCAAAAAGTGAACTCTATTTTGGCCGATTTGTATCGCTGGATGAACTTGTTAAAAATATTGATGCTGTAACTGCNGAAGATCTAAAACAGTTTTGCGGCAACTTTTTCGATACATCCATATTTTCTGAAACCCTGCTTATGCCTGACTCCAGCAAATAGCATGTTGCTCCGGTATTCAAATCAATTGAACTAAAAATTAATTAACAAAAAGAAAATCATTTAATAATGACTACGATACGAGAATTATCAAATCATGTAGATGAAACAGTTACACTAAAGGGATGGATTTATAACAGTAGAAGTGGGAAAGGACTCCACTTTTTAGAAGTACGTGATGGCAGTGGGTTGTGCCAGTGTGTGGTATCTGAGGCAGATGTTACTGAAAAAGTATTTGAAGATGCCGGGGCGTTAACACAAGAGAGCTCTCTTGAAGTTACCGGAAAAGTTGTGAAAGATGATCGTAGTGTTGGGGGCTACGAGCTTCATGTTTCTGATTTAAAGGTGGTTCAAATTGCTGAAGATTATCCCATCACCCCGAAGGATCATGGCGTAGAGTTTTTGATGAATAACCGCCATTTGTGGCTTAGAAGTCAGCGTCAGTGGGCGGCAATGCAGATTCGAAATACCATTCAGTTTTCAATCCACCAGTTTTTCCAAAACGAAGGGTTTATCCAGATGGATGCGCCTGTATTTACAGGCAATGCCGCTGAAGGAACAACTACACTTTTCGAAACGGACTATTTTGAAGAGAAAGCCTATTTAACTCAATCCGGTCAGCTTTATGCCGAAGCGATGGCTATGGCACACGGAAAAGTTTACACGTTTGGCCCGACTTTTAGAGCTGAGAAAAGTAAAACTCGCCGTCATCTTACAGAGTTTTGGATGATAGAGCCGGAAATGGCGTATTACGATCTGGATATGAATATGGAGCTGGCTGAACAAATGCTCAAATTCATTGTTAAGTCGGTTCTCGATAAGCATCAAACCGAATTGGAAATTTTAGAGCGAGACACAACATATCTTAAGAATGCGGTAGAGAATCGGTTTAAGGTTATTTCTTACACGGATGCTGTTGAACAGCTGAAAAGTGAAGAGACGGCAAATATGCTGGATCAAATGGAGGAGGATCGCAAGAAAGAGCGAACCGAACTCAAAGATGAGAAAACCACTATTGAGAAGGAGAAAGGTTCGGCTAAGAAATGGCGGAAAGCACAGATCGATCAGCGTATAAAAGAGATACATACAAGGCTCGATCAAATTGAAGAAGATCTGCGTAATATTCCGGTCTGGAAAAAGTCAGCAGCAGAATTTGAGTGGGGCCGAGATTTTGGTGGAAGTGATGAAACCATTTTAACTATGCAGTATGATACTCCTGTGATGGTACACCGATATCCCGCTGAGGTGAAAGCTTTTTATATGAAGCGCGATCCCGAAAATGAAAAACTGGCACTGGCTCTCGATATTCTTGCACCTGAGGGGTACGGAGAGATTGTTGGTGGTAGCCAGCGGGAAGATGAAATCGATCTCTTAAAAGAGAGAATTGCAGAACACGATCTGCCCGAAGAAGCATTTGATTGGTACCTGGATCTACGAAAATTCGGCTCCGTACCGCATTCCGGTTACGGGCTCGGCCTTGAGCGAACCGTTGCCTGGATTTGCGGGTTAGATCACGTTCGGGAGACAATTCCATTTCCAAGAATGCTGGGAAGATTACGACCCTAATCGTTCATTTTTAATGTAGGTTCAAAGGTTACAACACATGGTTGACAGATCGAAATCACTTCTGATTATTGGCCATGTGTGGCCTGAACCGAACTCCTCCGCTGCCGGCCGGCGAATGATGCAGATTATTCATGCATTTCTTGATGATGGATGGAGTGTCTCTTTTGCAAGCAGCGCCGATCAAAGTCCCTATTCTGAAGATCTTTCAAATCTGGGGATTTCCACAAAAAAGATCGAAATAAACAGCTCTTCGTTTGATGAATATCTATCAGATGTTCATCCCGATGTTGTTCTATTTGATCGATTTATGACCGAGGAGCAGTTTGGTTGGAGGGTAGAAGATAAATGTCCATATGCTACTCGGATTTTGGACACAGAGGATCTCCATTTTTTGCGCAGAGCACGGGAGAAATTAGTTCGGCAAGATCGACCTGCAACACGTTCTGATTTACTGAATGAAACGGCTGTGCGTGAAATCGCCTCAATTTACAGGTCTGACCTCTCACTAATTATTTCAGAGGCGGAAATGGAGTTGCTTACCGAGGAGTTTAATGTTGATGCGGAGCTGCTGCACTATCTGCCATTCTTGCTTGATCCGGTTCGGGATAAAGACCAGGAGGAGTGGAGATCATTTGAGGAAAAAAAGCATTTCATATGGATCGGCAATTTTTATCACGAACCGAACTGGAATGCGGTCATTTATTTGAAGGAGAGCATATGGCCGGCGATTCGTAAACAGCTACCGGACGCCGAACTGCATATTTATGGTGCGTATACTCCTCATAAGGTTGAACAACTCCATCAACCCAAGGATGGATTTTTGATAAAGGGGAGGGCGGACTCTGCAAAAGAAGTTGTTGAGGAAGCGAGAGTCTGTTTGGCACCATTGCGAATGGGAGCCGGGTTAAAAGGGAAATTGGTTGAAGCAATGGAGTGCGGTATTCCAAGTGTAACAACATCCATTGGGGCTGAAGGTATAAATGGGAATTTAGACTGGCCCGGATTCATAGAAGACACTCCACGGAAATTTGTTGAGGCTGCGGTTAATTTATACTCAAACCGGGAGGTGTGGGAAAAGTGCAGAAAGAGGGGGGCGACGATCATCAACCAACGGTTTGATAAATCCACCTTTAAAAATGGATTTATAGAGCGTACCAGATTACTACAAAAAGATATTGAAAGTCATAGAGAGAATAACTTCACGGGAATGATGTTGCGACATCATACAACGGCAAGCACAAAATATATGTCTCGCTGGATTGAAGAGAAAAATAAGAAGTAATTCAAGACTGACGATTCAGCTCTAAAATAAAAAAGCCACGCTTTTACACGTGGCTTCTATTCTAAATTATCTGAAAGTTAGATTCTTTTAGAAGGCACTAACATCTTCATCCTTCACCTGCTCTTCTGCATCTTTATCATGGAAAGTGAATATGAAGAGGAAGAAGATTACAGCTGCGAAGATCGCGGGGATCCACCAGAACTGGTACCATTGATCGAGTGTAAGTGCTGCCTGGTCGCCGAGGAATTGGTTATAGGTAATTCCTGCAAGCTGTGCACCAACCAACATACCGACACCGTAGGTTATCAGCACAATCAAACCTTGTGCCTGCCCACGAACTTTGTCGTTCGATTTCAGATCAACATAAATCTGACCGGTTACAAAGAAGAAGTCGTAGCAGATACCGTGCAGTGCAATACCACCAATAATCATCCATGTGATGGCATCAGGGGCACCCATAGCGAAAAGTGCGTAGCGGGCAACCCATGCAAGCATACCGATTCCCAACATCCATTTAACTCCCAGCCGAACAAAGAAGAACGGCATGAGGACCATAAAGAGAACCTCGGAAACCTGTCCGATGGTTTGGGTTGCAGCAATATTTTCGAAGCCTGTAGCGCCCAAGAATATTTGTGTGAAATTGTAATAGGCGGCAAGTGGAATACTTATCAGAAGTGAACTGGCAAGGAAAATATAAAACGACTTACTTCCAAGCTGTTTCAAGGCATCAACCCCCACAATACTGCGAACAGATACCGCTTCTCCTTTTGCAGGAGGAGGTGTATGTGGAAGTGTAAAACTGTAAATACCAAGAGCAATACTTCCACCGGCGGCCAGGTAGAGAGGCAGTGCAGTAGCTTCAGGCACTACATCTTCTGCAACAAATGATACAAGCACAAAACTTACAATAAGGCCTGCAACAATCCACCCGATGGTACCAAATACGCGGATAATTGGGAACTCTTTCTCCTGGTCTTCAATGTTGTGAAAGGAGAGCGTGTTTGCCAAACTCATTGTAGGCATGTAACACAAGTTGTAGGCAAGAAGCATTAAAATAAATACAAGGGGGGCTTCAACAGCCATAGGTGTTAAGAACATAATTACACCACCCAAAATGTGCAGTACCCCCAACACTTTTTCCGTAGCAAAATAGCGGTCAGCAATTAAACCGACAAAAAACGGAGCAAAAATGGCTGCAATTGGATTAACAGTAAATGGCCAGTGAGTGAGATCTGCCATCTCATTAGCGGACATATAAACAGCAATAGCCGTATACCAGGCTCCCCAGATAAAGAACTGGAGGAACATCATGGCACTCAGCCGCGTCTTTATAAATTTATTCATGATTGTGTTGAGGTTTTTTGGTCTATAGGTTTATGATAAATAATTGGCTAACTGAATAATAACAGGTAGCGCTTTCATTCTTAACTCCGTGAATATTCATTTAATGTTGGATAAGTGCAAGTAAAACGATGTGAATCGCTTGCAGAATTTGGGTATGTTCTTTATCTGTAAGATTGAAAATTAAGTAAACAGTAACTCTAAGATAAAACGGATATCATGAGTAGGAATTTAAGGTTAGGAATGGTCGGTGGCGGCCCCGGAGCGTTTATTGGTGATGTACATCGAAAAGCTGCAGCATTAGATGGGCATTTTGATCTTGTATGCGGTGCTTTTAGTAGTAATCCGGAGAAATCAAAGCAGGCGGGTAACACTCTTAACCTTGATGCTTCAAGAGTTTATGGCTCATACAAAGAGATGTTTGAGAAGGAGAGTCAGCTGCCGGAAAATGAGCGGATGGATGCCGTTTCGATTGTAACGCCCAACCATGTTCATTTTGAACCTGCAAAACTGGCACTCGAGAGCGGCTTTCATGTGATTATCGATAAACCACTTGTGTTTTCGCTTGATGAGGCCAGAGAGCTTAAAAAAGTGGTTGAAGAGACCGGGAATATTTTAGCTCTTACGCACACATATACCGGCTATCCGATGATTAAAGAGGCCAAACATATTGTTGAAGAGGGCAAACTTGGCAAGATCCGAAAGATTTTTGTGGAATATCCACAAGGATGGCTTGCTACACCGCTGGAGCAGGAAGGAAATAAGCAGGCATCCTGGAGAACAGACCCTGATAAATCCGGAGCCGGTGGTGCCATCGGCGATATTGGTACGCATGCTGCGAACCTTGCAGAATACGTAAGTGGCCTTAATATCACAGAGATTTGTGCCGATGTAAATATTGCCGTAAAAAACCGAAAGCTTGACGATGATTCTGCAGCACTTTTAAAGTTTGAAGATGGAGCCTCCGGAGTGTTAATAGCAACACAGGTAGCTGCCGGTGAAGAGAATGACCTGAAACTGAGAGTATACGGCGAAAAAGGAGGGGTAGAATGGACTCATACCGATCCCAGTACCTTGTTGTATAAGCTACACGAAAAGCCTGTACAAATTCTCCGTGCCGGAACAGGCTACCTTTCCGAAGCAGCTACATCAAACCACAGGTTACCGGCCGGCCACCCCGAAGGATATCTTGAAGCGTTTGCGAATATCTACGTTGAATTCTACAGAGCCGTAACAGATTTCCAAAAAGGAGGTACGTTTAAAGCTACAGATTACGATTTCCCCAATGTGGATGACGGCGTGCGGGGAATGGCTTTTGTGGCAACTATGGTAGAATCAAATAAATCAGAATCAAAATGGACACCATTTAAATGATGAAATCAGTAAAAGGACCCGCACTATTTTTAGCACAGTTTGTTGATGATGAACCCCCGTTTAACGATATCGTTGCGATCTGTAAATGGGCTGCATCTTTGGGATATAAAGGTGTGCAAATTCCTACTTGGGAATCACGCCTGATTGACCTTGAAAAAGTTGCAGAGAGTAAAACCTATGCCGAGGAGTATAAAGGTAAGATTGAGGCAACCGGTGTAGAAATCACCGAACTCTCTACTCACCTGCAGGGTCAGCTTGTAGCAGTTCATCCCGCGTACGATGATATGTTTGATGGATTTGCACCTGAGGAACTGCACGGCAAACCAAAAGAGCGACAGAAATGGGCTGTGAACCAGCTGAAGATGGCTGCCAAAGCGAGTGCCAATCTCGGCCTCGATGCTCACGCTTCGTTTTCTGGTGCATTGATGTGGCATACCGTTTACCCGTGGCCACAGCGCCCTGCAGGACTTGTAGATGATGGGTTTGCAGAGCTTGCACGGCTGTGGAAGCCGATTCTTAACGAGTTCGATGAGCACGGTGTGGATGTTTGCTATGAACTCCATCCGGGGGAAGATCTGCACGATGGCGTAACGTACGAGAAATTTTTAGAGGCTACAGGAGATCATCCCCGTGCCAGAATTTTGTACGACCCAAGTCACTTTTTACTCCAGCAGATGGATTACTTAACCTTTATCGATATCTATAAAGATTATATCGAAAGTTTCCACGTAAAAGATGCCGAGTTCAATCCTACCGGCAAAAGTGGAATTTATGGTGGATACCAGGGGTGGGTAGATCGCCCCGGACGATTCCGTTCTATTGGTGATGGGCAGATCGACTTTCACGGAATCTTCAGCAAGCTTTCGCAGTATGGAATTGATTGCTGGGCTGTTCTGGAGTGGGAGTGCTGTATAAAACATCCTGAGCAGGGAGCTATTGAAGGTGCTCAAATTATCCAGGATCATATTATACGTGTAACGGACAAGGCTTTTGACGACTTTGCAGGAGCCGGTACGGATGAGGATTTAAACCGCCGTATTTTGGGTTTAAATAAGTAAATTTCAAGTATAGTTCGTGATATTTGTAATGATTGGATAGGAAGTCATATTTAGAACTTTGGTTCCAATCATTACATCAATATCACGATTTTTTTATGTGTGCAAATTTTAACTAATGCCTTAGTAGTAAGATCTATGCCGAAAGTGGTAAAGAAATTAAATGATTTTGTAAGTCTGATTGATCCTAGTGAAAATCAGATATTAAACATGTCTGTAGAAGAAGCTGAACAGATTGTTGCTTCAGGTGATCGTGAGAAGATTGGGGAAATTGAAGGGAGTTTTGCAATTGTCACGAAGGACGGAGAACAAGTAACAATGGCTCGCTCAATTGGTCGGCCGATGCGTTATTTTATGGCTAAGCAGGTTCAAGGTCCTTTGTTAATTGTTGCTGAACGGATTGATGAAATTTACGAGTACCTGAAAAGCCTCGACCTGCATCATCAGTTCAACCCGGCCTATACAAGAATGGTGCCTGCACACTATGTTGTAAAACTGAATGTCGTTGGGTGTCCTGATCCCAATCCAGATTACAACCGTTATTATGTTCCAAGCGAGAAGAAACTGCCTGCAGATCTTGATAAAATTGGTGAAGCATATGTTGGAGCTATGACCAATGAGTGCCAAAAATGGCTCGAACAAATTCCGAAAAATGAACCAATTGGCGTACTATTTTCGGGTGGAATTGATAGTGGATCGGTGTTCTTGGTACTTTATCATACTCTTTTACAAATGGGGCAGTCACCATCACGCCTGAAGGCGTTTACGCTAAATATTAACAACGGGCCCGATGCTGATCAGGCGCATGAGTTTCTAAATCAATTAGATCTCTCAGTTTTTCATGAAGTTCTCGAAGGTGGGTTGTCTGACCTCGATTTCCGAGAAACCATCCGTGTAATTGAAGATTACAAACAGCGTGATGTGGAAGCGGCTACAATGGTTCTTGCACTCTGCAAAAAAATCCGCGAACAGTATCCGGATTGGAAGTACTTAATTGATGGAGACGGTGGGGATGAGAATCTTAGATCGTACCCGATTGAAGAGAACCCGGAGCTGACAATTCGCAGCGTGCTGAATAACCATTTGTTATATCACGAAGGGTGGGGCGTTGATAAAATTAAACACTCACTTACCTATTCAGGCGGGCAGAGCCGAGGTCACGTTCGAACATTTGCCCCGGCTAAAACGCATGGATTTAAAGCCTTTAGCCCATACTCTCTGCCGAATGTTATTGATGTGGCCGAACGAATTCCCTTTATAGATTTAACGGATTGGGATCATGAAAAGCTGTATCAACTCAAAGGCGAAGTTGTTAAACGAGGTGTGAAGGCAATAACCGGAATGGATATGCCGGTATTCCCAAAACGCCGAATGCAGCACGGTACGGTATCTATGGATGATTTTAAAAAAGTATTTGCTGAATCTGAATTGGAGTACCGACAGTATTTTGCTTCTCTCTATATGTAGATTTAATTGATAATCAACGACCAGGTGGTGCGCAGGTGGAATTTGAAATATCCAATTCGGTAGTTAAAGAGTATCGGCCGCCAAAGGAGAAGATGAACCCGTGGGAACCGGACTTTTTTCTTCATGAAAAAGAGATACAGGCTGACGGACGAATCAAACCGGTAAATACAATATTTTTAACGAACCGGGAGTGTCCGTTTAAATGCGTGATGTGTGACCTTTGGCGCCACACGCTTGATGAGCCGACACCAAAAGGAGCTATTCCACATCAAATTAAGTATGCCCTGGATCGCCTCCCAAAAGCAGATGTGATAAAACTGTATAACAGCGGTAATTTTTTTGATGGGAAAGCGATTCCCCGCCAAGATTACGACCGGATTGCCGGTCTGTTAAGTAGCTTTGAACATGTAATTGTTGAGAATCATCCGAAATTGATAGGAAGGTTTATTACAGATTTTAAGGACCGCTTACCCGGCAGTTTTGAAATAGCGATGGGGTTGGAATCAATACATCCAAACGTATTGCCAAAGCTGAACAAACAGATTACGAAAAAAGATTTTATCGATGCGGTATCCTTTCTTTCACAAGCCGACATCTCTACACGGGCGTTTATACTGCTGAATCCCCCTTTTTTAACCGACGAGAATGAAAATATAGAGTGGTGTTTGAAATCTGTGGAATTTGCTTTCGATGCCGGAGTATCGGCCTGTTCGGTGATTCCCACAAGAGATGGAAACGGCATTATGGATCATCTTCGAAAACTAGGTGAGTATTTGCCTCCAAAATTAACAGCTCTTGAAACCGTATTTGATGAAGCGCTGAAACTTCAAAAAGGGCGGGTATTTTGTGACGTCTGGGATCTCGAAAAGTTTTCAAGTTGTAATGATTGCATTGGGGCCCGGAAAAGTAGAATTGAAAAGATGAACTACACCCAAACTGTATTGCCTACCGTAGAATGCAAATGTTATTAAGTAAAACAAGTAAATGTTTGTACTGCAAAATATTGATAGAATATGGCTGATAAAAAAAAGCACGATTTTTTGATAGTCGGCTGTGGGTTTTCCGGAGCTTTAACAGCTATGGGGTTAACAAAATTGGGGTATGACGTAATAGTGGTTGAGAGAGAAAGTCATCCTCGTTTTTCAATCGGAGAGTCATCCACGCCTATTGCAGATATGTTGTTGCGATCTATAGCAGAAGAGTATGAACTGGAGTGGCTGAAATCTCTATCTCGATATGGAAGCTGGCAAGAAAATCACTCACAAATAGGCTGTGGTATCAAACGTGGATTCAGTTACTATTTCCATCAACCCAACCAACCGTTTGAAGACACAGACACTCACGAAAATGAATTGATGGTTGCCGCGAGTGTTGATAATGAAAATTCCGATACCAATTGGTATCGACCGGATTTGGATACATTTTTAACTCAGAAAATGGTCGATTTGGGAGTTAAGTACGTTGATAATACAGAGATCAAAAAAGTTAACAGAAAAGATTCTCAATTTTGGTCTGTTGAAACTGTAAACAATAAAAGTAGCGAAAAAGTAGTAGTTGAAACCACGTTTATAATCGACGCTACCGGTTCGCCAAGATTTTCCGGTATGATGTTCAACACGAATAGCACTCATGCCAATTTCGAAACAAATTCATCGGCTCTCTTTTCTCATTTTGATGGAGTTTTGAAATGGAATGATCTGCTAAAACTAAACGGCAGATGCACTTCACACCAACGGCCTTATAATCCTGATCTTTCAGCGTTGCACCATATTATCGAAGAGGGGTGGATGTGGATGCTTCGATTTAATACTGAAAAAGTAAGTGCGGGTATAGTTTTTGATGGAGGAGTTCCAGCTGGTAATCCTGAGAATGTATGGCAAAATGCGTTATCGAAATACCCTTCTGTGAATAAGTTATTTGCCACTTCTGAAATTTCGGAACTGCCGGGGAAATTGTATAAAACTGAACGACTGCAGAGAGTTCTGGATCGACTGCAGGGCAGGGGGTGGCTGGCTCTGCATCACACCGCAGGTTTTGTTGATCCACTGCACAGTACCGGTATAGCACACTCTTTAATTGGCGTGCAGCGTGTATTGAAAATTTTTAAAGACCATAAACCATCTGATACGGACGTAATGGATCAGTTAAAAGAGTTTGAAAGCTTATTTAAAAAAGAGCTTAAGATGATTGATCTTCTTGTGGCGGGCTGTTACAGGTTTCGATTCAACCCTGATCTGTTTCGGGCATATACGATGCTCTATTTTGTCTGTTCTATATATTTTGAACAAACATATTTATCCGGCCAAACACCGAAAGGATTTTTAGGTGCAGATCACGAAAATTTATTCCGGCTAGTTAACTCGGTATACTCCGACTCATTACGACTTGATAATAAAAGCGATTATGAGGCTGTACAATTGTTTGTAGAGAGTGTAAAACGGCGCATAGAGCCGTATAATAGTGTCGGTTTGATGAACCCATTAAACAAAAACTTGTACCATCACACTGCTGTGGAAATGTGAATACAGATGCGTGATAAAATGAGTATAAATAGTTCTCTCAATTTGATTGATAGTAGCGAAACTAACTGCTATCTTTGCGCCTCTTGATTAATGGAGGGGTGCCAGAGTGGTCGATCGGGCTCGCCTGGAAAGCGAGTGTACCTTTTACGAGGTACCGAGGGTTCGAATCCCTCCCCCTCCGCAGAAAGGGCGTTTACGTTATGTAATCGCCCTTTTTTTATGTCTATTATATTGGTTGTTCTTCATTGTAAGTGTAGTTGCATACTAATGACCGGTAGATGTTCATCGGCCCGGTGTTTTAAAATCCCATTTTTTAATTTCGATTCTAACAATTAGGTTCAGTAGACTTTCACTGCCTATATTAAAGGTCGATGAAATATAGATTTCGTTTTTTTAGATTGACTGTTATAGATTAGTGGCTGTCATTCATTGCTATTACTGCATATAGATTTATAAATGTACGTTGATGGGTAAGGTAAATACAAAAACACATATCGGTAATCTTCTGCTTAGCAGAGGTATTGTAGATGAAGATCAGCTTGATCTGGCTATAAAAATACTTTCGGAAGAGCCGGATGAATCATCAAGAAGGCTGGGGCAAATTCTGCATCAGGATTTAAACTTGGATCGGCACACGATAATGAAAGCCATCGCCGATATTTATGCGTTTGATGAGGTCTTTGAGGGCGTTGAAAAGCTCGATGAGGCTAAAATTCAGAAGATTAAAAAGTATGTAGAGGATCTTCCCAAAGAAATTATAGATGAGCTTGTCCACCAAAAAGCGATACCGGTTAAAAAAACCTCAAAGACCCTTACTATAGCCGCAGCAGATCCATCCGATCCCAAGCTTTCAAGTATTATATCAAAACTCAACTTTAAAGAGTTTGATATAAGTTATTGCCGATATGAGCTAATTGATGACATACTCTCCAAAGTTTACGAGCAGAAAAATGAATTCCTGGATCTGCTCGAAGATATCGACATGGAACAGGGGCAAATCTCAGATGTTGAGGAAGATGTTGATGAGGATGAGATAGATGCAGAAATCAACCAGAGTATGCTCAACTCCCTTATTGAGGGAATGCTGGTTGAAGGTGTTCGCCGAGGGGTTAGTGATATGCATATTATTCCCAGTGGAAACACAACAACAGATATTCGATTTCGGACTGATGGTAAACTTCAGCTTTGGCATCAGCAAAAAAGCGTAAAACCTGAGGCAATTATCGCTGTTGTTAAAGATAAAACTCGAAACGTTGACCGATTTGAACGCGATAGTTCTCAGGATGGATTTATTCAGCGACCGGTTGATGGCCACAATATTCGATACCGAGTTTCCATCATGCCTATGGTAGGAGCACAGTTCGAGCGGAAGTTTGAGTCGGTTGTGATCCGAATTTTGGATGATAGAGAAGTGATAACGGATCTGAATATTTTAGGGTTGCAGAAAAAAGCAAAAGAAGATTTTGTAAAAGCTATTGAAAAGCCGTCTGGAATTGTAATTATTACCGGTCCTACAGGAAGCGGTAAGTCTACCACATTGGTAGCGGCTCTCTATTATGTAATCGACCCCACTAAAAATGTACTAACTGTTGAGGAGCCTGTAGAGTACCTAATCCAGGGGGCCCGACAGCTTAAAATTAGTAATAACATGTCGTTTGAACAGGCTATTCGAGGTATTCTGCGGCATGACCCTGATATTGTACTCGTGGGTGAGATGCGTGACCTTCAAACTGCAGAGGTAGCCATTAAAATGGCTAATACAGGTCACTTAACATTTTCCACACTCCACACAAATGATGCTCCTAGTGCGGTTTCACGTCTCTATAAAATGGGAATCGAACCGTTTTTGATCGCAAACGCGGTTAACTTAATTATGGCCCAGCGTTTGGTTCGACGGCTTTGTAGCTGTAAAGAGGTGTACGAACCACATCCGGAGACATTGAGGGGGATAGGGTTTACGGATGAAGAGATAGAGGAAAATACATTTTATAAACCTGTTGGTTGTGAAAAGTGCCACGATACTGGTTATAAAGGCCGAGCTGCTATTATGGAGGCACTCTATTTTACTAAGGAAGTTAAACGAATCATATTAGAATCCGGTGGAGAGATTGATGAGGAGCGGATTAAAGAAAATGCAATTAAAAATGGAATGCTTACATTGCGTGCATCCGGTAGAGAGAGAATTAAAAACGGATTAACTAGCGTTGAAGAGATTATGGCAATCACAGTTGAGGACTAAAAAAGACAATTTTATGGAAGATCTTCAGAATAATGAGTCACAAATATTAAAAAAGCACATTCGGGATTTNTTAAAAACCCCACCGCAGCTTCTGCATAACTTTCACCATGAAGATATTTTAGATTTTCTAAAATCGGGCGAAGAAGAGCGTTTTGTGATGGGAGATGTAATTATTAATGAAGAGGAGTACGTCAATTCAGCATATCTTATTGCANCAGGAAATGTTTCCATTTGGAAAGAGAACATTGAACTTGCAAAACTCGGTAAAGGCAGCTTTTTGGGAGAAACATTTTTATTCAGTAAAAATAACAGGATGGCAAAAGTAATTTGCGAAAATGACACCATACTATTGAAATATGAGCGATATGTGGCATTAAATTATTTTAGACGCCGGCCGGAAAAATTGTTCAATATTTTTACTAAGAATATTATTGAAATTCAGCAGAAAAAAATTCACAACATGAATATTCAGTTGTTTAAACTAAAAAAACGCATTTTAAACCAAGAATAGGAGTGACTATTCTGAATTAGAACCGATGCTCTTAAACTCATTGCTTGTCAATTATTTACATTAATTACTGTACTTGATGTCCTAAAATATTTACTCGCATGTTTATCAGAATTAATTTGTAACAAATTATCAACTGAAAGCTCTATAATAGTCCATAAAGGTGCTTTATTAGATTCTAGAAAATAGGTTTATATGTCATCATCTACGTTGTCCTTAAAGGGTGTTAGAGAAATTACGACTCCCATTATAGAAAGTATGCCGGAATCACTCAGGGGTATGGATTATCATGCCAAACTGGGTGTTGCTGTAGATTCTATTGATGAAGATAAAAGAAGTGAATTGCGAAAAACGGTTCATTCTTTTTTGACCTACATGAAAAAAACCGATGCGTCTGACATTGATTTAGGTGGTAGAGGTTGTGACGGTAAAATTTGGTACAGAGTTTTCGGGAAAAAGAAACCTATCGATCTTAAAGATGATCTGAGCTATCGGGAGACCGATGTTCTTCTTCACAACATCATTACCGCATCACAACGTAAAAGCTTAATCGAAGACCGCAATTTAGACTTTTCATACACTGTCAAAGGCGATGATGGCGTAGATTATAGATTCAGAGCAAATATATATTTCGATCTCGAACACCTGGCTCTAAACATGAGAAAAATTGATGCTGAGATCAGGCCTTTCAAAACACTGGGAGTTCACCCTGAAATTGCCAAAGCACTCAGTTTAAAGTATTACAAATATGGGTTAACATTAATAACAGGTATCACCGGTTCGGGTAAGTCCAGTACACTTGATACTATTATTGATGCCAATAACCGTACTGTAGATTCGCATATTGTTATTATCGCCTCACCTGTTGAATTGATTCATGAACCAATCCGATCGGTCGTTCGCCACAGGGAGGTGGGCAGAGATGTTATCTCTTTTAAACACGGAGCAATTCAGGCTTTGCGTCAAGATCCCGATATTATTGTTATTGGTGAGCTTCGTGATCCTGAAACCATAATGACGGCACTTGAAATTACCGATTCCGGTCACAAAACATTTGGAACACTTCACACATCCTCAGCAATGGAGAGTATCGAAAGAATTTTGGGTGAGGTTCCAACGGAGGAGCAAAATCGAGTTCGATCGAGACTGGCTGATGTATTAACGTGTGTTATAAGTCAAAAACTCGTACCGAGTCGTGATGGTAAACGTGTACTGGCGAAAGAGGTCTTGCTGGTAACACCTTCTATTCGCGCTGCTATTCGCAATAATAATATTAATGAGATTTACCAGATGCTTTCCGAAGGTAGCGAAAAAGGGATGATTACTATGGAACAGGATCTAAAACGGTTACATGATGCCGGAAAAATTACGATGGAAGAAGCGGCCAATAATGCCAACAATAAGAAAAGACTGCAGCAGCTTTTTAACGATCTGGACTTTTAATATATGTTTACATCAAAAGAATTTATTGGAATTAGTTTAGATGGTGATCTGCTTCGGGTTGCACATGTAGAGGTTGTTAAAAAGCAAGTGCATGTTAAAAGTTTGCGTAAGCTTAAGCTCATCACCCCAATTGAGAAACCAGAAGATGAGCCCGAACTTACTTCTGATGATGTTTTTGATGATGTAGAAGATGATGCGGATTTAGTTTTTGGTTTGGATGATGATGAAGAGGAGACAGGCACCGGGTTAGACGAAATAGATTTAGGTGAAATTGATGAAGGTTTCGAGGATGATGATGACTTGGATTTGGCTGCAGAAGCTGCAGCACCATCATCCAATGAAATGCTACTCTATGATTACCTATCTACATTTGAAAAACAGAAAGTTGTATTAGGGCTAAATGTTCCTGCCGGCGACAGTATCTACCAGTTGTTGAAAGACGCTGACTTTTCTGATATGAAAAAGAAGCAACTGCAGGAGTATATACACGAAAAACTCCAGGCAATTTATGGTGGAATACCCAACCCTGATCTATATGATTATCATATAAGGGATGATGATACTCTGGTTCTCGCTTCCTCTGATGCAGAATCTCGAATGCTTCAGCTCGTAAATAGCACCGCTGAAGAGTTTAATGAAAAATATTTCATCAGAGATACAGTTGCAGATGAATCCGTAATGATAGGGTTATACAAGCAACACTATGTATCAGATGATGAAAGCATAACCGGATTGCTGCAGGTAGGAAAAGATAAGTGCCGATTGGTATTTATGAGCGGAGGTAAAATTCTGCAAATTTCACCGGTAATTAATGAAGGAGCCGACCAGAAAAATTTTCTAAACACTATTTTTTCAAAAATACTTTTCCAGCTCGATACAGGTGAAGTTCCAGGTCTGGATCGCCTTATTGTATTTAACAATACCAAAGGGGATAAACTGCTCGACTTTTTCCGATCAAGCTTTACGGATATTGTCATTGAAGACTTTACATTCAACGACGAGAAAGTTCAGTTTAATGAAGAGCTTGAAGAGTCTATATCAGCATATACAACAACTGTTGGGGTGGCTTGTGTTGCGGCTGACTCTGAGCTGACAGACTTTATTAATCTTTCGTTTCTGCCAAAGTATGTAGAAGATCAACAGAAGATTTTTAAATTACAGTGGCATGGCGTTATACTACTTATTTTAATAGGCATTAGTCCGGTTATATTAAACCACTTTTACCAACAGTATGCCGCTGAAATTGATTCACTTCAGCTGCAGTACGATAGAACCGAAGCACAAAGCCTGGCACTGGATCCGGCTGTTGATGAAGTAAACATGCTTACTGAACAGCTTGAATTAATGCAGGAACAGTTGGGGCTTTTAACTGAGCTCAGCGAAGATAATATTCGGTGGACTGTTACAATTGATGAGTTCAATCGGGCGGCAAGTCGGGTAAACGGATTATGGATTAACTCATTTCGCCAAAATAATGATGTTATTATGGTAGATGGTTACTCCCTTCAGCGTGATCGAATTCCTGAACTGGCTGAAGAATTTAGTGCGGTCACGTTGTTAAATGTACGAAAACAAGAAATACGTGAACGGGATGTGTATTTATTCACGATGATGATTCGTGAAGTAATTGATGATGAAAGTCGATTCACACCCGGTGCTGCCAGTGATTTTCAGCAAATGTTAAATCAGTAGTAAATGTCATACGCAATACGAAATACGATTATACTTTTTATGGTTTTAGCACTTCTGCTGGGGGGAGGCTATGCTTATATCATGTTTTTTCAGATTCCACAAATAGAGGAACTTGAAGAAGATCTGGAACAGGTAGAAACTGAACTTCAAACCAAACAACAAACGGCAGCAGAGCTACCGGCACTCAGAGAGCGGTTTGAAGAATCTGAAAGATTTATTGAAGAGTATGATAAGACACTATTTGATAATAATAACCCCGACAGAGTGTATCGCTTCCTCTCTATAATCAGTTCAACAGACCCTGTAGAATTTGATTATGTTTTTAATGATTCTACATCTACAGATCAATACGGGGTACTACAATCTCAAATTACAGGGAGTGGCAGTTATCGTGCCGTGCTGAATTTTATTTCACGTATAGAACATAGCCCACCGGTTCAAAAAATTGATGATATTACTATTACACCCATTAATGAGGTAGGCCGTTATGGCACAGTGAATTTTAGCTTTCAGCTGCAAAGTTTCTATGATAATCAGAATGCTTTTTCTACTGAGGGAACACCCGGGGTAGCTCAGGCTGTACAAATTTCACAAAACAATCCTTTTTATCCGCTTATACGTAATGTAGAACCTAATGAAGATGATCTTTTAGATGCAGAAGAGAGTCGACTTGTGGGGATTGGCAGCGGAAGAGTTTACTTACAACACCAAAATGGGCAACTGGTAACACTTCGCGAAAACGATGAAGTATATCTCGGCAGGTTAGAAACGATTGATATGAATGCCGGAGAGGTAACTTTCAGACTCAATAAAGGTGGAATAATCGATTTAATAACGTTAGAGGTGCAACGATGATTTATAACAACTATATGACCCGATTACTGATACTGTTACTATTTTTAAGCTTTGGACTTTCTATGCAGAGTGTTGCACAAGTACAGGATCAAGTGCCAAGGGAATATGTTAATCCCGAAGAGGTAATTTCGTTTGATCGAGGTACCGATTTTCAGGATGCAATTGAAGTACTAAGTACCTATGCACAAGACAGCGAAAATAAGTTTATACTCGATCGTACAGGTACTACAGGTGCTATCGGTGTGTCATTACCTCCCATGCACTGGAAGGATGCGTTGAACTACATAATGCGAATTAAAAATTTAGTGGTGCTCGACTCACCTGACTTTTTTGAAATTGTAACACAAGAGGAGGCTGATAGGCAGATGGCACCGGATCAACCTGATGACGCACGGGCTACAGCCCAACCTACAGCACTTGACGATCTTAACATCACTACAAAAACCCGTGAAGTAAGAATTAATGCTACATTTTTTGAAGGGGACAGAAGTGCCCTTCGCGAAATTGGTGTAGACTGGTCAACACTGACCAACGCTGTGCCAGACAACATTCGCGATTTCTTCGGTGATGGAAGCTCGGAAAACATCCCAAGTGGAGAGTGGGGAGATGAGTTTGTATCTGTTAGTTCTGTTGGTGCTCAAAGTGTATCACAAAATGTATTTAACTCAGTTATAAATTTTGGCGATGTAGGTGGCGGCATTAGCGTTCAAGCCTTATTTAGTGCTTTTGAGGCAGACAATTTGGGTAAAATTCTCGCTACTCCTAGTGTAAAAGTAATGGATGGGGAAGAGGGTAGAATTCAAGTTGGTGAAGATTTCTCAATTAAGCAGAGAGATTTTGCCGGAAACGTTACAGATCAATTTTTCAGCACGGGTACTATTCTACGGGTTGTACCTCAAATTGTTGAAGTTGAAGATACAACTATGATCTATCTTGAATTGGAAGCAGAACGTTCTTCTGCACAACCCGATCCTGTTAGCACTGTAATTAGTAAACAGGAAGCAAATACCCATGCGTTGTTGTTGGATGGCGAAAGCACGGTTATTGCCGGTCTTTACAGAACAGAGGAGAACCAAGTACGACGTGGAATTCCGATTTTAAAAGATCTTCCGGGATGGTTTTTTGGTCTCAAATATCTCTTTGGATATAATTCTACGAGCCAAACAGAATCTGAGTTAATTGTTTTGTTACAGGCTGAGCTTGAAGAACCTATTGATCAGCGATTGGCCAGGGCATTCAGGTCGCAGGGCGAACTCATGGGGGAGGCACAAGATCGGCACAGAAATCAAATGAATTACATAAGTGATCAATCTCCTGTGCCGCCAACAACTATTCCTGAATCACCTGTTGAACCAGCCATTCCTGATATGAGTATCGAAAGCACAGCGGAATCACAGTTGGATGTAGAAGAGCAAGAAGAGGAACGTCCCAGATTTGAAATTCAGGCAGTTCAGCAAATGGCTGTTAATATGGATGAATTACGTGCACGGGCAGAGACTCGAGGCTTAACCCAGGCTCAACTCGACCAGATGAGCATCTCTGATTATGCCGGTGAATGGCGTTCAATGAAAATGGAGAACATGAACGGAGATTACGATCACCTTAACTTTTACGTAATTGGTGGAGCTTTTCAGGTAGAAGATAATGCAAACCGCCTGTATCATTCATTCCGTGATGAAGGGTTTAACGCCCATATGCTCTATAATCCGGCTACAGATTATTACTTCGTGGCCTATAAGGGTTTTGAAGGACCCGATGAGGCAATTAGCTATCTTCGGGAAATACAGCGTGACAGGCAACAAGAAGCATGGCTGTCGCGATTGATTAGGGAAGAACGCCGACTTGACATGAACGCCCGTTAGAACCAACTTAAGCAGTCTCTTCAACGGGGTGCGACGCATTCTTGAGAAGAAATTTTATAGAGATCTCGTTAAACAGATCCGGTTGCTCTATGTTGCAAACATGACCGCAATCGGGGATGACTTCCAGGCTGCTACGTTCAAAGTCTTTTACCATTTTTTGAACAGGTGGTAAAAACATATGATCTTCTTCCCCCATTACGTATAACGTAGGATTCTGCATCTCTTTCTCTTTAAAATATCGCAGAAGTGGATTTACATCGTAAGTTAGTCTAAACCACTTTAGGAATTCTTTTTTAGCTAAATCTTTAGCATCCTGAATAAACATACTACGCGATTCCTGATGGTTTTTCTTAGGCATAATAACCCAGGCAAAAAGCTTATAAAGCCAAATAAATGGTACTACTTTCTTAAATGTATGTCCCAGCCATACCAAAATGCGTGATCGTGTATCAAGACGTGTGATGGCCCCGCACATAACCGCTGATTTTACTTTTCCGGGCTCCATATCGGCAATGGTTCGAATAATGATAGTTCCAAGTGATACGCCTACAAAATGTGCGCTATCAATATCATTTTGATTCAAAACCTCAATAACATCACGGCTGACGGTCTTAAATGAATATTTCTCTTTGTAATATTTTTTCATGGTACTCATCTCTTTCGATTTCCCATGCCCCCTTAAATCAACCAGAATTACATTAAACTCCTCTTGATATGCCCGAACTTGTTTGAACCAGATAGATGATGAACCTCCGGCTCCATGAATGAAAATCACCCAGTCTTTATCGGGATCGTTCAAGAATTTTTTGTGATATAGCATTCTTGTTAATTACGGTAATTTAAAAAGTTGTACTAAATATTGTTTACATCAAAAATAGAAGACCGAAATTAATCCATTTTGATGGGAAATAATATTAAACCACGAAAAGAGTGAGAGATATTACATTGTTCCTAAAACATTGAAACTGTTATCTTACGTAAATGATTCATCTAAAAGCTATAAGCAAAATAATTGGTGTTTTTAGCGCCACTCTTATCATCTTTGCCATTTTAGTAATTGGAACATTTTTTCTAAAGATATTTCGTGTGAATAGCGAAAGCTGGAGAAATTATTGTTTGACGAAATGGGGGGTAATAAGCGCGCGTTCCTTATCCATTAACGTTAACATTCGAGGAGATATTCCAACTCCGCCATTTTACTTGGTATCTAACCATTTGAGTTATATTGATATCATTGTACTGTTCTCAATTTTAAAAACAACGTTCATCGCAAAATCTGAAGTTTCAAAATGGCCGGTTCTTGGAACGATTTCTAAATCAATCGGGATTGTTTTCATCAACAGAAGAAAAAAACGAGATGTAAAGCGGGTCAACAGTATTATTTCCAATCACCTAAATAAATACAGAGGAGTTACACTATTTGCGGAAGGAACTACATCACCGGGAGCGAAAATATTGCCATTCAGACCCCCTTTGTTGGAATTACCTGCTCGTGAAAATATTGAGGTGTCCTATTGTGTTATACATTATGGCTGTAATTCTAAAAAAGGCTGCAGCGCCTATAAAGATGTGAATTGGTGGGGAGATACCCCAATGCATAAACATCTTTATAACTTAGCTAAACTATCAAAAATCGAGGCAACCGTTACATTTGGTGAATCTAAAGTTCATTCTAAAGACCGAAAACAGTTAGCTGAAGAACTTCATCAGAAAGCCACAGAGATTTTTACTCCCATGTGTTCGCCCGAAAAAACTGACTATAAACCGATAACTTTTTAATCTGGATATGCCCATTTTATCAAACCGTCGCTGGTATTTTATTTTAGCGATTATCGGGGGTATCTATTCACTCTCATTCTTTATTCAGTTAGTTTTCCCCATCGAGGATAAGCCGTACTTAAATCAAGAATCAATAACTGTAGAGTTGGATGGAGAGATGATTGACCACTCGTATTTGGCTTATGTAAACAGTGATTCAGATAAATATATACTTCTCTTTCCTGACCCATTTTATGGGATTGATAATCTGGAACCACTTGCGCAGAACTTATCAGATAGCATAAATGTGCTTATTCCAATTTATCCGAAAACTACCCGGGATGGGAGCCGGATCAACCAGTCGTCAGAAAAATACAGTCGTTTAATGGCGTCGGTAATTGATAGCCTCGAGCTTTCAAAAGTGCATATTGCCGGCCAAGGTTTTGGCAACAGTGTTGCCATAGAGTTCGCTAATTCACAACCCGATAACCAATTACAAAGTTTTAGCATGCTGGGTGGAATTGGCGTTCAGGAGCTAAACTATTTAGGATATCATGTTTTAAATTCGGCGGTTTATACATTCATTTATGCCGGAACTTCCGTAATTCAATACGGTTTGCCGCATGCGGGTTGGGCTCAACATATTGGTATCGATATGCAGCTTGCCCGATTTCTGAGCAATTTAGATCAACGAAATTATCGCCAATACTTAAACGATTTTGATCGTCCCACGTTAATTCTTCATGCCGAAGAAGATCTACATGTTCCATTTGTAAATGCTTTGGAACATCACAGAATTATTCCTCAAAGTGAACTCATTCGGTTCGATGGAGGCCATGACTCCATATTTAAAAATTCCGCCGCTTACTCAAATGAAATTTTAGATTTCATCAGTCAAATATCTGCAGGGCAATCTATAACAAGGGGAGAGGCAACCACTGAAAGAATTGCACAGTCAGAAGAAGAATTTGATTCATCAAAACGAGAAGTTGCTGATGGGTGGACACTAATAATCGCAATTGTATTGATAGCGCTTATTTCAGTAATTAGCGAAGATTTAGCTGCCATTGGTGGTGGTTTGGTGGTGGCAAGTGGTGGAATACATTTTGGGCATGCACTCGTTGGAAGTCTGGCCGGAATTTTAATAACAGATATTATTATTTATTGGCTGGGCAGATATGTTGGCAGTCCGGTATTAAAGTGGATACCGTTTCGATGGATTGTAAAAGAGAAGGATGTTATTTGGGCCGATTCGATGTTCCAGAACAATGGTTTAAAAATTATTTTCATTTCCCGCTTTTTGCCTGGCACAAGATTTCCAACCTATTTCTCGGCTGGTATAGTAAAAGCCAATTTTTCACTTTTTCTACTTTACTTTTTACTGGCAATCGCCATTTGGGCTCCTCTGGTAGTTGGGCTTTCGGTAATGCTGGGGACACAAATGTTGGTGTTTCTTGAAATCTATCAGGAGTACGCATTATATATCATTGTAGGTTTTGTCGTAGCAATGTTTATGTTAATAAAGCTACTGCTTCCGCTATCTACGAGAAAGGGTAGAAAAGAGTTCGCCGTTCGGGTAATCCGCCTTAAGCAAAAGTATATAAATTAATACACAGCAATTACTTCCTCTTTTTTTCAAAAAAAGTTTTAAGTAATTTTTTTGACTCCTGCTCCATAATGCCTTGTATAATTTCGGCTTGATGGTTGAGCTGCTTATTTTCTGCAATATTAAACACTGAACCACAACCTCCGGCTCGTTCATCCATGGCACCAAATACAACTCGATCTAACTTTGTCCATACAATTGCTCCGGAACACATTGCGCACGGTTCAAGAGTAACATAAAGTGTGCATTTCTGCAGATACTTCTGCTTTAGCGTATCGCAAGCGGCAGAAATAGCGAGCATTTCGGCGTGTGCGGTAGGATCTCTTAATAGTTCTACCTGGTTGTGGCCGCGACCAACGATCCGATTCTCGTGTACCACAACTGCTCCTACAGGCACCTCATCTTCATGAAATGCAGAACGGGCAAGTTTAAGGGCCTCATTCATATATTTTTTATGCTTTAATAGATTATTTTGATTAAACATTTGCAATAAAAATGGTATGTTAATGACTCTTATTTAAGGTATGCAGAAGATTTTGCAATCGAACGATTTACACTTGAATGATTGAAAAAGCAGACACAGATTTTTTATTAAACTACATACGTACAATTCCGGACTTTCCTGAACCCGGAATTCAATTTAAAGATTTTACACCTCTTCTTGGAAATAAAGAAGCTCTAAATAAAACATCATCGTTATTGGTGNTGCCATTTAAAGATGAAGAGGTTGACTACGTAGCAGGATTAGAATCACGAGGATTTCTATTGGGACCTAAACTTGCGCAGGATTTAAACGCAGGATTTATTCCAATTCGAAAGCCAGGCAAGTTACCGGCGGATACTTACAGCCAAAAATATGAATTAGAATACGGTTCAGACTCCCTTGAAATACACGCTGATGCCCTTAAGAAAGGGGATCGGGTGATAATCCACGATGATTTAATAGCAACCGGTGGTACTGTATCAGCGGCATCTAAATTAGTTGAAAAATTGGGTGGAATCATTGTTGGCTTTTCCTTTATTATGGAGATTGAATTTCTAAACGGTACTACATCGTTGGATTCATCAATTCCTTGCAGAAGTTTACTAAAGGTATGATGGAACATCAGTTTCATTTTTTATCTACAACTAAACACTCACTAAAACATCAGAAATAGTACTATTATGGCAAAACCAAAACTAACCACACTTTCGCTGTGTGTAGCTTTATTGTTTGGCGCTGCTGCATGTGGTCCTTCTCTTGTCCTTGAGGATGTTGATTACTCTCAGCCTATTGAGAGCGTAATTGCACCCGACGACAATTTAGAGGTTCACGATCAGCGTTATGCAGTTAAATTTAATATCGGACCAATTATCGAAGAAGAGGGCGTTCCTGCAGAGGAAGTACGTCTTATTCGAAATCGTGCCGGATATTACTTCCTAACTGCAAGCGGCTTCAACAACGTATACGTGTTTGAATCGGCTGAAAGTGAACTCAAATTAGAAACTAAAATCGAAATTGGGGAACTAAGTCAACCTGCCTTTAACCTGCGAGATGGAAACATCGAACTGGTTGATCTAGGTACAGGCGAAACTTATACCTTAACACACGAAGGACTCAGATAAGAGGGATAACTATGAAGAAATTTATGACATCTACTATTTCTACATTGGCAGCTCTTTTATTTGTTGCAAGCACAACAGTAGTCGCACAACAGTCCGACCACCAAGTGCAGCAAGACTTTAGAGCTGATTACCAAGAACTCGTTCAAAAAGTGGACGAGGCATCATCGTCTGATGAAGTTGCTTCATTAGTTGATGAAATCAGTGAACTTGAAGCCGAATACTCAGGCTATGCAGATCTATTGGATCAAGCACTCTATCCTGATACGTTCGAACAACGAATCGGCGATTTGCAGTCTCGTTTATCAGTAACTCAAGATAACATCGCAGTTATTGAAGACCTGAACGAACGAATTGCAGAACTCGAAGCTGAAATTGAAGAGTTGAGAAGTCAACTATCTGAAATGGATGAAGATTCCGATGCTCTTAGAGAACGTATGGAACGATCTGCTGCTAACGAACGCAGACTTTCCGGACTCGTTTCTCAATATCGGGAAAGCCTCGAAAACAGAGATGCGTTTGTATCCGAATTGCTTGATGACTTGATGAGAAGATACGAAGCAATGGATGCTGAAACGCAGTCTGAGATTGCAGAAGCTGCTGAAAGTCTTGAAGACGATCCGCTGGCACTGCTCGAGACCATTATTTCGGAGTACATTAACCTTGCTGATCGTGATGCAGGACTCGAAGCTGCCGACTTTTTACGGATGAGAGCCCAGCACGGATACTTTGATACCATTTGGGACAAAATCGGAGAACGTATGGCAAGTGCTTACGCTCCTGACCGACCTGTACAAGCAGAACAAGAGATCACTGATCTTCTTTCAGCTTGGGAAGCAAGTGTAAACAACAAACTTTGGGGTGCTCTTAGTAGCGCATTTAACCAAAACGGAATTGAACTTCCTGAGTTTACAAGTGATGACACATTTAACAACGCTCTAAATGCATTTGTTGATGATGCCATTGCAGTTGCTCAAGAACAGAACGAAGAAGCTGATTACGAACTTTACAGAAGCTTCTCTGATTACTGGAATAACACTGTAAAAGCACAATGGGGCGAGCACCTGATTGCCGGAAATGTACTTTCCCAATCAGATATCGCAGCAATTGATGTTAAGCTTGGAGACTGGGGACAACATGCTGCTCCTACTTCCAACTTGATGTTTATCCTGTTCCTTATCAGTCTTGCAGTAATTATTGGACTTATAGTTCTCTTGGTTACCAAAAAGAACTAACGATAAGTAGCTAACTAGCGATATCTGTATCGTTACAAAGCTTTTAAGCCTCACTCTTAAACGAGTGGGGCTTTTTTTATGTCTACACTTTTTTATAAGTGAAGATTTGATGTATAGACTGTTATTACTGTGTAGTGATGCAGTTCACATGGTAAGTTGTTTATTGAACTCTCATTTAGTCAAACCATCTTAAATACAAGTGTTCTTGATAAAGATAATCGGTGGATATTAAAATCGTTGATCGAGGGCTAGATCGAAATTTTTATTACAGACGATAAAAACCTTGTTAGTATTTTTGTAAATACATCAGAATTAATGTTTCTGACTCCATGGCAGTCTAGGGAGTAGTAAAAAATATATAGGTCAATTTACATAGATCGATAGCGGCTAAATTGACGTGATTTTATGTGCAATTTAAATTTCTATGGAAGAGAGATGGTTCGGCGAAGTATCCATTCTGCACTGAGCAGCACAATGACAATAAAGAACCAGAAGGGCATACTATATAAATATCTATTCTCTTGATGTGTTCGCTCAATTTGCTCATTTAAGCCCCGCTCTGATAGTAAGTCATACATAGCTCCTAATTGATGGTCAGAGAGGAAGAGACCGCCTGTCCTGGCGCTCAATTGAGTCAACAGCTGATCGTTACGTCGCGTATTCATAAATTCCAGTGTAGATTGCCCAACATTAAATGAAGTTTCAGCTCCACCGATAGTACGATCTCCCTTCGTTGCTTCAGCTCGAACTCTGTAAAAACCTTCCGGAAATGTACCTAAATCAACTTCGTACTCTCCATTGCCAATACTGTTCATCCTAAATTGCTGCGTTTCCTCCTCTTCTTGCAGTTCTAATTCCAGCTCAATAAGTGCATCCGGTTCGGGCTCCCCCCGTTCATTTACTAAATTTCCCCGTATAACAATGTTCTCATTTTCTGTGAATGAATCATCAGCCGGTTGGATGGTCAAATTATCCTCATCAGGAGATGTGGAAGCCCACGAAATGACGTTCGTAAAAAATTCATTGTAAAAGTTATTTACCTCTTCATTGGCAGAGGTAGCATACCTAAACCAGCCAAAAGCATTTATGAAAACTGTTCGCCTGTCTACATCTAATTCGGTAACCACAATTGGGATATCTGTTTCATTACGTTGATACTCCGCCATAATATGCGATTCAGCCAATGCGGATAGGGAGTAATCTGTTTGCATAGTTTTAACAGTGGGAAATCTTCTGAAATCGATAGCTGTAAATTCCAGAATAGGATGGGAGGCCCTATCTGATACGAGATTTAAGTGAACATCTAAAATTGAGCCTGTAGTACTGACTGAATGCGGAAAAGCATCTAAAACTTCGGCTTGATCCATCTGCTGATAACCGGCCGGGGTTTGAAACAGCACCATCGGCGTTTCATCCTGCTCATTTAGCCAAGCTGTAATCGGATCATTTTGAGAGGGTAAACCGTGTAGCACAATTAAATCATAATCTTCACCTTCAGTGGTGGGATCTATATTTGTATACACTCCATCTCTAATAAAATTTGTGGAGGTAAGTTCATTTTGCCGATCTGAAGCTATTAATCGCCTTATGGAGGCAACATCAGGGTGCACTTCAAATGCCAGTGACAAAATATTCGTACGAGCATCAAGAACATCAACCGCAAACGTTTCGGTGTTATTCTGCAGGGTAAATTCTTCGGGCAGGCCGGGGATGTCTACCTCGTACTGAACCACACCTTCTTCATCATACTCTACATCAAATTGCACCTCATGGCTGCTCGTTTCTTCAATAAACTCAACCTCGCGCTCATCATATAATTCTCCATTTCTATAAAGATCAACAGAAGCCACCTCATTCGGATACCCACTTTGTTGAATTTCTACTCTAATTGTTTCCCTTGTATCTAGATAGGCTGTTGAGTTAAAACCTACATCAGAGATAAGCACATCACGAACGTCGGTTGTATCACCTATCGGAATGGTAAATATAGGAGTGGATTGATTTTGAGCCGTGAAAATCGGATTTCTGCCACGAGTGTAGATTCCATCAGAAATAAGGATAGCAGATACCATATCATTCTGATTATCCGCAATATGCTCAACTGCAGTTTGAATATTCGTAGCTGTTCCCAAGGCTTCAACTTCTGACCCTTCACGCACTTCGTTATCAAACAGATGAAACGTGTATTCAAAATTATCATCCAGGTTTGATTCCAGCGAACTTAGAATTTCTTGATAACTCTCCAGTCCGTTATACTCACCACGGGTGATATCTACGCTCTGGCTGTCATCCAGATAGATATAAATTTCAGGGTTTTGAATTTCAGTTTCAGTAATCTGTAAAAAAGGATTAAAAAGCAGCAGTAAAAGAATAGTTAAAGCTGATGCACGAAGCGTAATCAGGCCGGTTTTTTTCCACAATGGAATAGAGGTGAGATATTGGTAACTCCACCAGGAAAGGGCAATTGAGAAGGCTAAAATTATGATCAGCAGGATTGCAGGAAGTACAGGGCTAAATCCTTGTATAAAAAGACTGATCATATTCGTTCAAAGTGATTACAACGTTTTGACAAGTTTATTAATAATATCTACGGTAGAAAGCCCTTCAGCTTCGGCGGCGTAATTGGTAACAATTCTATGGCGTAAAACCGGAATGGCCAATGACTTTATATCACTTAGCTCTACATTGTATCTCCCTTCGGATAGGGCCCTGGTTTTTGCGCCTAATATTAAAAATTGCGAAGCTCTTGGCCCGGCTCCCCAGCTTAAATATTCATTTACCAATTTTGGAGAGAGCTCTGTATTAGGCCGGGTTTGGGTAACCAAACGTACAGCTTTTTCTAGTACTTGATCAGGTACAGGGACTTCACGGATTAAATTCTGTAGTTCTAAAATTTGGTCTTTTTCCAGAATGGAATTAATCGTCACATCTTTTTTTGAGGTGGTTTGCGATACAATTTGCACCTCTTCTTCAAGTGAAGGATAATCGAGCCAAATATTGAACATGAATCGATCGAGCTGTGCTTCTGGCAGGGGATAGGTCCCCTCTTGTTCTATCGGGTTTTGAGTTGCCAACACAAAAAAGGGCTGATCTAATTCATATCGTTTGCCTGAAGCGGTTACATTTGCCTCCTGCATACCCTCAAGCAGTGCGGCTTGGGTCTTGGGTGGTGTACGGTTAATTTCGTCAGCAAGTACAATATTGGCGAAAATCGGTCCTTTAATAAATCGGAATGATTTTGCCCCCGTATCTTTATTGTCCTCAATAACTTCTGTACCTGTAATATCACCCGGCATCAGATCAGGGGTGAACTGCACGCGGTTAAACGAAAGGTTCATGGTTTGGGCAACGGTACTTATGAGTAATGTTTTTGCCAGTCCCGGAACTCCAACCAATACACAATGTCCACGAGAAAATAACGAGATGAGGAGTTGGTCAACTACATCGTTTTGACCAACAACGTTTTTTGATATTTCATCTCGTATCTGTTGAAAAGATTCGCTGAAAAATTTAGCGGCTTGTTCGGGTGATTTTGGAATATTACTCATTCTGTACCAACTGGGGGTGTTTCTTCAGGAGGGGGCATGTCCATCATATCCTGGGTTGGGGCAGCATCGTCAGGAACATCAATTTTATACTCGATATATACCCGTTCTCTCAGTTTAGAGAGCCAATTCTCCATATGTTCCATCTGTTTTTGTTGTAAAGCAATTTCTCTGATTTGCTCATAATCATCATCAAGATTTGCCACATGTTCAGGAATGTGCCTGTCAAGTCGTACTATTCTATAGGCCTGTTTATCACTGCCTTGCATTGTATAAGGCCTGGGTTCGGAAATATCACCTTCTTCCTCGAGCAGTAGTACCGTTCGATAGAGTGAAGGTTCGAGATCATCAATCGTAAATAGCCGCTCTTGAGTCTGCGTATTTACCAAACGCCCTCCTCGAGATCTTGTTTGATCATCTTCTGAATGTCGACGAGCCAAATCTCTGAAGGGGACGTCTTTGTTAATTACGCTATCGCGCAGTGCTTCAAGTTTATTCACTGCAAAATCTTCGTCTACGCTGCCTTCGTCAACTTGGATTAGAATATGGTTCGTCTCAATATTATCTCCGGACCGCTGATTTAACCGTATAACATGGAATCCAAATTGGGTTTCAACTACCTGTGATATTTCACCGGGATCAAGTGCAGCTGCTGCGGCGGAATAATTTGCAACAAGGTCGCTTAATGGCATCATTGGAAGTAATCCACCTCGGGCAGCGTTGGCTCCATCACTATGTTGCCGAGCCATCTCTTCAAAATCTTTACCGTATGTGGTAACAGAATCGCGAAGTGCTTGTGCTTTATCACGTGCTTCATTTCTGGCATCTTCCAGGGCAGGTGGAGAAATAACAATATGCGAAAGTCCTACTTGTTCGGGTATGGTAGGCAGTTGCTCTGATGGAATACTCTCAAAAAACTCTCGAACTTCAGGGCGTGTAATATCCACATTCATCATCTGTTCACGCTGAACTTCCTGGGCAATCATCTGTTCGCGAAATTGTTCGCGATATTCAGCCCTTATTTGAACAATACTTTGGCCAAATGCTTCTTCCAGAGCTTGTTCACTTCCGGCTTCCCGTACCATTTGACGTATTCGCTGATCCATTTGGCGGTTGACCATATCATCAGAAACTACAATGGAATCGAGTTTGGCAGATTCAAGCATTGCGTAATTATCAATCATCGATTCAAGTGCGCTATACCAAAGATCTTCAGAAAAGCTAACATTTTGGTTCTGCATTTCAGATTGCTGCATAAATTGCGCAACCTCTTGGTCAACATCAGATTTTAGAATGATGTTATCATTTACGATGGCTACAATTCTATCGGAGACTTGCTTCTGTGCAAAAGCACTACTGAATCCGATTAAGGTAAATAATGTTGCCAGGATTAAATATCGGGTAAATTTCATTTAGTTGATTTATTCTGAGTTAGAAAAGTATTCTGTAAGTCTATTTTCTATTTCTTCGCTACTATAAGTGTCAAATTCGTTATTCGATTCAGCCTGAAGATAAAGATTACGAACGAAAGCGTTAGTTATTCTTTTAGATTTTTCCAGCTTTAACCATTCCCTTATTTGAGGAATCAGCCAGTTGAAATCCGGATGGTCACCTTCGTTACGCTGCTCGCGCAATTGAACGAAATGGTATTCCCCCCTGAAGAAGTGAACTGGAGAGATTTCTGAAATCCCAATAATATTCAGGTATCGATTTAACATTGGTATATCCGACACAGCCATTGATTGAGGCCAATACTGTGTAGATTCACGAAGCTGAAGTTCAGGGTTTGTACTATACTGATTAACGACATCTTCCCAACTTCTGCCACTCATCAGTGCATTTTTGGCATTGTCTGCTTCAGCCCTGGTACTCGTTGTAATGTGTCGAAATCGTACATAATCTTCATCGAGTACAAATTTATCTTTGTTTGCTTGAAAATAATTTTGCGCCTCTTCACGAGTGACTTCTAATTCGTCACTATGTTCTTGTAATACATACTCTTTCAGCGCTTCTTCAAGCAGTTGATTTCGCAACCGCTCAATTCTTCGTTGAATATCCGGATTTTGATCAAGTTGCAGTCGTTCTGCTTCTCGAAGCGTAATTTGTGAGTTCAGCCACTGTTCTTTGTACCGCTGCACAGCGCTGAGGGTATCATCATGTAGCACAAAGGATGGGATATTCTCCAATGCTTCTTCAACAGTCAGTGATTTATTGCCAACTTGTGCCAGCGTTGGAGAATCATCAACCTGTTCTGATGGGGTACAAGCAAACATTACAAAAACAGCACCTACACTGACTATTGTACATTTAATAAGTGAATCAGATATCATTGGGTTGATAATAAATTTTGGATAAATCTTTGTTGGCTCATTAAGTAGATGACTTTCTAATTAACTCTGCGAGTTCAGTTTTGTTGTTTATAATGTGTCAATTACATCAACATTCCGGCAATGGTTGCAGTCATTAAATTAGCAAGTGATCCGGCTAGCACTGCATAAAGTCCAAATTGTGCCAGTTCTGACTTACGGCTGGGTGCAATACCACCGATACCTCCAATTTGTATGGCAATGGAAGCAAAGTTTGCAAATCCACAAAGAGCAAAGGTAGCCATGGTTATTGTTTTATCTGTAAGAATATCATCGCTGACCATATCAGCTAATTGCAGATAGGCAACAAATTCGTTTAGCACAACTTTTGTACCCAACAGCGACCCCATATTTACGGCATCCTGCCAGGGCACACCTATGGCAAATGCAATAGGGGCAAGTATCCATCCCAGGAGATTTTCAATTGTAAGTTCAGCACCACCGGGCAGGGCAGCGTTGATTCCCGTCAACTCTCCAAAATGGAATAAAAAGTAGTTACCCATAGCCAATAGAGCAATGAAAGCCAATAACATAGCGCCAACATTTAAAGCTAACTTTAGACCTTCACCTGCTCCACTTGCCGCAGCATCAATACCGTTTGCATCCGGGGTTTCTACGTTCATCTTAACATCACCACGAGTAGCGGGTTCAGAATCTTCCGGATAAATGATTTTAGCTATTACAAGAGCTGCGGGAGCTGCCATTAACGAAGCACTTAGCAATTGTTCTGCAAAAAGTAAACGGCCAACATCGAGTGACACATCATGTGCTAAGGCGTATGAATTTCCGAGCATTTGCACATAAGCCGCCATTACACCACCGGCAATTGTAGCCATTCCACCAGTCATCACTGCGAGTAATTCCGATTTGGTCATCTTTTCTATATAGGGCTTGATAACCAGAGGAGATTCCGTTTGACCAACAAAGATGTTAGAAATTACTGAAAGGGATTCTGCACCGGATGTCCCCATTAGTTTCTGCATTCCTTTGGCAACGTATTTTACAACCTTTTGAAGTATACCGTAGTGGTATAAAATGGCTGTAAGAGAAGCAAAGAAAATAATTGTTGGAAGTACCTGGAATGCAAAGAAGTTCCCCATGCTGTCTTCCATGCCGGGGCTTCTGGCTAAATCACCAAAAATAAATTCTGCCCCTTCTGTGGTAAAATCGAGAACTACAACAAAGAACGAAGAAACCCAACTGAAGAATTCTCTCGGCCATCCGAGTGGTCCCCAAAACTCCTGCATTTGTCTGCCCTTGAGGATAAAGACGGCAAGGACAAACTGTATTCCCAAGCCAACGCCAACAAGTTTCCAGTCGATCAGTTTTCGGTTTTTACTAAACAGAAGGGCAATTCCAATAATGAATGCCATTCCAATTAAACCTCTTACAATCTCCATTTATTCCTCGTTATTATTGTTCAAGTTATTTTCCGGTGGATCCAGCGGTGGGAGTGGGGTACCTTTTTTAGTATCTACAGGTGGGCGAAAACAGTGGCGGGCACGCGGTTCGTAAGCATCTTTTTCACCTACCAACACTTTGTCTTTATTTTCAACAACTCTTTGCGAGTAGTGAGCCATTACACCACTTTCTGCACATATAGCGTGGAGCTTTGTAACGTACTCGGCAATTGCCAAAAGTTGTGGCATGGGTTCGAATGGCCTGCCCTCGAAGTCCATATCTAACCCGGCAAGAATTACTCGTTTACCATCATTTGCAAGAGTATTGACCACTTCAATGATGCGGTCATCAAAAAATTGAGCTTCATCAATACAAACCACTTTGGCTGATGATGTTAGAAGAATTATTTGATCGGCTGTATCAACCTGAATTCCCGGCAGGGCTGATTGATTATGAGAAACAACTTCGCTATCGCTATACCGATTATCTACAGTTGGTTTTACGACAACCACCTGCTGTCCGGCAATATAAGCCCTTTTGGCCCTCCGAATCAGTTCTTCAGTTTTTCCACTGAACATACCTCCACAAATTACTTCAATCCAGCCTACGTTGCTGGGTACAAACCAAGGCTCATTTATCATAAAAAAACTAACTAATGGGAAACTATTAATGCGTGGAATATATCCTGCGTAACATTAAAAGGAAAAGAGAACTTTTTGAATAGACAACTTTGCAGAGATCACAAATTGAAGTAGTTTAAAATCTGTTTTTCTAAATTTATCCTCTTATAAAATTTAAACCGTCGGAGTTCGGTTTCCGGCTTATACCTGTGTTATTGTGCTAAAAATTACGTTTGCATCCATATTGTTCTCCATTCTTCTTCAAGGAACACTTTTTGCTCAAGTAACGGAAGATTTTGAAGATGGTGATAGCAAAAACTTCTGGAGTGAAGATACAATCTCNCTCTCCAGTGGTGACTGGTACTTAAGTGAGGCNCTTATTGGAACAGACGAAAGAGATGCNAAAAATGGAGAGCGNTCTGTTAGAATTCGCCGTGANGGGGACACCGATGGGACTCTCCAGATGGAGTTTGATTATCCGGAGGGGGCCGAGCAGGTTCGATTTTACCTGGCCAATTCGGGTTTTGCCAACGACACCGGCGGTGAACTGGAAGTTGAGTATTCTACGGATAGTGGTNCAAGCTGGAGCAACCTTGGTGACCCAATTATAGCTCCTGATGCCCTTGAAGAACAAACAGTAGATGTTGGTGAAGAAGGTGATATTCGATTTCGATTTGTTCACGCCGCAGGGGGGAGAATGAACATAGATGATATCCATATCGAACCATTTTTTATACCGGATGAAAATCCTACGATATCGATTCAAAAAGGAAATAATCGTGTAAGTGATGGCTCAAAACTCACTTTTCCCGCTACAAATATCAATACTGAACGTCCTCTTGAGTTGGAGGTAGGCAATACTGGTGAACCTGATCTCGAAATTACGGACATCTATTTTTCTGACGGTACTGATTTTAAAATTGAGACAGATATAACGGGTTCATTCGAAACATCAGATCGTGAAACAATAACGTTGAATTTTTTACCTACAAATAGTGGAGGACGGGTTGATGAACTTATTATCGAATCTAACGATCCCAATACACCCGAATTCAGGCTTCAACTTGAAGGTTTAGGTGTCGATGAAGGTGAAATTAACTCAATAGAACAGGTAAGAGAATTTGAATTTGGAACCCGGGTGACGGTAGCCGGAAGAGTAACTGTTGCGAATGAATTTGATGGCCCTGTTTTTCTACAGGATGAAACAGCGGGAATTGCAGCCTACTACGAACCGCTCCACAACGATGTTCAGCGGGGTGATTCACTCCACATTACCGGACCAATTACAGAGTTTAATCCAACCGGATCAGGGGAGGGTACATTTCTTCTGCAGATTGCTGAAGTGGATGGTGATGATAATATCAGCTATGAAATTATTGACGCTGAAAGACGTGAAATAGAGCCACTGCCGGTTACAATACAGGGAATAAATAGTGGAAATTATGAATCGCAAATCATTCGAGTACTTGATGTTACCATAGATCATTCAGGTTCTTTCCAGGGGAATACAAACTATGGTATTGAGGATCATACAGATGAAGGTGTGTTACGGATTGATAATACCACAGACGTTGTAGGAGCTGAAGCTCCGGAAGGCTCTACCGAAATTGTCGGGGTAGTGGATCGATTCAATGATGTATACCAATTAAAACCTCGCGACACGGATGATATTGACGCAGAACCGTTTGTGTATCCATATGAAGATATTCCGAAATCTGAAACATTCGACGTAGCAACCTGGAATATCGAATGGTTTGGTGATGCCACCCGCGGGCCGGAAAATGTGGATCTGCAGCTTTCGAATGTAATTACGGTTGTGGAGACAATTGATGCAGATCTATATACATTTCAAGAGATCGTAAACAGAGAGCAATTTAAGAATTTGGTAAATAGCCTGGATGATTATAGTGGATTTATGTCATCCTACTCCCAAACCCAGCAAACAGCTTATCTATTTAAAACCGGAGTAGTTGACTCGCTCGATTCGGGAGAGTTACATCCTGAAAATGCATCATCTGATTGGGAGTTTTATTGGGCCGGTCGTCCACCGCTTTTTTTTGAATTTGATGCAACTGTTGACGGGCGAACAAAACGGGTACGATCATATAATGTTCATGCCAAAGCCTTTGGTGATGAACCTTCTTATAATCGTCGGCAAAATGCGTCCAGGGAGTTTAAGGCGTATCTTGATGAGTATAGGTCAGATGAAAATGTACTGTTTATTGGAGATTATAACGACCAGCTGATTCTCTCTACCTACAANGAAGAGGAGTCACCATATAGTAACTTTGTGGAGAGTGAAAATTACCTGCCAATAACTTTGTTACTCGAAGAGAGAGGACAAAGCTCTTATTTGGGTGGAAATTTCAGCAGTATGATCGATCACATCATTACCACAAATGCGTTGTCTGAATCATACTTAGAAGAAACGGTGCGGATTGAGAATCCCAACTACATCTCCAGCTTTGTTTCAACCACATCAGATCACGCCCCGGTATGGACCAGATTTCAATTTACAGAAGGAGATAGCGAAGGAGAGCCACCTCCGGCAGTAAGTGATTCGTTTGAGTTGAAGCCAAACTACCCGAATCCGTTTCGATCAGAGACAAATATTGAATTTTCAATTCCTGAAGCTCATGAAGTAACGATCGAGATTTTTGATGTGATGGGTCAGCAGGTTNCAATAGTCATCGATAATCAAACATTTACTGCTGGAGTTCACTCCGTGCCTTTTAACGCTCCACATTTAGCGAGTGGATTTTATCTCTATCGTGTAATGTTGGGAAATGGAAATGCAAAAACCGATACCATGACACTGATCAATTAATTTTTAGGACTCAAATCCACTCATGTCGATAAACAAACCTCAAAATTATGTTATGCCACCGGAATGGGCCTCGCATGCCGGCACAATGTTAACGTGGCCTCATAACCGGCAAACCTGGCCTGATGAACGATTAGAAAGAGTGGAGCAGGTTTATATTGAGCTGGTTAAATGGATTGTTTCTTTTGAACCGGTCCTGTTATTTGTAAACGATAAAGGCATTAAAGAACGCGTACTGAATTACCTCCACCATCAGAATATCGATACTGAGAAAATTGAAATTGTTATACAACCTGTGAATGATGTATGGGTTCGGGATTGCGGTCCGATTATGGTTAAACATCGCAAAAATGAGACCTATGCGATTGTTAATTGGGAGTACAATGCCTGGGGCGAAAAATATCCGCCGTGGAGCGATGATAATAAGCTTCCGGAGTTCATTGCAAACAGATACGGACTTCCAACTTTTGAACCGGGAATTGTGCTCGAGGGTGGGGCGATTGACACAAACGGAACCGGTGTATTTCTAACAACTGAATCGGTGCTGTTGAATGAAAATCGGAATCCGAATCTGACGAAAAAGCAGGTTGAGGAGTATTTATCAAGCTATTTGGGAGCAGAAAAAGTGATCTGGTTAAAAACCGGTTTGGCGGGAGATGATACCGACGGCCACATTGACGGCATAGCAAGATTTGTGAATGAAAGCACCATCATCACATCTGTATGCGAAGACGAATATAATCTGAACCACGATGCTCTGAA
>SL_3KL_010_SEDDRAFT_10000073_pt1 | contig 59494 bp, 58 predicted proteins | sample SodLakKL_010_SED_2_FD_10381 | JGI IMG/M metagenome (IMG submission 10381)
CGGTTACCGCAAGAGGTTTTGCTCCACTTGCCCAGATATTCCGGGCACTTTCTACCAGGGCAATTTCCCCTCCCCTGAAAGGATCAAGAGAACAATAGCGACTATTTCCGTCCACTGAAATTGCCAGGGCTTTTTTGCTTCCGGGGATCCTTACCAGAGCTGCTCCCCCGCCTGGTGCACAAAGGCTATCGGTTCCAACCATGTAGTCAAATTGTTCAAAAACCCACTCCTTACTGGCCAGATTCGGGGACTCCAGTAATTTAAAAAATGCTGTCTTCAGGCAATCCGGGGGCTTCGATTTTTTGGGTTTTTTTATTTTTGAGGGAGTTTTTGCCTGAAGATCCCTTAGAGGCACCTGATCCACGAGAAAAGAGCTAGGTATTCGTCCCTTCGTTTCTCCATTTTCTTTTATTACCAGGTCCGGTTCCGGGATCATTCGACCAATTACAGCTGCTTCCAGCCCCCAGCGGGAAAAAATTCCCTTGATTTCTTCATCTTTATTTTTCTTAGGGATAATGAGCATCCGCTCCTGGGATTCGGACAGCATAACCTCCATTGGGTTCATTCCTTTTTCCCGGCGGGGGACCTGTTCCACGTTAATTTCCATACCCATTCCCGAACGAAAAGAAACCTCTGCTGAAGAACTGGTTAATCCCGCGGCGCCAAGGTCCTGAATTCCTTCGACCAGCTCTTTCTCAATCAATTCCAGGCATGCTTCCAGGAGTAATTTTTCCATGAAAGGGTCCCCTACCTGAACTGCGGGACGGTCTTTCTCTGAAGCCCCGCACAATTGATCAGAGGCAAAGCTGGCTCCTCCCATGCCATCTCTCCCGGTTCGGGAACCAACTACCATTACCAGAGCGCTGGGGTTGGTTGAACTGGCCCGGGTCAACTGGTCCTTTTCAATTATTCCCACACACATGGCATTAACAAGAGGATTATCCAGGTAACTGGAATGAAAAAAGGTTTCCCCCCCAACGGTGGGAACTCCTATACAGTTTCCGTAATCCCCAATCCCTTTTACAACACCCTGAAATAAGTAGCGAGTCCGCGGTTCCTCAATTGGACCAAAACGCAGTGAATTAAGGAGAGCAACAGGTCGGGCTCCCATTGAAAAAATGTCCCTGACTATCCCTCCTACTCCTGTTGCAGCGCCCTGATAGGGTTCAATTGCCGAGGGGTGGTTGTGGCTTTCGATTTTGAAGACCACTGCTTTCCCCTCTCCTATATCCACGGCACCCGCATTTTCTCCCGGACCCTGCAAAACTCCCGGTCCTGCAACGGGAAATTTTTTCAGCAGGGTTCGGGATGATTTATAGCTACAATGTTCACTCCACATCACTCCAAAAAGGGCCAGTTCTAACTCGTTGGGCTCTCTTTCCATCAGCTGGCAAATTTCCCGAAATTCCCCTTCGGTTAATCCCAACCGGCCCAGGCTTTTTTTATCAATCATATCCCCTGCACCTCCTCCAGGGATGCGAAAAGGAGACGACCGTCTTCGCTTCGACCGCTTAATATTTTCTCCATTGCTCTTTCGGGATGCGGCATCATGCCGAGAACATTGCCTTCTTCATTAATTATTCCTGCTATTGCTCCTGTAGAACCATTGGGGTTTGCTGGGGCAAGTATTTTTCCCTCCGGGTTACAGTACTTAAAAACTATCCTATTCTCTCTCTCCAGTTCTTGGAGTTGATCTGGAGAACAGAAAAACCTGCCATCTCCGTGAGCAACAGGCAAATTTAAAACCCGATCTTTCTGCAAACCTCCTGTAAAATGATTATTGATATTTTCAACTCTGACCTGGAGATTTCGGCAGATGAAGCGGAGAGAGGGGTTGGGCAGAAGGGCTCCTGGCAAAAGGCCGCATTCCAGGAGAACCTGGAAGCCGTTACATATTCCCAGGACCCTGCCTCCTTTTTGGGCAAATTCCTTTACATCTTCCATAATCGGGGCGAGGGAGGAAATCGCTCCAGGCCGGAGGTAATCTCCGTAAGAAAAACCTCCGGGAAGAATTATTAAATCGTAGGAGGAAAGATTCTTCCGCCCATTGTGCCAGAGGAAATCGGCGGTCCATCCCATTAAATCACTGGCTTTTTTACAATCCCTATCACAGTTGGACCCTGGGAAAACAATTATCCCGGTTCTCATGATGGAATTTTCTCCAGGGAAAAACTAAAGCTTTCCATAACCGGATTGGCCAGGAGACGGGAACAGATTTCCTGTAGGATCTGTTCTGCATTCTTTTGATCTGATGCTTCCAGTTCAACATTAATAACCTTACCCACGCGGACTTTTTCCAGTGGATAGCCCTGTTCAACCAGGGTTCGGCGCAGGGTATCTCCCTGGGGATCAAAAACCGTTTCCTTTAAATCAATGCGAACAGTCCCTTCCCATTTCATTCTTCCAGCTCCTCTATTCGCCGGAGAATTTCCTGGTAGGCAGCTTCAGTATTCCCGAGATCCTGACGGAAACGATCCTTATCCAGTTTTTCCCCGGTTTTCAAATCCCATAAACGACAGGTATCTGGGGAAATCTCATCACCAAGCAATAACTCCTCTCCCGCCCGGCCAAATTCCAGTTTGAAATCCACAAGCTGTATTCCAATTCCCCGGAAAAGCTCAAGCAGCAGGCCATTTACCCGGTGAGCACTTTCTCTCATTTTTTCTATTTCCTCCCGGGAAGCCCAGCCCAGCACCTGAATATGATCTTCATTAATCATTGGGTCTCCGAGCTGGTCATCTTTAAAGTAAAATTCAAGGATGGGAGGGTTAAAAGGAAGTCCTTCTTTTAAGCCAAGCCGGCGGGAAATGCTGCCCGTAGCAAGATTTCGAACAACAACTTCTACAGGTATAATTTCCAGCCTGCGGGCTATTATTTCTCCCGGTTCGCTCTGTTCAATGAAGTGATTATCTATGCCTTTTTGCTGGAGATACCGGAAAATTCGGGAACTAATTCTGGCATTTACCTGCCCCTTATCTCCAATTTTTCCTTTTTTCTTACCATCAAAAGCGGTTGCATCATCTTTGAAAACCATTCTAACTACCATAGGGTCCTCGGTGGTCAATATTTTTTTGGCCTTTCCCTCGTAGAGAAAATTATCCTCCATTTTTTTCTTCCTCCATTCTTTTTTCCCAGTATTCACTGATTATTTCTGCTTTCTTTTTGGCGAATCCAGTATACCGGGCAGGATCTTTTAAAATTTTTTTCTGCTCGGGAGTCATCCTCTCCAGGTATAACTGGATTTCCTTTTTCTCCCCCAGGATTTCGTGCAGGGCCAACCCTTTTTCCTCGGCTTCTATGGTTAGCTTTCTTACAACCTCGTGAGCATCGGGATGGCCTTCTGCAGCCAGGGCAATATAAAGAGGTTCTGCCAGGATAAAATCCTGATTTTTTTTCAGGTTGGCAAGCATGGCTTTTTGGTCTGTTGAAAATTTCTCCAGAACACGCTTTAATCTCTGTAGGGCCAGGAAAAACCCCACAGGAATATCAACATAAAATCGGGTTGAAGCGGAGTTCGTTAGATCCCGCTGATGTTCGGATAATTGATCCATGTAAACAGTTTGAATTCTTGGCTGAATGGTTTTCCAAAGGCTTTTGATGTGCTCATAATTTATGGGATTCCTTTTCTGGGGCATTGTCGAAGAACCTACCTGATCAGGAGCAAAAAATTCTCCGACTTCTTCAATTTCTGATCGCTGCAGGTGGCGCATATCGTCGGAAAAATCTGCAATAATTCCAAAAGCGACAATTATGCTGTGCAGATAATTTAACATATATTCGGGGGGAACAATCTGGGTACTTATTGGGGCCGGTTTCAAGCCCAGTCTTTTTAAAACCCCTTTTTCCAGGTCCAGGGGGTCTTTGACCAGCATACTCGAAGCATTATAGGCTCCGACAGCCCCTGCCATTTTCCCGCAGAGCTGCTCACTTCTTTCCAGACTCTCTTCTGCGGCCCGCCCCAGCCGGTCCAGGTACTGGGCCAGAGCAAAACCGAAAGTAATTGGGACTGCGTGCTGACCGTGAGTTCTGCCAACCTGCAGGGTGGCTTTTTCCCGGCGGGTTAAACTACAAAAGAGCAGAATGACCTGGCGGAGAAGAGGAGCAATTAATTCCCTGTGGGCTTCCTTAAACCGGAGAGCATTAGCAGTATCAACAATATCCATGGAGGTAGCCGAAAGGTGAATAAAGGGTCTGTAGTCAGGGGAAACCTCCCGGGCCAGGACATTAACCAGCGCCCGGATATTGTGGCGGGTTTTTTCTTCTTCCCTGTAAACTTCCTCCGGATCCAGTTTATCCAGGGCTTTTTTAATTTCCTCAACTGCGCCCTGGGGGCAGATCTTTCTCGCAACAAGTTCTTCAACTAAAGCCAGTTCAACCCGGCCCTGGTAGGATATCTGGGCAGCTTCGGAAAAAAAACGGCTCAGATCAGAAAATTCTTTTTCTCGGACTGAATACCGGTGATCCCACGGGCTTAAATTGGAATAAATATCTCTGCTGGACAAGGCACTCCCTCCTTTTAAGTCTACTTCAACTTTACCATAACCCTGCAATCCCTTCAACAAAAATACGAACTTTTTTCTGTTTTTTTATAAAAACATTCGGGTTTTTTCCTGTTGGATTCAAATCTTTTTCCTCTAAATTCCTCGTCTTCTCGGGAAAATAACCCTAAAAGTAATCCTCAACACAATATATGGGGTTATTCGCTATAGACAAACACAATATATTGTATTAGAATGAAAATGAACCCGGCGATTCATATTACATAGATGGGGAGGATGGTTTGATTATGGCAGAAATAAAGTTATCGGATAGCGGATTGCGTGTTCTGGAGAGCCGTTATCTTAAAAAAGAGGGGGAGCAGGAAGCCTTAGAAACTCCGGAAAACCTTTTCCGGCGTGTAGCAGCTAATATTGCGGAGGCCAGCACCAATTATGGTGAAGATCCAGTAGCAGATGAGGAAAATTTTTTCCGGGTCATGGTTGACCTTGATTTTCTTCCCAATTCCCCTACCCTGATGAATGCCGGCAACGAACTGCAGCAGCTGGCGGCATGCTTTGTTATTCCCATCGAAGATACCATGGAGGGAATTTTCGATGCGGTGAAATCAGCTGCTCTTATCCACAAGAGTGGCGGCGGAACTGGATTTTCTTTTTCGAGATTGCGCCCCAAAAACGACCGGGTTCTCTCAACTGGAGGAGTTGCTTCTGGACCTATTTCCTTCATGGAAGTTTTCGATTCAGCAACCAACACTATTAAACAGGGGGGGAAACGCCGGGGAGCCAACATGGGTATTCTCAATGTTGACCATCCCGACATCCTGGAGTTTATTTCCTGCAAGGAAGAAAATGACCGGCTTAATAATTTTAATATTTCCGTCGGGTTAACTGAAAAATTTATGGAAGCAGTAGCAGAAGACCGAGATTATCCCCTGATCAACCCTCAGACGAAAGAGGAAACCGGCCGCCTGAATGCCCGAGAAGTTTTTGACCGGATCGTGAAAATGGCCCACAAAAACGGGGAACCAGGCATTATTTTTCTGGACAGAATTAACGCTGCCAACCCCACTCCGGAAATGGGCCAAATCGAAAGCACCAACCCCTGCGGCGAACAACCCCTTTTACCTTTTGAAGCCTGTAATCTTGGTTCGATTAACCTGGCCCACATGGTAAAAAAAACCCATCACGGACCAGCCGTTGATTACGACCGCCTGCGAGAGGTTACCAGAATTTCTGTTCGGTTTCTGGACAACGTAATTGATATGAACAACTACCCCCTGCCCCAGATCAGAGACATGGCTCTGGGTAACAGGAAAATTGGACTGGGAGTAATGGGCTGGGCCGACATGCTTATCAAACTAAGAATTCCTTATGGTTCCCCCGAATCCCTGCGCCTGGCCGAGGAAGTTATGGGCTTTATCCACAGGGAATCCGAAAAAGTTTCAGAAGAACTCGCAGAAAAAAGAGGGACCTTCCCCAACTTTCCGGCAAGTGTTTTCAAAAAACCCCGGCGCAATGCTACCCTGACGACCATTGCTCCTACGGGATCGATCAGCATCATCGCCAATGCCTCCAGTGGAATTGAACCTCTTTTTGCCCTGAGTTATCAAAGGCATGTCCTCGACAGCACTCTTACCGAAGTTCACCCTCTTTTCGAAGAAGTGGCCCGGGAAGAAGGATTTTATTCACCAGAAATTGTGGCCCGCGTTTCTCAGGGAGATGCTCTGGAAGAAATCGAAGAAATACCCGATTATATTAAAGACATTTTTGTTACCGCTCATGATATTGACCCCGAGCGGCATATAAAAACCCAGGCTGCCTTCCAGAAATTTGTCGACAACGCCGTCAGCAAAACTGTTAACTTTTGCAATGAAGCTACTCCAAAGGACGTGGCGATGGTATTTCAGCTCGCTTACGAGCTCAAATGCAAGGGAGTCACTATTTACCGGGACGGGAGCCGCGATTCCCAGGTCTTAACAACTGGAAAAACCGATGATAAACCCAAGAGCAAGCGGCCCAGGCCTCGTGTTACTGTGGGAACAACAACCAAAACAGAAATCGGTTGCGGCAAACTATATATTACAATTAATTCCGATAACGACGGCATCTGCGAGGTCTTTACTTCAACCGGCCGCGGTGGGGGTTGTCATTCCCAATCAGAAGCAACAAGTCGGTTGATCTCCCTCTCCCTGAGGGCAGGGGTCCCGCCCAGGGAACTTATCCACCAGCTAAGAGGGATCCGCTGTGCAGCTGCCTTGAAGCGAAAAGGAGTTAGTAACACTTCCTGTCCTGACGCCATTGGGCGCGCTATCGAAGAATACCTGGAGTATGTAGAAACCAATAAAAACCTTCAGCAGGACGTAATAAACCGGCATCAGGATAACGGAGAATCTCAACCTGATATCTTCGCTACCAACGGCTCATTTGTCTGCCCCGACTGCGGAATGGAAGTTGAACACGAAGGGGGCTGCGTTCTCTGCCGCAACTGCGGATTCTCTCGCTGCGGCTAAACTCCTTTACTTTAAATTAAATAAAAGGTAAAATAAACTGAGGCAGGAATTACTTTTCCTGCCTCAGTCCATAAATAGAGAGGAGAATCTCCCAATGCAAAATACTTATAAAACCGCAGGTATTGTCCTGGTCATCCTTGGAATTATGGCGATTTTCAATATTCTGGTCGACCTGGCTTTCTGGAGAATAGTTATGGGGATTATTGTTCTGGGAACAGGGCTTTTCCTGACCTTTAAACAACCCGGAACTGAAAAAGAAACAAGCACTTCCCGGGATTATCCAGAAGAACACTCTCATGTTCTCTGCGAAGCCTGTTCAAGTTCCTTACCAGAAGGCTCTGCTTACTGCAGTAAATGCGGAACAAAATTATAAAACGAAAGCCCCCAAAAAGGGGGCTTTTCTTATTTCTGAAGTTTTTTATCTTTTTCTCGAACCCCAGCAGCCATGCTTTTGCGGAATTCAAGGAGCTTTTCTTCTACTTCACTGTCTTTAAGAGCGAGGATCTGGCAGGCAAAAACTGCAGCGTTTTTGCTGCCATCAATTGCCATTGTGGCTACCGGAACACCCGGCGGCATTTGGGCAGTAGACAGCAGAGCGTCCTGTCCGGCCAGGGAGCTTCCCGAGAGGGGAACTCCGATAATAGGGAGATGGGTATGGGCTGCCATTGCCCCTGCCAGGTGAGCTGCCATTCCCGCGCCGGCTATGATAACTTCGACCCCACGTCCTTTGGCTCCTTCAGCAAATTCTTTTGCTTCGGCAGGAGTTCGGTGGGCGCTGATAATTCTCATTTCATAGTTAATTCCCATTTCTTCCAGCAGTTGAGCACCTTTTTCCATCTTCTTCAGGTCAGAATCGCTTCCCATCACTATTGCCACTTTTGCCATTATTAAAACCTCCCCAGGTCAGTCCTGTAATATTTATCCTTGAAATTGACTTTTTCCACTTCCAGGTAGGCTTTTTCACGGGCCTGGGAAAGGTCTTTGCCCAGGACGGTCACACCAAGAACCCTGCCCCCGGCAGTAACCAGCTGATTATCCTTAGTACTCGTTCCTCCCTGGAATACAATTGTCTCGGGATTTAATTTTTCCAGTCCGGATATTGGATAGCCCTTCTTGTAAGAACCCGGATATCCTCCGGAAACAAGGTTAACACAAAGACAGGCTTCTTCCTTCCACTTAATGGGTTCGGGAAAAAGTTCTCCTCTGGCGGCCGAGAAAAGGTAGGGCAGGAGATCATTTTCCATCCGGGGCAAAATGGCCTGTGTTTCCGGATCCCCGAAACGAACGTTAAATTCCAAAACTTTTGGCCCTTGTGGAGTCAGCATTAACCCCGCATATAATATTCCCCGGTAATCGATGCCCTTTTTCTGCAGAATATCCAGGATTGGACGGAAAATCTGCCGCCCCAGTTCGTCCTGTTCTGCAGCGGAGATTTCCTCAATTGGAGAATATGCTCCCATTCCTCCTGTATTTGGTCCCTGGTCTCCGGTTTTCAACCGTTTGTGGTCTCTGGAAGGGGCAAAAAGAAGGTATTCTCCACCTGCACAAATTGCAAGCAATGAAGCTTCCTTCCCCTGGAGAAATTCTTCAATAACCAGCTTTTGCCCGGCCGACCCAAAGCGATTTTCTTCAAGGACAGAGCGGGCTTCTTCCAGGGCTTTACTGTGGTCTTCACAGATCAAAACTCCCTTTCCAGCAGCCAGTCCGTCTGCCTTTAAGACATAGGGCTCGGGGTACTTGGCAAGGCTTTTTTCAACCTGTTCCATGGTTACTGCAACATCGTAACCTGCAGTCGGAACACCTGCTTCATCCATGACTTTTTTTGCCCAGCTTTTACTTCCTTCCAGGCGGGCTCCTTCCCTCCCCGGACCAAGGGCAAACAGGCCGCGGCGGGAAAAACTATCTGCAAGGCCATCTACCAGGGGAGCCTCCGGGCCAAAAATGGTCAAATCAATTTTCTGCTCCCGGGCCCAGTAACCGAGTTTATCGGGATTTTTAAAATCACCCTCAATATTCTCTCCTAATTCGGCAGTTCCCGGATTTCCGGGCCAGCAATAGAGTTTTTCCAGATGGGGACTCTGCCCTATTTTCCAGGCCAGAGCATGTTCGCGAGCCCCGGAACCAATTAAAAGAACTCTCATTACAAATCGCCCCTTACAATTACCTGGTTTCGTTCCGGCCCTACCCCGATTAATTTAATGGGGAGACCCATTTTGTCCTCAATATAATCAATATATTTACGGGTATTTTCAGGAAGATCAGCAAAGTTTTTTATTTGGGAAATATCCTCTTCCCACCCAGGAAGAATATCATAGGTTGGTTTACATCTACCCAAAAGGTCGGTATCTGTAGGCATCTCCATTAGCTCTTCTCCCTCCACCATGTAACCCGTGGCAACCCTGATTTCCGGATGGCCGGAGAGAACATCAATTTTTGTCAGGGCCAGGTAGTTGATTCCGTTTACCCGACAGGCGTGACGCAGCAGAGGTAGGTCCAGCCATCCGCAGCGGCGGGGACGACCCGTTGTAACTCCGTATTCATGCCCTTCTTCACGCAGGCGGGTCCCCTCTTCTCCCTTGTCTTCTGTGGGAAACGGTCCTTCGCCCACCCGGGTCATGTAAGCCTTGGTAACGCCAATTACCTGGTCGATTCTTCCCGGACCCAGGCCCGCTCCGTGGCACACGCCTCCCGCAACAGTAGTTGAAGAAGTAACATAGGGGTAACTGCCGTGGTCAATATCCAGGAGTGTCCCCTGAGCTCCTTCAAAGAAAATATGCTGCCCTTCCTCCCTCCACCTGTCCAGCAGGAGCGCAGTATTTGTTATATAAGGAGCAAGGCGCCTCCCGGCTTCCCAGAGGGAATTGAATACTTCCTGATAGGAAAAGACTTCCTGGTTAAATGCTTTTTCCAGAATATGATTGTGGTAATTCAGGGCAGCCTTTAACCTTCCCGCAAGCCGTTCCCGGTGCAAAAGATCACCCATCCGCAGTCCTCTTCGGGCCGCTTTATCTACATATGCCGGCCCAATACCCCGGCTCGTTGTTCCCAGCTTTTCTGGCCCCCGCATTTCCTCCTCCAGGCGGTCCAGGACCATATGGTAGGGCAGGACCAGGTGAGCCGTATCGCTGATATAAAAGTTATCAAAGCTGATATTCCTTTCCTTCAGGGCATCTATTTCTTCCAGCAGGGCCTGGAGATTAACCACCATACCTCCACCCATGACAGTTTTCTTCTCCGGGTAAAGTATCCCCGAGGGAATAAGGTGGAGTTCAAATTTGTCATCATTAACAATCACAGTATGGCCGGCATTATTTCCTCCCTGGAAACGAACAATTACATCGGCCTGCCTGGCCATTAAATCTACAACCTTCCCCTTTCCTTCATCACCCCACTGAGTTCCAACAACAATGGTAACACTCATTAAAAGCCCTCCCTTCAATAAGGGGCTGCAAAAAAAATAACCCAAATAGGGGATAACCTACCTGGGTTGGAATTGGTCCCATGGCTATATTATCAAATTAAGGGACAGGTGTCAATAATGGACCGAACATTTTTAAAAATTATTCTTTTTTTGTTCGTTTCCTGGTTTCCTCAACCACCAGACGGTCAATTTGCTGGCTCAATTCAAGCATTTCCTCGTCGATTTCCCTCTTTTCATCGAACATCTCCTTGAGATACCGCTGCATCCTTACGATTTCCCTCTCCTTGTTAGGGCTGTTGTCTTCCGGGCGAATAACAATTACCCCCTTTTCCTTATTCTTCCATTTATTTATATTTTAATACTTATAGTGTCTTCTGTCAACCATTTTTAATACTTTTGGTCTATTCAATTGCTCTTCCCTTTTAACTATAATAATGTTACCTCAGTGAGGAGGAAGGGCAATGGATATTAAATTCCGGTTCGGCCAAACAATTCGGAAGCTGCGCAAAGAAAGAGGGATGACCCAGGAAAAGCTGGGGGAACTCTCCGGTTTGCACGCCAGTTACATAGGAGGGATGGAGCGGGGAGAACGCAATCCATCCCTGAAAAGTTTACAAAAAATATCTGCAGCACTGGAAGTTTCCCTTACCGATACATTCGCAATGACGGAAGAACCCGAGCTAGCAAGAGAATCCGCTGTGCCATATTTTACCGATATTTCCTCTGAAGACGCCGAGTTTCTGCGGGATTTAATTCAGAGACTACTTGCGTGGAAAGAGGATAAGGGTTAACTCCCTTTTCTGTATTTTTTTTACTTTTCCTTTAATTTTCTCGATTAATTTTTCGGGACTCTTAAAAATATCCAAAAAGGAGAATCTCCTCCAGGCGTCGAAGAATTACCAGTAACAAAGGAGTGACGGACATGCCTGCCGAGGAGATTTATCTTTTTGACCTTCATAAACAGCGGGGGAGCGAAAATTATATTGCTCTCTCTTCCTCCGCTTTAAAAAATGGACTTTTTGCCGGTTGGACCGGAAACCAGCTGGCTATTTTTTTCTTGCTTCTTGCTCACGCTAATTCCTCCCTATCGGGAGAAGTTAAGCTAGAAAAACTGGAAAACCTTCTGCCTGACGGAAGAAAAGTTATTACAAAAGAACTTCCCCGCCTGGAAAAAGGAGGGTTTATCGAGTACGAGGAAACCCGGGGGACGGTTTCCTTTAAAATTTTCCTCCCAGCTCTCGACAAGAATTCCCGGGGCTCTTCTGGAGCCCTAGAACAAGAAGAACGTTTTTTGCGTGAACTTCTTTCTGGAAGGCCTGTTTCCGAACAGGATCTGGTTAAAGGCCTGGTCATGATTTTAGCCCCAGAAAAACTTACCGATAGACTCCGGAGTGAGATTGAAGAAATAATGGCTACCTTCTCCCCGGAAACGGTGAAGGAATTAATCAGGAGGGTAAAAAAAGCCCTTGAAGATAATCCCGACCTGAAGCCCCTACCCTACCTGCGGGGAATAGTGCGGGATTGGGTTAAGAACGGCATCACCTCATACGAAGACCTGCAGAGGGCGGACCGCCTCCACCGGGAAACACATGAACTGGCAATGGAATTTGGCATTTCCCGGGCCTGGGAAATGACTCCTTCCCATAAAGAAATCTTGCTTTCCTGGATCACCTGCAAGGATAGCGAGGATCACGCCCTGAGTGTAGAAGTTGCCCGGTGGGCCATTCAGGAAGCCATCCGCAGTAAACGCGACGGCCGGCCCTCCCTTAATTATATTGACCGCAATTTCATCCAGCCGTTGAAAAGGGCCAAAACATCTGACATTGAAGAAGCCCGGGAGGCAATGCAGCAAAAAGAAACATCACCTGCAGAGGATAAAGCAGGTTGGGATTACGATAAATATCGCGATGATTGATGAGAGGAAGGTATTGTCTCATGCCTTTTGTTTTTAAACCTGAAATGACATCACCAAAACAACAAAAAAAACTGGAAGAAGCTACCCGGCGGCGGGAAAAAGTTTTTGCCGAACACCCGGAAGTCGCTGAACTGGACGCTGTAATAAAAAAGAAGGAATTTACCCTGCGGGGAGCTAACTTTCACGGTCTTGACACCAAAGAAAGGCAACAACTCCAGGGAGAAATTACAAAACTCAAGGGAAAATTCAATAAACTGCTCTCGGAGAAAGGCATCCCGGAAGATTTTAAACAACCCCGCTGGGATTGCCCTAAATGTCAGGATAGGGGAGAAGTATTAACCTCGGAAGGTTATACCCGCTGTTCCTGCCATCAGGAAAGAGACCTTTCTCTAATCCGGAGGCAGGCCGGTTTACCTCCTCGCTATGCTGAAGCCAAATTCGCAACGGCAAATCTCGACCTCTATCCTGCCAAAGACAGTAATGGGAAGGAAACCCCAAGGTTAAAGGCTAAAAAAGCCTTCAAAGCAGCTCAAGAATTTGCCCACAGCCAGTTAAAAGAGGGCCACAGCCAGGGCCTGCTTATTGACGGCCCAGTAGGCAGCGGAAAAACCTTTCTGCTGGCCTGTATTACCAATGAACTTCTGGCCCACGGGAAGCCCGTTCGCTACATATCCTACAGTGATTTTCTCTTCCTGGTCCGCTTGAGTTTTGCTCCGGATTCCCCTTATTCTGAATACCAGTTGATTCACGAAATTGAACAGGCCCCGGTTTTGATAATTGATGACCTGGGAACAGAGCAGGCCACTGATTTTTCCAGCAGCCTGCTGTACAGGATAATCGACCACCGCTACGGCAGACAGCTTCCCTTTGTTATCAGTACAAGCTGTTCTCTGAATGAGCTGGCCCGCCGCCTGGGCTTTTTAGGAGAAAAGATCATGCAGAGAATTATTGAATCCTGCCGTGTATGCGGCCTCAAGGGAGATATTCGGCAAAAACTAATCGCCAAGGAGAGAGGTAAGGATGGCTAAACAAGCTCAGGATTTTGCCCAGGAAGAGTTTCAGGTCCTGGGAATACTATTACAGAACCCCGAATTGATAGACGAAGTTGCCGATCAACTCCAGCCCCACCACTTTTCCCAGAATCAATCCCGGGTTATTTACCACCACCTGCTACAGCAATATCAGGACCATGGCGAGCTTTCCAGGACCCGCCTATATATTCAGTTGAAAAAAGAAGGCCTGGCTGCAGACCCGGAAGACCTCCTGGAGAAATTGACCTCGGGTTTTTTGACCCCCTCCGAACTAAAGCCCTCCGTGGAATTAATTCGGGCCCGCTACCAGCGCCAGCAGTTGATTAAAGCCGCCACCCAAATTCAGAATATGGCGGCTCAGGAAGACAACAAACTGGAAGAGTGTCAGGCAAAAGCCCAGGAAATCATTTTTACGGCAACCACTGAAGGGCTGGTCCAGCGACACATATATACCATGGAAGAAGCTCTGATGGAAGCCTACCAGGCCTATATGGACCGCAAATCAAAACAAATTGATACCGGTCTTTTGACAGGTTTTATCTCCCTGGATAAAGTGCTCGGGGGAATTAAAAAAGGACACCTCAGTGTCCTTGCTGCTTCCACCTCTGTTGGTAAATCCGCTTTCGCCCTGAACGTTGCCCTTAATGTGATCAAACGGGAAATACCCGTGGCCGTAATCAGCCTGGAAATGGATGCCCAGGAAATTATGGACCGGATGATAATCAGCGAGGCGGAAATTAACGGCTGGAGATACAGCCAGGGAGAAACCAATGAAGACGAAGATCTTAAGGTTGCCCAGGCCCTGGATAACCTTTACCATCTTCCCCTGAGGATTTCTGATGAAAGGGGATTGAACGTCTCCCAGGTTCGGGCCCGGTTGCGGAAATTTAAAGCCCAGACCCGCGGTTTGGGTCTGGCTGTAATCGATTACCTGCAGCTCCTCAAATTACCCCAGGAGGGTTTCAGCCACCAAAACATGGCTCGGGCTGTAGGGGAAAACGTTTTGCAGTTGCGCAACATGGCCTCTGAACTGGAAATTCCAATCCTGCTCCTATCCCAGATCAGCAGGAGTTTCACCTCGCGGACCGACAAAAGGCCTGTCCTTTCTGACCTGAGGGATTCAGGAAACATTGAAGAAATCGCTGACAGTGTCCTTTTCCTCTATCGACACGCTCACACCTCGATCGGAGCCCGGGAAGAAGCTGCCCAGGAAGGCAAAGAAAGGGATACCGAAGTTATTGTCGCCAAAAACCGGACCGGCCTAACCGGCCATACGATCCTGTTCTTCGACGAAGAAAGAATCCGCTTTATCGACCCAGAAAATCTCTCCATTGAAAGGAGCATGCCGGGTGAAGAATAATCTTGACCTGGAAATCATGGTTTATTTCACAGAGGCCTACCACCGCCTGTGGGAGGAAGGAAAAATTTCCAGTGAAGAACACGAACAGGTCCAGGCCCTTCTGGATAACCTTGAGCAGTACCCTCCTAAAATGCTAAAAGAAAAACTTAATTCCATATTCGAGCAAAAAAATAACAGGGACTCTTTTTAAGAATCCCTGTTATTTTCACCTTAAAATCAGGAACAAAATAAAGCCGAGGGTCATTATTGCCCCGCTGGGAACGAGGAAATACCGGTAAAGGTTCCCGATTTCACATTTAAAATGCTCTTTAGTCAGGATCAAGCAGAGATGAATGGGTGATACCAGGTATCCCACAACACCACTAACATATATAAAGGCAACATAAATAATGTAATTTTCCTCGGGAAACATGGGCAAAAACAGGGGAAATGAAATCCCTATGTTTGCAGTATTAGATCCTGTAAAAAAACCTCCAAGAAAGGGCACTACAACCATTAACAGGGGCAGCGGCACTCCCGCATCCTGGAAATAGATAGCAACCTGCTCCACCCCGCCCCCTGCTTCCAGGACATCCTTGAAATACATGATGGGGAAAATAGCCAGAAAAACCGGCCAGTTAACTGATTTCACGACCAGCTGGAAATAACGGGAAAGGGAATATCCTTCATCCCTCCACAGGTAAACAAAAACCAGCATGATGCCAGCAAAGATGGCCAGGGGAAAATAAACCCCCAGCACAAGCGCCAGGATAATTGCAAGAAGCATCGGGCCAATGGCCTTGAAAAAAGATTTCAAGGCAGACCCATTTAAACCCTCAAATTTTTCGTTATTTAGCCTTCCTCCCTTTTTGAAAAGAAGCAAAAAAGTAACCAGAAAAGCGAGGGCAGCCAGTGGGAGATTAAACAGGACAATGTTCAAAGGATTGACCCCTGCCAGCTGAGCAGCCAAAATCATGCTTGGAAACAGGGGAAAAATTAAATACCATAAGTGTCGGTACATCAGGTTGGCCACCGCCATTTTAACAGGGGTCATGCTCTGCCTGCTGCCAACTTCTTCAACCATAGGTGCAGACATTATCGCCCCTCCAGGGACCATCAGCATACCCACAAGAGAGGGGATGGCCACCATAATATACCTGGTATCCCGGATCAGCTTCTGTAAACTGTCAATTAAAAGAGCCAGTATTCCAGCCTTGTCCATAATCTTTCCCAGGGCTGAAACAAAAGCAATTGTCAGGGCAAGCTCCCAGGTGGTGGGGTGGGAAAGAGTTTTCCCGGCAACCTCAAGCATGGGGCGCCCCAAAAGCCCTCCACCAATTGCACTGATTATTGCCCCGGCCAGCATGGCCAGTCCAATGGTTACTTTAAATCTTAAAAGGACCAATATTATTACAATGCTTATTCCAATACTGATTACAGGCAGCATTTTTTCACCTCTAAATTAGCCTGGATAAATTCTCTGTTTTATTCAAAACCGGTCCCCCGGCGGCTTTAGGGAAAATTTTTTCTCATTCCCGCAGGGGAATTTATTATTATTATTATTCTTCTTCCTCTTCTACAATTACTTCCAGGTCAACAACTACTTCGGGATGGAGCTTGATGGGAACAATATGAGTCCCAAGGGTTTTGATGTTTTCCTCCAGTTCAACTTTTTTCTTGTCGACTGTCAGGCCCTGGCTATTCAGGTAATCGGCGATATCACCACTGGTAACAGAACCGAATAGTTTTCCTTTTTCGCCACTCTTCATGCCAACTTCCATTTTGATACCTTTAATCTTGGCAGCAATTTCCCGGGCTTCTTTGCGGACTGAATCCTCCATGTCTTCCTGCTTTTTCCTGTATTCCTCAGCCCTGGCCATACTGCCAGGAGTTGCCTCTTCTGCAATACCCCGGGGGATCAAATAGTTGCGAGCGTACCCATCAGCAACCTTAACTACTTCCCCAGCCTGTCCCAGGTTGGGAACGTTTTCTTTCAAAATAATTTTCACGAAAAATCAACCTCCTCCAACTCGATTTAATTTTCTTAAATCACGCCAGGAATCAAGTAAACCTAAAACCATTGCCAGGGGCAGAACAAACAGGACAAAAAAGCCCATGAATATTGCCCCCATAACTGGAAAAATTAAAAGTATAAGCACGGCCATCAAGAGGATTCTCCGGGAACGGCGGTCTAATTTCCCACCGACCCAGTAGCCAATCAGGCTCAACCCACCTCCACAAAACAAAAGAACAATACCCAGGAAAAGGTTTAAAAAAATAATATTCGGGGAGATTAGAAAAAGGAACAGTAGCAAAAACAGGGCAATTGAAAGCCTAAAATCAAATCTCCAGTAACTCAACCTGGGAAAATCGGGCAAATCAATTTTGAGTCTTACAGCAAAAGACCTTACAGCAATCAGGCTCAAAATCGCCGTTAATGCCCCAGAAATAAACAGGAAGGTCGGATAAATTGCTTTAAAAACCTCAATGACTTCTGGAATTGCCTCGGTAAGAGCGGGATCCTCATAAAAAGCCGCGGCTTCACGCATAACCTCTCCGATTAAAGCCCAGTAGTCTATCCCCAAAACCAGCTGGTTTGCAGCCAGAAACAGGGCCTGGCTAACTACAGCCGCTGTAATGGAGTAATATAAAATCTTCCTGCCATTGAAACCCTCGGCAATGGCACCTCCCATAATTAAACCCACAAGGCCCGAAACGAGAATAACCGCAAGAAAAACCTGGTTGTCCCATATTAGACCTGCTATCAGGGCAGCAACTATAACCCCAACAATTGTATTTCTCCCTCCCTGCCGAAGGACAGAAAGGGCGACCGGAACCGGCCAGAAAAAGGCTACAAGGGGCATGTAAAGACCAAATACTGTTGTCAATAGAATGGCTCCGGTAAATAATACTGCATCCTGGATTTTCCGGGTCTGTTCGGGCTGCAAAATCCTCACCTCTCGGAGGCTGCTCAAACTAAATTATTCCTTAAATATCAACTGTTATAAAGGAAAAGGGCTCTTCCCAGAGCCCTTTTTATTACTCTACGGTATAGGGTAATAAAGCAATGTTCCGGGCCCTCTTGATAGCCCTGGTCAGCTCCCGTTGATGTTTGGCACAGTTCCCGGTAATTCGCCTGGGCAGGATTTTACCTCGTTCGGTAATAAACCGCCTTAACTTCCCAACATCCTTATAATCAATGTAATCTATTTTATCAACGCAAAATACACACGCTTTGCGTTTTCCTCTTTTTCCACGTGCCATAGTTGCCTCCTTTCTCATTCCTAAAAAGGAACATCGTCGGGATTAAAATCCGACTGATCCTGGGAGGTTTCTCCGGAAGAAGGTTGCTGACCTCCTCCGCCTCCCCGGGGTTTTTCCAGAAATTGAATATTATCTGCAACGACTTCATAGACTGTTCTTCGCTGGCCCTGGTTGTCACCACTCTGCACTTCATAACTCCGGACCTGGAGGCGACCATCAACAGCCGCCCTCTGTCCTTTGATCAGGTAATCTGCACAGAGTTCCGCTAGCTTGCGCCAGGCAACAACGTCAATAAAGTCGGTTTCTCTTTCCCCCTGCTGGTTGGTAAAAGTCCGGTCAACTGCCAGGGTGAAGTTTGTTACAGGTGTACCATTTGAAGTATAGCGCATTTGGGGGTCCTGAGTTAATCGGCCTAAAAGAATAACACGGTTTATCAATACCTGCACCCCCTAATCGGTTTTTTCCTCGGCCTCCGCCTGTTCGGCTTCAACCGGTTCCAGCTTGACAACTAGAAAACGGAGCACATCGTCAAAGAGCCGTAGATTCCGCTCCAGCTCGTTTTTTACCGAAGGCTCCCCTTTAAACCGGAAGAGTCCGTAGTAACCCATCCGTTTTTTTTCGATTTCATAGGCCATCTTTTTGATGCCCATGTGTTCTTCTGCCAGAATTTCGCCGCCGTTGGAGACAATTATTTTTTTAATCCTCTCCAGCAGGGCATTAATCTCCTCTTCACTCCGGTCAGGGTTTACAATGAACATGGTTTCATAATCTCGCATCCTGCTTCACCTCCTCCATTTGGACATATGGCCCCTTGCGAGGCATGGACTAAGCATCATTATACCACCAGATACAACCCTTGGCAAGGATTTCTATCGAAAGTGGATATAGACTACATCATCAGGCCTGATAACATACTCCCTACCTTCAGCTCTGATTTTACCTTCTTCCCGGGCCCTGTTCCAGCTCCCGGCCTGGAGTAAATCAGGAGCAGAAATAACCTCTCCTTTGATAAAACCGGCAGCAATATCCTGGTGGACCTGGGTCGCTCCCTCCAGGAGAGTGGATCCAGTTATAATATTCCTGGCCCGGACTTCATTTTCATTTCCGGTGTAGTATTTAATCAGGTCAAGCATGCCGTAAGCCATGCTGACCAGTTGATCCAGGGCGGACTCAATTTCCATTTCCCTCCGCATCTCCTGGGCCTCTTCGGGATCAAGTTGGCCCAATTCTTCCTCCATTTTAGCATCTACCAGGATTACCTTCAACCCATTTTTTTCCATTTCTTTCCTGAAATTTATATTTTCCCCTTCATCTGGACCATTTAGGACATGGAGAACCGGTTTTTCGGTAAGAAGATGCAATTCTCCCAGGATTTGATCCTCCAACTGGGACCTTTCCATGGACCTTATGGGTTTGCCCAAATTGATATGGTTCTCCCCTTTTTCCAGGCAGGCCAATTCATCCTTATATCTCTGCTGACCGGTTTTTAACATTGGAGAGGTTTTCTCTTTCCGTCTGGCAATTGATTCCAGGTCAGCCTGAACCAGTTCTCTCTCAATAATTTTATAATCGGACATCGGATCTCCTTCAGGGTTTACTCTTGCCACATCTGAAGCCGAAAAAGCCCTGATTACATGGACTATGGCTTCCACTTTCCGGATCCGGTCCAAAAACTTATTCCCCAGACCTTCTCCTTTGTGAGCCCCTTCCACCAGGCCAGCAATATCAACAAATTCGACCCCCACAGGGGTCTTTTTCCCGGCCCCGAAAACCTCCTGTAAGCCACCAAGGTATGGATCCGGGAGGGCTACTTTTCCCAGGTTGGGATCGACTGTTGAAAAGGGGTAACTTTGAGCCAGGGCATTCCCTCTTGTCAGGGCATTAAAAAGGGTTGACTTGCCCGCATTGGGCAAGCCGACAATTCCGATCTGCACAGGATCACTCCTCGGGTAAAATTTCTTTGATCCTTTTTTCTATCTTGGACCTGGGAACAGTTACTACCCTGCCGCATCCCAGGCATTCCATCTTTATATCGCTCCCCAGTCTGAGCACTTTCCATTCGTAGCTTCCACAGGGATGAGGTTTTTTCAAGCGGAGAATATCACTAACCTTAATTATTTTCCTTTCCACTTTCAACATCCTCCTGAACTATTTCCCGGACTTTCGGCTTGGGCATATGGACAACCCGCTGCGGGAAGGGAATTTCAATTCCTTCGCGATCAAAGGCCTGTTTTATCCTCAATCGGAGTAGCCGTTCAAGAGACCAACTCTGCAGAGGTTTTGCTCTGCCGATTATTAAAATATCTATGCTGGAATCCCCCAGTCGCTGCACTCCAAGCACTTTTGGTGGTTCAGCTACCCCTTCGTGTTCCTGGGAAACTTCCTCGCACACTTTTTCCATCACCTGCATGACCCGGTCTAAATCCTCATGGTAAGCCACACCAATCTCCAGGCGAACCCGCATGTTTTCCCGAGCAAAGTTGGTAACTTCCCCGATATGTCCATTGGGAATTATGTACATTTCCCCGGCAAACCCTTTAATTTTTGTAATCCTCAGGCCCAGTTCCTCTACAAATCCTTCGGCATTTCCAACCTTAATATAATCCCCGACTGTAAACTGGTCTTCAAAAAGAAAAAAGAAACCAGAAATAATATCCCGGACAAGGTTCTGGGCCCCAAAACCAATTGCCAGGCCGATAACTCCAGCACCAGCAATCAACGAAGCAATTGGGATCCCAAGCAAAGAAAGAACAATGGTCGCCAGAAAAAAGTACACTAAATAGCGCAGGACATTTTTCAAAAGCTTGTTCAGAGTCCTGATCTGGGCCTCTTCCATTGCCTGTTTTTTGTTTTCTTTTACTCTTAAAACCCTATCAATAAATACCCGTCCCAGCCGTAAAGCAAACTTACCTATAAACAGGATTATAATAATCTGAATAAGAATTAAGGCGGCGTTTCTCAACTGCCCCGAATTTAAAAACTCTGGAAGAATATCATCAAAAAAGGCAAATATTGATTCCATAAAAAACCTCCCTTATTGTAACCAGAATATTAGAAGCAAACCAACAACCACCAGGCCTAAAAAGAGAAGACAGCCGGGATTTAAAAATATCGACTTTTCGGAATGGTCCACGCTTATAGTTCCTGCCTTGCGGGCTTTTTTCAGGGAATTAACCATTTTTCCGTATTCACCCCTTTTTTTATATATAGCCGCAAGGTTGTTGTGGGCGGGGCCATATTCCGGATCATAACGCAGGGCCTCATTGTACATATTTTCAGCCTGATGCTGGTTCCCGTTTTCCAGGTAAATGTTGGCCAGATTTGTCAGGGCCGGGGCATTATTGCGTTCGGCCTGCAGGGATTCCTCAAAATATTCCCGGGCTTTATCTTTTTCTTTTTTATAGGCGTGAATAACACCCATTTTGTTTAAAGCACCAGCGTGCTCCGGGTCAACCTCCAGTATTTCCCGGAGCAGATCTTCCGCCTTTTCAAAGCGGGCCACATCTACTGCAGCGCTTGCTTCCTCATACTTTTCCTGTATTTGTTCCTCATTCATCGAATTCATCCAATTCTTCCCCTCCCTCCAGGTCGTGAATTTTTTCTATCAGTAATTCCATATCTTCTGCACTGAGAAGGGTATCGAGTTCTTCCCGATCCAGAATGGAAATTTTTAAAAGCCAGCCGTCGCCGTAGGGGTCCTGTAAAAGCAGTTCGGATTTTTCAACAACTTCTTTATTCACTTCTTCTATTCTTCCACTAAGGGGGGCAAATAATTCCTTAAAGGAACGTTCACCTTCTATGGTTCCCATTTCAATAGTTTGCTCTATCTCTTCCCCCAGCTGCGGAAGCTCAATTTCCAATAGGCGACCAAGCCGCTCTGCAAAGGGGAGGGAGATTCCTATATAGGCAAAACCATTTTCCAGGCGAACCCATTCTCCTTCTTCTGAATATAAAAGCTCTGGTGGTAGCATCTTCGATCCCTCCTCTCTTTTTTCTATTCAATTCGGCCCTGCTAACTCCTTCCCCTGCAAAAATAAAAATCGAAAAACCTCGGAAACAAATATCCCTTCTCCGCCATTATATTTCCAAAATATTAACCCATTTTTATTTCCCGGGAAATATTTTCTTTGAATTGGAAAAGGAAGTAGCCGGTCAGGACCTGGAACCTACAATGAAATTTAGTGCATGGGGAAGCACTTCAAGTTCTACGGGCGTCTTGGTTAAAATTTCTCCGTCGGCCTGGACTATTACCGGCTTATCAGAGCTGATTTTTACTTTTTTCCCCCTGTAAATTCGAACTTCCTTTTGTTTTAAGTGCCCCCCTCCATACACCTGGGGCAGCAAGAATAAAAGCTTCCCTACCCAGAGGGTATCAATAACACATATATCAAAGAGCCCATCATCCTGTTCAGCGTCAGGAACCACTTTAAGTCCTCCGCCGTAATACCTGCCATTGCCAACAGCTACAAGGAGAGTTTTCTGTTCAATTTTTTCCCCGTCGATCTCGATTACCATTCGGGGGGCTTTGTAAGTAAAAAGAGCCCTTAAAACTCCCCAGAGGTAGGCCGGAGTACCCCCGAATCTTTTTAAAAAGTTGTCGGCCGAAAGGGCAACCTCTCCATCAAAACCAATACCGACAACATTACAGAAAATCCTTCCATTCAATTTTCCTGCGTCAATTCTTTTCATCCTGGGATTTTTTATCATCCGTAAAATATCCTCATTGGACCGGGGAATCCCCAGGCATTTTCCCAGGTCATTTCCGGTTCCAAAGGGAACTATTCCCAGGGGAATATTTTCTCCCCAAAGGCCATTTGCCACTTCAAGCAGGGTGCCATCTCCCCCTACAGCATAAACTACATCACTAACAGGACTGACTCTCTGGGCAATTTCCTCAGCTTCTAGGGGCCGGGATGTAAAATATTCTGTATAATGAAGCCCCTCTTTATGTAGGTATGGAGCAAATCTTTTCCAGCGATGCAGGGCCTTGCCTCCACATGCTTCAGGGTTAATTATAAAAGAAATTGCCAAATTAATTCCTCCCTCGAAAAAAACAAGCCCAGCTGAGTGCTGGGCCAAAAGTTATTTTGGTTTTTCTTCTTTTAGTTTATCATCAGTTGGAGTTTTTTCAGCACCCTTGCGGGCTTCGCTTTTGCCCTTGAAAGTTGCACCATCTTCAATAATCAGTTTGGCAATCTTGATGTCACCAAAGAGTTTTCCCGTCGGGACAATTTCCAGTTTTTCAACAGCGTCAACGTTTCCCTGAACTTCTCCAGCAATCACTACATTCCGGGCCTGAATATTTGCTACAACAAGTCCTTCTTCCCCGATAAAAACGTCGCCTCCTGCTTTAATTTCGCCTTCGACCCTTCCTTCAACTCTTAAAGAACCAGGAATATGCATTTTCCCTTCAATCTTTGTTCCTTTTCCAACCACGCTCTCTACCTTGTCCCTTTTTACTTCTTCTTTTTTCCAGACGTCTTCTTTTTTCTTCACTTCTTCTTTTCTACCCAGCAAAAGGCCCACCTCGCTATTTTTTATTGATAAACTCCAGGGGATTTTTGGGAACTCCGTTTACATGGACTTCGTAATGAAGATGGGGACCGGTGCTCCTTCCGCTATTCCCAGATTTGGCAATAACATCTCCCCTCTTTACTTCTTGACCTGTCGACACCAGCAGCTCTCCATTATGCGCGTAACGAGTTTTGAAGCCAAAACCATGGTCAATATCAACCGTGTAGCCATAGCCGGTTCTCCAGCCGGAATATGTAACCACACCATCGGCCGTTGCCAGAACCGGTGTCCCATACCAAACAGCAATATCAACACCTTCATGAAAAGCCTGGCGGCCGGTAAATGGATCCCGGCGGGAGCCAAACCCTGAAGAAATGTAACTGTTTCCCTTGTCGGCAAGAGGCCAACTGTTTGGTGTTGCTGCCTGAATCGCATTGTATTCGCGGACTGATCCCTCCAGATTTTCCATGTCCTCCTGCTGGGCTGGTATTACTTCCCTCATTTTGCCCAGTTCCTGTTGCATATTCTGGATCAATCCAAAGGCATCGTCTTTCAGGAGCCTGTTATTACGGCCTCCCAGCCCACCAAAATCAAACTCGTAGGGTTGATAGTTCAAAATATTGCCCAGGCTTTCAATATGAGCCATCTGTTCTTCTGCTTGCTGCAAATCTTCCGAAAGCAGTTCCTGAATTTTACGCCCCTGTTGCTGAAGTACGATTAAGTCCTGCTGGAGTTCTTCCGTTTCCCGGAGAAGGTTAACAAGTTCCTGGCGCAATTTTTGATTCTCCACCCGCACACCATCCAGGTGAGCAACAACCTTTTGCGAGTCCTGATAACGATTTAAATAATCCCGGTAGGAAAAGGTTAGAAGCCCCATATAAACAATGATCACCAAAATTAACAGGATTAGTACCGCCCGGGGAATTGTAAAACTTAAAGAAGACCCCTCGGAGTGGGGAATAATTGAAATTGTAAGGCCCTCCCGGAACTGTTTCTTAACTTTTTTAAACAACACTTGTTTTTTCATGGTCTTTCACCCCATCAGGAATCTTAACTTTCTACAAAGGGTAGATTATTCCTGCATGAAACCAAAATTATTTACTTCCCACCGCAGAAACCCTCCATTCTTCCCAGGTTTCTTCGTTGCGAATAATATGGACTGTACTGGCCAGGTTTACAACAAGACCAGCATGGTTTGGAATAATCTCGAGTAAATCTCCTACTTTAATATCACTTTCCGGGGGAAGGGTCAGGATGCCGTGTTCCTCTGCCAGTCTGCTAACAACAATTTCGGGATGTCCCTTAACCTTTCCATATCCAGCAAAAATGCCTTCCCCTTTCACACCCCTATCCAGACTTAAAGTTTTACTCCCTGCATCAACAATGCACCTTTCCTTCGTGGGTCGGGAGACAACCCTTGTTAATACCGTTAATGCACAGTCTTCTTCCATTGCCACACCNAGGGCAACCTCTCCCAGATCATTAAAAACATAATTTCCGGGCCTGATTTCTGTTACTCCCTTGATCATNCCTGCCATCTTCGCAGTCGGAGTAGAGCCAACGCTGACCCGGGAACAGGGCAGTCCGTCTTTTTTTAATTTTTCTGCCAACGCTGCCATCATCCGTCCCTCTCTCTGCCCAATTTCCTGAACTTTTTCGGGATTTTTGGCCTCCCGGCAGTGTCCGGCGTGAGTCATTATTCCCCCAAAATCAAGAGACTTCTTTTCCTGGATCTTTTTAGCCAGTTTTAATGCCTCTTCCCCGGGAAGAACCCCGCATAAGTTATATCCGCTATTAATTTCCAAAAGAACTTTAAATTTCGTATTTTTTTCTTCCGCTTCCCTGGCCAGAACCTCAATCCCCTCAGAACTGTCGGCAACCACAGAGATTTCCGCCTTTTCTGCAAGCCTTAAAAGGCGCTTGATTTTTTTGGGATCAGTAACTGGAGAAGCCACAAAAACATCCCTCAAGCCATTATCAATCATGGCCTCAGCTTCATCCAGCTTTGCAACTGTTATTCCCACGGCTCCCTGGTTAACCTGAATTCTTGCCAGGCGGGGAATTTTATGGGTTTTAATGTGGGGTCTTAAGTCTACCCCTGCCTCACGGGCAAAACCTGCCATATCGGTGATGTTTCGGACCAGTATTGCTTCTCTCAGTAAGGGTGTGGGTGTATCAATTGCGGCAAATTTATTTTCATTCAACGAAGGGCACCTCCGTTTAACTGGTGAACAAGTTCTTCCTGGGCACTGGAATCAGCAAGAGCCAGAACCCTATCTCCGTCCCGGAGTACAGTATTTCCCCTGGGTACCAGGGCAGTGTCACCCCGCAAAATCGTAACCAGAATGGCTTCCATGGGCAGGTCGATATCTTTAATTTTCTGTCCCGCCACAGGAGCACCAGTACAAACCTTTATTTCAACCATATTCAGATCGCCAACTTTTTGGTTGAGAAGGGAAGTTATTTCCTCAAGGGTTATTTCCTTGGTTACCAGGGCTGCCAGGATCGAAGAACTGCTCACAGCAACGTTTACCCCCAGCCATTCAAAAAGCTTTTCATTCCCGGGTGTATTTACCGCAGTAAAAGTCCGGGGAACATGGAACTGGCGTTCTGCCATCTGGCAGATTGCCAGGTTGTCGTGATCATCGTTTGTAACTGCCAGAACCACGTCCGTTTCCTCTATCCCTGCTTTTTTCAAAACCTCTGGTTCCGAACCGTCCCCATGCACGACCAGAATTCGAGGGTCTTGTTTTATGTTTCGGGCTTTTTCCTCATCCTGTTCAATTAAAGTTACATTTATTTGTTTCTCGGTTAAATCTTTAGCCAGATAGCGGCCCATTTTCCCGCCGCCAACAATAAGCACCTGCATTTTCCAACCTCCTAACAATTTGCCCACTAGTGTTCCCTGCCCAGAATGCTGTAAATCCTCTCCAGTTCCTGCAGGGAACGATATTCAATATTGATTGTCCCTTTTTCCGGGCCCCGGGGTTTAATTGCAACTTTTGTGCCCAGGGAATTTAAAATCTCTTCTTCAAACTTCTTAATCCGTTCATTCCGGTAGGAAGGCCGATGGATTTTTTTCCTCTGCTTTCTTTCTCTCCAGGAGGAAACAAGTTTTTCTGTCTGCCGGACATTAAAACCTTCCTTCACTATTACCCTGGCAGCCTCTTTTTGCTCGTCCTGGGAGGCCAAAGCAAGCAGGGCCCGGGCGTGCCCCATGCTGATTGTTCCACGTGAAACATTTTCTTGAACCTCTGGATCCAACTTCAAAAGGCGCAGTGAATTGGCAATTCCCGACCTGCTTTTTCCCAGGGTCCGGGCTACCTCTTCCTGGGTAAGTTCAAAATCTCCGATCAGCCTCTCCAGTGCGTGGGCTTCTTCAATCGGATTCAGGTCTTCCCGCTGCAGATTCTCAATGAGAGCAATTTCCATCATTTCCCGTTCGGCGAAATCTTTGGTTACAACGGGAACTTTCTTCAACCCCGCTTTAATCGCTGCCCGCCACCGTCTTTCTCCGGCGACAATCTGGAAACGCTTTTTTTCAATTTTCCGGACAATAAGGGGTTGAATTATTCCGTGTTGTTTTATTGATTCGGTTAATTCAGCAAGAGATTCGTCAGAAAAATCTTCTCTGGGCTGGTACGGGTTGGATTCAATATATTCGAGGGGAATTTGGTTGGCTTCTTCATCAAGCTGCCCGGGAGGAATCAGCGCTTCCAGGCCTTTTCCAAGGCGCTTTTTACTCATTCCTCACTCCTCCTTTCAGCCGGGATAAAAACTCCTCGGCCAGCTCCTGATAAGATCGGGCCCCTTTTGATCGCGGATCGTAAAGGATAATGGGGAGCCCAAAAGAAGGAGCTTCGCTCAACCTGACATTCCGGGGTATTACAGTGCTATACACTTTCTCCTGAAAAAATTTTTTTACTTCCTCAATAACCTGCTGGGAAAGATTGGTTCTTGAGTCATACATAGTCATAATAACGCCGGCAATTTCCATCTCAGGATTCAGGTGATTTTGCACAAGTTTGATCGTCCGCATTAGCTGGCCCAGGCCTTCTAAGGCATAGTATTCGCATTGAATGGGCACCAGGATCTTCTCAGCCGCAGCAAGGGCGTTTAGTGTTAACAGTCCCAGTGAGGGGGGGCAGTCAATTATTATAAAATCGTAGTTGTCCTTAACCTTTTCCAGGGCCCGGCGGAGTTTAACCTCTCGGGAAAAGGAAGAAACCAGTTCAATTTCGGCCCCGGCCAGGTCAATCGTTGCAGGAACCAGATCCAGGTTCTCAACACTGGTTTTAACAATAATTTCCGTTATTGGAACGTCTTCAACGAGCAGGCTGTAAACACACTGCTCCAGTTCACTTTTATCAACCCCAACTCCACTGGTTGCATTGCCCTGGGGATCGATATCAATTAGAAGAAGCTTATTGCCCCTTTCTGCCAGGGTCGCACCAAGGTTAACTGCAGTCGTGCTTTTCCCCACGCCGCCTTTCTGGTTGACTACGGCCAGCACTGTGCCCATTATTTCACCCCTCTATTCTTTTCTTCTTGGGCATCTTGATGTGGAAGGAGATCGAATCCTCGCCTTCTTCCTCTTCAAATTGAATATCAAGTCCCCATTCCTTCATTTCTTTAACCGTTTTCCGGATAGTGTTGACATAAAGCCGGGTGTCCTCAAATACTTTCAAGACCCGGCCCCTTTCTTTTTCCCTGGGCTTTTTCTGTTCCCGCTGGTTCAGTCTGTCCACCAGTTTTTCGGTCTGGCCAACAGAGTAAGCGTTCCGGATTACTTCCTGCAGAGCTTTTTTCTGAAGTTCCGGGGTTCCGAGTTTAAGTAAAGTCCGGGCGTGTCTTTCGGTTAAGCCAGCCTCAATAATTTTGTCCCGGAGCGGCCCGGGAAGTCGAAGTAAGCGGATTTTATTGGCTATTGCAGATTGGCTTCGGCCAACTTTTTCGGCAAGTTCATCCTGGGTCATATCAAAAGTAAAAAGCATCCTCTGGTAACCTGTGGCTTCTTCAAAAAAATTCAAATCTTCTCGCTGAAGGTTTTCTACAAGGGCGAGTTGGGCCATTTCTTTTTCCCCGATTTTTTTCACAAGGCAGGGCGCTTCTTCCCGGCCAATCATTTTCAGGGCCTTCATTCTTCTTTCTCCGGCAATTATCTGAAAACCATCGTCGAACGGGCGCAACAAAAGAGGCTGCAAAAGTCCATTTTCCTCAATGGAAGCAGCCAGTTCTTTAATTTCCTTATCGCCGAAGCTGGTCCGGGGTTGATAGGGGTTAGGAGAAATTTTTTCAAGTTTAATAAATTTTATATCTTGGCTATTTTCAGTTCCCGTCCCGAAAAATTTTGCCAGGGGATTTTTCACTTTTACCCCTCCCGCACCTTGGTATTACTCCACCCTTATATTTCTGTACCCGCCCCCGTTTTCCCTTCTTGTAAAAAATATCTCTTAATACCTTGCTATTAAAAGCTTTTCCTCCTTCTATTCCAGGGGTCTTTTTTTTATAGCTGCCGGGCGCCGGGGAAATCGGGACGGAGTTTTTTCTGTTTTTTTTACAAGCTGTAAAAAATGTTCTTTACCGCTTATCGTATGGGAAAAGCGTTTATCAATAATTCCACCCAGCAAATTCAAGGCTTCCCGACTCTTATCCAGTTCTTCATCAAGAGCGGGACCCTTCCAGGCCAGCAGAAATCCGCCAATCCTGATAAAGGGAAGGGTCAATTCTAACAGGGCAGGGAGGAAGGCCAGTCCCCGGGCAGTTAAAAGCCCCATCTTTTCCCGGAATTCTACTTCTTTTGCCAGGTCTTCCGCCCGGGCGTTTATAACAAAAACCTCTTTAAGCTGCAGGTCTCTGACGGAGTTTCTTAAAAATTCAGCTTTTTTCTCCCGGCTTTCCACAAGGAAAAATGGTCTTTTTGGGCTGCAGATAGCCAGAGGTATTCCAGGTAGCCCCCCGCCAGAACCCAGGTCCATCAAGGGCCCATCCAGTTGAGAAAGGAGAGGGAGGGCAACCAGAGAATCCAGAAGGTGGCGTTCCAAAAAATTCTTTTCTTCTCCTCTGCCCAAAAGGTTGAAGTCCTGGTTTGCAGAAAGGAGATCTCTCATGAACAGGTCAAGTTTATCAATTTTCTCCCGGGATATTTTCAGCTCTTTTCTCCCCAGGACTGTTGCGATCTCCTGGGGGCTAGTCATTTCTTTTCTTCCTTTCCAGGAAAATCAGGAGGGAGGTGATGTCTGCAGGGGAAACACCATTTATTCGGCCGGCCTGACCCACAGACCGGGGTCGAACCGCTTTTAATTTTTCCCTGGCTTCTGTCCTCAGGTTGGGAACCTCTTCATAATTGATTTCATCTGGAAGAAGCTTATTTTCCAGTTTCTTAAAATGCTCAATTTCCCTTTTCTGCCTCTCTATATACCCTTCGTACTTTATCGTGGTTTCTAACTGTTCCTGAACACCTTTTCTAATTTTGGGCAGTTCGGGTTCCAGGTCCAAAAGATCAACCCAGGTAATTTCCGGACGGCGGAAAATTTCCTTTAAAGAAACAGGTTTGTTCAAGCCCCCGCTTCCTTTTTCCTGGAGAATTTCATTTACCTCAGGGGTGGGCTTGACCTGGATTTTTTCCAGAAGTCCCAGTACCATTTCAATTTCTTGTTGTTTTTCCTGGAATAATTTCCACTGATTATCTGAAAGAAGCCCAATTTTCCGGCCAAGAGGGGAAAGCCGCTGATCTGCGTTGTCCTGCCTCAGTAAAAGCCGGTATTCAGCCCTTGAGGTTAGCATCCGGTAGGGTTCTTCAGTTCCCTTGGTAACGAGATCATCAATCAGGACACCGATGTAAGCCTGGGCCCGGTCGAGAATAAGGGGGGCTTCACCTTTCAGAGAGAGGGCGGCGTTAATTCCTGCAATCAAACCCTGGCCCCCGGCCTCTTCATAACCAGAAGTTCCGTTGACCTGACCTGCAGTGAAAAGTCCTTCAATATGCCTTGTTTCCAGGGTAAGGTTCAATTGTCTGGTATCAATTACATCGTATTCGATGGCATAACCGGGACGAACCATGTCTACTCTCTCCAGGCCGGTTATTGTCCGTAAAAAAGAAAACTGAACATCTTCGGGAAGGCTTGTTGGCAGGCCGGAAAGGTACATTTCCTGGGTGGAAAGACTTTCCGGTTCGATAAAAATCTGGTGGCTATTTTTATTGGGAAAGCTCACAACCTTGTCCTCGATAGAAGGACAGTAACGGGGTCCCGTTCCCTCGATTACGCCGGAGAAGAGAGGAGCCCGGTGTATATTTTCATTGATAATAGCATGAGTCCGGGGATTGGTGTGAGTTAAATGACAGGGGAGCTGTCCCTGGATTCCTTCCCGACCCTCGTGCATGAAAGAGAAGAAGAGGGACCCCGAATGCCCCGGCTGGGGCTCGGTTTTCTCGTAATCAATTGTCCGGCCCAAAACCCGAGGAGGGGTACCGGTCTTAAAGCGCTTCAGGGTAAAACCGTTTTCCTGCAGGGAACGGGAAAGTTCTTTTGCCGACAATTGCTGATTGGGACCCGCTTCAAAAGTCTTTTCTCCAATAATTATTCGGCCGCGCAAAAAGGTTCCCGTGGTAAGGATAACTTTCTGGCCCAGATATTTTATCCCAGTTGCTGTTTCTACTCCCCGAATCTTTCCTTCTTCAACCAGTATTTTTGTTACCAGTCCCTGTTTGAGATCAAGATTGCTTTCTTCTTCAAGGACTTTTTTCATCCGCAGGTGATATTTCTTTTTATCTGCCTGGGCCCTGAGAGCCTGTACTGCCGGACCTTTCCGGGTATTCAGCATGCGGACCTGAATCATCGTTGCATCAATATTATGCCCCATTTCTCCGCCGAGAGCATCAATTTCGCGAACAATATGCCCCTTGGCCGGTCCGCCTAACGATGGATTACAGGGCATAAAAGCAACATGGTCCAGGTCAATGGTCAAAACAAGGGTTTTAAAACCCATTTTTGCGGCGGAAAGAGCGGCCTCACAGCCCGCATGTCCGGCCCCAATTACTATAACCTGATAGGATTGTGGATAAACAAACATTTTTCTTCCCCCTATTTTCCTATACAGAACCGGGAAAATATTTCCCGGGAAATATCCTGGCTAATTGTTTCCCCTGTAATCTGTCCCAGGCAGTGCAGGGCCCCGCGGATATCGACCACAACAAGATCCATGGTAACCCCCTGCTCCCAACCTTCCCGGGCAGCCTGCACACTTTTCAGCGCACCCTTTAAAGCCCTTTCGTGCCGGAGATTGCTGACCCAAATACCTTCTTTTTCTGAGGTTCCAATTATCCGTTTTTTTATCGCTGCCCGGACATTGGCCAGGCCCTGACCCTCTCTGGCGGAAATAAACAGGATTTCGTCCTCGGAAAAATGTCCCTTAATTCGGGAGAGGTCTATTTTTTCCTCCAGGTCAATTTTATTAACAACAACCAGGCTTTTTCCCGGAGGGATGGTTTCCAGCATTTTCTCATCTTCAGCTGTAAAACCTGTTGTGCTGTCCAGAACAGCCAGGATCAAATCGCTCCGTTCCAGAAGTTTTAAGGTTCGGTCCACGCCAAGTTTTTCGACTTCATCCTCGGTCTCCCTTAACCCCGCGGTATCGATTAACCGGAGGGGGATTCCATCTAAGTTAATTATTTCCTCCACTGAATCCCTTGTTGTTCCGGGAACAGAAGTAACCAGGGCCCTTTCCTCTCCCAGGAGAGCATTCAAAAGGGTGGACTTCCCAACATTAGGCCGCCCAATTATCGTTGTCCGGACTCCTTCCCGCAGAGCCTTACCCCGGGAATAAGTGGCCAGGGCATCTTCCAGATCCCCTTCAACCCGTTTAAGGTAGGTTTCAAAATCTTCTAAAGACATTCCATCCAGTTCATCTTCAGGAAAATCGATCGATGCCTCACAGTAAGCCAGAACTTCCCAGAGACGGTCGCTGCTTGCTTTGACAAGCCTGGAAAGGCTTCCCTCCAGCTGATCGAGAGCCAGCTGCAGTCCCTGCCTGGTTTTGGCTTCAATTACATCCACAACGGCTTCTGCTTGAGCCAGGTCCATTTTCCCATTGAAAAAAGCCCGCCGGGTAAATTCTCCCGGTTCTGCCAGGCGGGCACCCCCGTCCAGGAGAAGTTCAAGAATAGCCTGCAGGGGAACGGGACCACCGTGCCCGATAATCTCTACCATATTCTCCCCGGTATAGGAATGGGGTGCGTGCATGACCAGGACTACTACTTCATCAGCCAGCGAACCGCTTTCCGGTTCGCAAATACGCCCATAAGCAGCGGTGTATCCTTTCATTTCCTTTATTTTCTTTTGTTGGGGGTTTTGGAAAATTCGGTCAACCTGCTTATGGCTTTCCGGCCCGCTGACGCGAATTATTCCCAGCGCTCCAATCCCTGGTGGTGTAGCCAGGGCAGCAATGGTATCTTCACGATTCATCCGATCTTCCTCCTAAAAAAACCCAGTAATAAATTACTGGGTTAGTTGGGCTCTATGCAAACTTTGCGGAAGGGTTCTTCTCCCTGGCTGTAGGTTTTCACCCGTCGGTCATCCTTCAGTGTCATATGGATAATCCGCCTTTCCTGGGGAGACATGGGCTCCAGAAGCACCTTTCGTCCATTCCGGGCTGCTTTTTCAGCCATCCTTTTGGCCAGGGCTTCTAGGGTTTTTTCCCTGCGATTTCTATAGTCCTCAGCATCAATTATTACTCTAAGGTAATCTTCTTCTTTTTTCCGGTTGGCAACGAGGGTAGTTAGGTACTGCAGAGCGTCAATTGTCTGTCCTCTTTTCCCGATTAAAAGCCCCAAATTTTCTCCTTCAATTTCCAGAATAACCTGCCTGGGGTTTTCATTTTCCTCAGTAATATTTACCTGAACTTCGGTTCCCATCCGATCGCAGATCCCCGCGACAAAATCACGGGCAATTTCTTTTTTCTCTTTCTTCCTGCGGGCTTTAATCCGGGCGGTTTTTCCGGAAATCAGGCCAAAAATTCCCCTGCTGCCTTCCTCAAGAACTTCAATATCAACTCTTTCCCGAGGTAATCCCAGTTCATTTAGGGCCTTTGCAATAGCTTCCTGAACATTTTTACCTTCCTGGATTATTTCATCCATTTTAACTTGATTCTCCTTTCGCCACTTCCTGGCGACGGTAAATCAGGTACTGCTGCCCGATCATGGCTAAGTTAGATGTAAACCAGTATACCAGCACTCCAGAGGGGAGGCTCATTCCAAAAAATACAATTAAAACGGGCATTACCATCCCCATCGTTTTGGTCTGTGGATTTGCAGGGGCACCGCTCCATTTTTGCTGGAGATGAGTCTGCAAAAACATTGTTACACCTGTAAGAATGGCCAGAGGCAGGTCCGGTTCTCCCAGGCTTGCCATCCAGAGAAAACTCGCTCCCTGCAAATCCTCAAGCCTGATAATCGTCTGAAAAAGAGCTATCAAAATTGGAAGTTGAATTAAAAGGGGTAAACAGGATGATAGGGGATTAATATTATATTTTTTATAAAGTTCCATCATTTTTTGCTGCTGGGTTTGCTTGTCATCCTTGTATTTGTTCTGAATTTCTTTGATTTCTGGTTGAATTCTCTGCATATCCTGCATGGACTTGTTCTGTTTAACAGAGGAGGGGTAGAGGATCAGCTTTAAAACGAGGGTCAATAAAATAATGGCCAGTCCCCAGTCGCCAGTAATGTTATAAAAAAAGCGGAGAAAACTCCCCATTGTTTCCCATAGAAAAGAAAAAATTCCACCATTGGATTCAGCTAGCGTGATAATGTTAGTCAAATTACCCAAAAAACCAAAAACCATTTCCATTGCCAAAAAACCTCCTAACCCGGACCATGTTTTTATTTAACTGGATCATATCCACCTTTACTATATGGGTTGCAGCGTAAAATTCTCCAGAATCCCTTGAGCAGGCCACTACATACTCCGTACTGTTCTACTGCCTGGATCATATACTCTGAACAGGTCGGGTAATATCTGCAGGTTGGACCTTTAAGGGGGGATAGAAAATTACGATAAAAGTTGAGCAAACCAATTAATAGTTTCTTCAAGACTTTCCGTCTCCCTTCAATAAATTGGCCTTTTGTAATAGTTTTTTCTCGCTGGCCTGAATTTCATTAAAGTCCGCCTGCAAAATTCCCCTCCGGCCAATAAAAAGGAGGAGGTAGCCATTTTTAACGTTGGGGAGCAAGTTGCGGTATGCTTCTTTCATCTTCCTGCGGATCCGATTGCGGATTACTGCCTTGCCCAGTTTTTTTCCAACAGAAAAACCCGCCTCTCTGTGTCCCGGTTCCCAGGGGTAAAAGTAAAGAACCAGGTTCCGATCGGCGAGAGATTTTCCTTTTTTAAATAAGAGGGTGAATTTCCCCCTTTCCCGCAATCGTTCTTGCCGGGGCAAAGACATTTTATTTCATCCTTAAAAAAAATAGGATTGACCGCTCAGAATTTTTCTTATAATATGATCCTGTAGCAGAAATTTATTCTATAAAGATTATAGGTTATTTATTTCCCCCCGTCAAGAAACTTCATAGAATATTGAGTAATTTAACCCTCCGGGATAGGAAGGGTTTTTGATTTCTGTAGCGAAAAAATAAAAGACCCTTCAAAAGTTCCATCCATTTTGGAGGATATATTTTTTGTGCTTTTTGGTATGACCTTCCGCCACAGCTTGTTAATAAGGTTGTGAATAATAATTCCTATTTTTACCCTGATGATCCCCAATCAGGCTGTGGAAAAATTGTGGATTTTTACTGGCCTTTTTGCCTGCAACTTTTTTCAATCCTCATAAACCCTTTTAAATAAAGGTTTTTTAGCTTTTGGTTTTTTGTAAAAATAATCCACAGTTTTTCAGGCACCTCTGGGCGTGGGTCATCTGATTTTTTTTCACACCCCTGTTAAAAAGTTGTGGATAACTTCGGGAAAAGGAGAATACATATGTCAACAAATTTACCCATGGAAACCATCTGGGACCAGACCCTTGAAAAAATGAAAGAAAAGCTTAGTCGGCCTTCTTTCGAAACCTGGCTTAAGGCAACCAAGCCCGTAGCCTTCAGGGATGACTTCCTCCTGGTTGAGGTTCCCAATGAGTTTGCCCGGGACTGGCTGGAAAGCAGGTATTCCGACCTTATTGAAGAAATCCTGCAGGCAGTTACCCAGTCCCCGCTGCAGGTCAAATTCACCATTCACAGCTCACCCAACGAGATTAACAACCAGCAGCCCTACCGGGACCTAAAACCTGATGGGCCACAAAGCAATTCCGGGGCTTACTTTTTAAACCCGAAGTATTCCTTTGAAACCTTTGTTGTGGGGGACAGCAACCGCTTTGCTCACGCAGCTTCCCTTGCTGTATCCGAAGCACCCGCCAAAGCGTATAACCCGCTTTTTGTCTACGGGGACGTTGGTCTGGGCAAAACTCACCTGATGCAGGCAATTGGCCATTATACTCTCAGGCAGAACCCCGACCTTAAAGTTGTTTATGTTTCTTCCGAAACCTTTACCAATGAACTTATTAATTCAATTCGTGATGATAAAACCGTTGATTTTAGAAATAAATACCGGACCATAGACATTCTTCTCGTTGACGATATCCAGTTTCTCGCCGGGAAAGAAAGGACCCAGGAAGAGTTTTTCCACACCTTCAACGCCCTGCACGAGGCCAACCGTCAGCTCGTAATTTCCAGCGATCGTCCCCCAAGGGATATCCCGACTCTCGAAGAAAGGCTTCGTTCCCGGTTTGAATGGGGACTGATCACTGATATTCAAAAACCGGACCTGGAAACCAGAATTGCAATTCTCAGGAAAAAAGCCAGTATAGAAAGAGTTAATGTTCCCAACGACGTAATTGTCTTTATTGCCAATCAAATCCAGTCTAATATTCGAGAACTGGAGGGGGCCCTTACCCGGATTAAGGCCTATGCTTCAATGCAAAATGTTCCCATCACTGTTGAAATGGCCAAAGAAGCCCTGCGGGACATCCTGGCCCTTTCTCAGCCAAAACCCCTTTCCATCGAAGACATTCAGGAAAGTGTTGCCCGCTTTTTCTCAATGCGACCCAAAGATATGCTCTCCAAAAAAAGAACTCAGAATATAGCTTTCCCCCGCCAGATCGCCATGTACCTTTGCCGGGAACTAACCGACGCTTCTCTGCCCCGAATCGGGCAGGCCTTCGGAGGGAGGGATCACACTACAGTTATCCACGCCTGTTCCAAAATAATTAACCAGCTCGAAAAAGACGCTACCCTCCGTTCAACGCTGAACAAACTCCAGGAAAACCTTAAAAAGAAATAATAACAATGTGGATAGCCTGTCTTTTTTTCCCCAGAAATACTGACAGGTCATCTCCTTGTTTTCAACCAAATTCTTCTCTTATCCCCAGTGTTAACACCCCCTACTACTCTTACTCCTACTGATTCAAATTAATAAATAATAAAAACTGGCGGCAATTTTTCCGCCCAGTAAAAAAAGGAGGAATTTTCTTGGACTTCACTATCCAACAAAAGGACTTATCTGCGGTTATTCAGGACGTACAGCGCGCGGTATCATCTCATACTACCATGCCGGTTTTAACCGGAATTAAAATCGACGTTTTTGAAGACAGGATTAAACTTTCCGCAACAGATCTGGAAATTGGAATTGAAAGTCAGACAGAAGGAGAAGTAAAGGAAACAGGATCAGTAGTTCTTCCCGCCCAGCACCTGGGAAATATTATTCGAGAACTTCCCAATGAAAAAGTCAAGCTTTCCATGAAACAGGAAAACAGTGTAGAGATCAAATGTGCAGGGTCAACCTATAATGTCAGAGGTTTTCCTCCGGAAGATTTTCCCAACCTCCCTCAAATCGATGAAGGGTTGAGCTTTAAAATGAAGCAAAGAGACCTCAAAAGCCTGATTGAAGAAGTTAAGTTTGCTGCCTCTACTGATGAGAATCAGCCCTTTTTACACGGTGCTCAACTCAGTATAACTGAAAATAAAATGGAACTTGCAGCAACCAATACCTATCGCCTGGCTTACCGGGAAATGGATTTCCCCGGAGATACCCCCGAAGAACAGGTCGAAGTTATTATTCCCTTAAAAACTCTCCAGGAACTTTCCAGGCTTCTTGGAACCGGGCAAGAAGACGAAGTTTCTCTTACCCTGAAAGGTAATCACCTTTTATTCTTCTTTGCACCACTTACTTTAACTTCCCGTTTAAAAGAAGGCCAGTTTCCTAATTACCGGGATGTTATCCCCCGGGACTTTAATACAATCTGTAATTTAGACCGGGATCAACTGCTCCATGCTGTCCGGCGAGCTTCCCTGATCGCCCGGGAAGATTCCAATACGGTTGATTTTGAATTCAAAGAGGGCCAGCTGATAATTACTACAAGGGATTCCCGGATCGGGCAAGCCTACGAGGAAGTTCCAATGGAAAAAGAAGGGACCGAGATCAAGGTTTCTTTTACTGCAGATTACCTGCTCGATGTTTTAAAGGTTTTGCGGAACGAAACCGTTACCATTAATCTCCAGGATGAAAGTTCTGCATGCGTTTTCAGGAGCCTGGAAGACTTCACCTATACTTACGTAATAATGCCGGTTCAGAATTAGGTTGGATAAAATGAAAGAGATTAAAATCCATACCCCTGATATAAAATTAAGCCAGTTTTTAAAATGGGCTGAAATTACCGCTTCCGGGGGCGAAGCAAAGAACCTGATTCGGGAAGGGAAAGTTAAGGTAAATGGAGAAGTTATAATAATTCCCGGGAAAAAACTTCATCCGGGCGATTTAATTGAAGTAGAAGGTGAAATGAGAGTTAAAATAGCCGGGGATGGATAATATTGCAACTAAAAAGGATATATGTAGATAATTTTAGAAATCTCTGCCGGGAAGAAATTCAGCTAAACCCGGGAATTAATATAGTCCTGGGGAAAAATGCCCAGGGAAAAACCAATTTCCTGGAAGCTGTATATATCCTGGCTGCAGCAAATTCTCCCAGAACTAATATTGAACAGGAAATGGTAGCCTGGAAAAATGATTATTATTTTGTAAAAGGAGAAGTAGAAAGCCAGGATGATTCCTTTTCCATTTCAGTTGGGTACACCCAGGGTAAAAAGAGAATCCGGGTCAACGAAAGCCCGCTGGAAAGGGTTAAAGACCTTTTGGGCCGTTTTATTGTGATTTTTTTTGGGCCCGAAGATTTACAGCTGATTAAGGGTTCACCTCAGCTCCGAAGACAATTTCTGGACAGGGAAATTTCCCTTATTTATCCTCTTTATTACGAAAACCTGCAGCGTTACAGAACTGTTCTGGGCCAGCGCAACAATTTACTCAAGGAAATAGGGGAAAAAGGAACTGGAGAAAGCCAACTTGAACCCTGGGACGAGCAGCTCGCCGATTCAGGCGGGGAACTTGTTTCCAGAAGAATCAGGTTTTTAAAGGAATTGAGGGAAAAGATAAACAGCAAATATACAGAAATTTCGGGGGAAAACCTCGAATTTAAGGTTGAATATGAAGCCAGCCTCGCCCTGGATAAAAACAGTTCAAGCCAGGACTGGAAAAGAGCTTTTATTGATGCCTTAAAAAGGAGAAGAAAAGAAGAATTAATCAGGGGAGTTACCATCATAGGACCCCACCGGGATGATATTTCTTTCCAGCTCGGTGACAGAGAACTGAAGAACTATGGTTCCCAGGGACAGCAGAGGACAGCCGTCCTGGCATTGAAAATTGGAGAACTGGAATTCATGGCCCAGGTCAGGGGAGAACAACCGGTCCTGCTTCTGGACGATGTATTTAGCGAACTTGATGGGACCCGGCAGAAAGCTCTCCTCGATTTAATAGGGGGAAACATTCAATCGATAATTACTACTACGGATAATAATTTCCAGGAAATAAATAAACCCTGTCATTATTTCACCGTAGATAAGGGAAAAATAAATAGGTGGGAAGGGAGGATTTAATTTGTATCTTCATTTAGGGAAGGGACATATGGTATCCTGGCAGGAAGTAATTTTAATTGGACAGATAGGGTGCATTGATAATAGTGAGGATACGGGGATTTTTTTAGACAAAAAGAAAGATAAAGGTGAGGTGGTTGACGTCTCGGAAGGGGATCCCCAGAGTTTTGTAATCACTCCGGAGAAAGTTTACTTATCCCTGATTTCTGCAGGGACCCTGGAAAAGAGACTCAATAAGTTAAATATTCCTGTCATTAGAGAAGATTGAGGAGGTAAAGATGGATAAGAACAAGGTAAATGGACCTGGAAAATACGAAGCCGAACAGATTCAGGTCCTGGAAGATCTGGAAGCAGTTCGAAGGCGGCCCGGAATGTATATTGGGAGCACTGGCCCCCGGGGTTTGCATCACCTTGTTTACGAGGTGGTGGACAACAGCATAGATGAGTCGCTCGCAGGTTATTGCGATAATATTGAAATAATTATTCATGCCGACAATTCGGTTACCGTAACTGACAACGGGCGGGGTATTCCCGTCTCTGCTCATCCCAAGGTAAATAAGCCCGCGCTGGAGGTTGTTATGACAATGCTCCATGCCGGTGGAAAATTCGGAGGTGAGGGCTACAAGGTCAGTGGCGGATTACACGGAGTCGGCCTTTCTGTAGTTAATGCCCTTTCCGAGTGGCTGGAAGTTGAAGTCAGCAGGAATAATAAAATATATTTCCAGCGTTATGAAAGAGGTATTCCGGTTACGGAGCTCAAGGAAATTGGCGAAACCGATAAAACCGGGACCAAAACAGTTTTTTATCCAGACCCGGAAATTTTTGAAGAACTGGATTTTAAGTTTAAAACTTTAAGCCAGCGCTTGAGGGAACTGGCCTATCTCAATGCCGGAGTTACAATAACAATATCCGATGAGAGGGAAGAAGAAACCCACACTGAAAAATACCGTTATGACGGCGGAATTCTCTCTTTTGTCCGAGAACTCAATAAAAATAAAGACCCGCTCCACGAGGCCCTGTTTATGGAACAAAAGATGGAAAACTGCGAAGTTGAGATTGCCATGCAGTATAACAACAGTTACGTGGAATCGATCTTCTCTTATGCCAACAATATCAATACCGAAGAAGGCGGGTCCCATCTGGCAGGTTTCAAAACCGGGCTTACCAGGACTCTTAATGATTATGCCCGCAGGTTTAACTTCTTAAAAGAAGGAGAAGACAACTTCTCCGGTGATGACGTCAGGGAAGGTTTAACTGCGATCATAAGCGTTAAGCTGACGGAACCCCAGTTCGAAGGCCAGACCAAGACCAAGCTGGGCAATCCGGAAATGAGGGGTATCGTAGATACCGTTTTAAGCGAGGAGCTGATCTCTTTCCTGGAGGAAAACCCGCCGGTTGCCAAAAAGATCATGGAAAAATGTATCAATGCCGCCCAGGCCCGGCAGGCTGCCAAAAAAGCCCGGGAAATTACCAGGAGAAAAAATGCCCTGGTCCATACAGCGCTCCCGGGCAAACTGGCTGACTGTACCAGCAGGTCAGTTGACGAAGCGGAGGTATATATTGTTGAGGGAGATTCCGCGGGAGGTTCAGCCAAGCAGGGGAGAGACCGTTATTTCCAGGCAATACTTCCTCTCCGAGGTAAGATTTTGAACGTGGAAAAAGCCAGACTCCATAAAATTTTGAATAACGAAGAAATCAGGGCCTTAATTACCGCCCTGGGGACCGGGGTAGGAGAGGAGTTTAAATTAGAAAAAGCTCGGTACGGCAAAGTTATTATCATGACTGATGCCGATGTTGACGGGGCGCATATTCGAACTCTGCTGTTAACCTTCTTCTACCGGTACATGAGCCCCCTGATCAAAAAGGGTATGGTTTATATAGCTCTGCCGCCCCTTTACAAGGTTACAAAGGGCCGGAAAGAATTCTATTTTTATGGTGATCGGGAACTGGAAAAGGGCCTGGAAGAAATCGGCCGCAACGGGATTTCTCTGCAGAGATATAAGGGTCTTGGGGAAATGGATCCCCATCAGCTTTGGGAAACCACCATGAATCCCGAAACCCGAAATATCAAGCAGTTAAATATTGAGGACGCCATGGAGGCTGACCGGATTTTCAATATGCTAATGGGGGACAAAGTAGCTCCCCGGCGCGAGTTTATTGAAGCCAATGCCCATCAGGTGGCCAACCTGGATATATAGAGGTGATTAAGAGCTATGGATGATAAAATTGAAGCCGGACGCGTGATTCCGGCAGATATTGAAGACGAAATGAAAGTGGCCTACCTGGATTACGCCATGACCGTAATCGTGGGCCGGGCCCTTCCTGATGTTCGGGACGGCTTAAAACCCGTCCACAGAAGGGTTCTTTATGCCATGCATGACCTGGGCCTTTCTCCCAACAAATCTCACAAAAAATCGGCCCGGGTGGTTGGGGAAGTTCTCGGTAAGTACCACCCGCATGGTGAAACGGCGGTATATGATACCCTGGTCCGAATGGCCCAGTATTTTTCCATGCGCTATCCCCTGGTTGATGGCCACGGAAACTTTGGTTCTGTGGATGGTGATAGTGCTGCGGCCATGCGTTACACTGAAGCCAGGATGGCCCAGATGTCAACAGAACTTCTGGCCGATATTGACAAAGATACAGTTGATTACAGGGATAATTTCGATGATTCCCTGCAGGAGCCGGAAGTTTTACCGGCCCGCCTGCCCAATCTTTTGTTAAACGGTTCTTCGGGTATTGCCGTGGGGATGGCAACCAATATTCCCCCGCATAATATCCGGGAAATTGTAAAGGCGATCAACTTTTTGATTGACAACCCTGAAGCAACTATTGACGAGCTTTGTGATATAGTTACGGGCCCCGATTTCCCCACCGGGGGCTTGATTATGGGGTACTCCGATGCCCGCAGGGCTTATAAAACCGGGCGGGGCAGTGTCACCATCAGGGGTGTTGCGGAGATCGAAGAAATGTCCGGTGGCAAAGCACGAATAATTGTTTCCGAACTTCCCTACCAGGTAAACAAGGCTGCCCTAATTGAAAAAATTGCCGATATGGTCAGGGATAATAAGATGGAAGGTATCCAGGATTTAAGGGATGAATCGGACCGGGACGGGATGCGCATTGTAATCGAATTAAAAAGAAAGTCCCGGCCCCAGGTTGTCCTCAACCAGCTCTACAAGCACACCAGGCTCCAGTTGAATTTTGGGATCAATATGCTGGCCCTGGTTAACAATCAGCCCCGGGTTTTGAACCTGAAGCAAGTCCTGGAAGAATATATTAAACACCAGCGGGAAGTAATTACAAGGAGAACCCGCTTTCTATTAAATAAAGCAGAAGAAAGGGCCCATGTCCTGGAAGGACTTCGGATAGCCTTAAATTACCTTGATGAGGTAATAGCCCTGATCCGCAAATCTCCTGACGCGGAGACAGCCAGAAAAGGCTTAATGGAAAAATTTGGTCTAACCCAGGTCCAGGCCCAGGCAATTCTGGATATGCGCCTGCAGCGACTCACTGCCCTGGAAAGAGATAAGATTGAAGAAGAATACCAGGAACTGCAGGAAAGGATTTCCTACTACAGGTCCCTTCTCGGGGACCAGAATCTGGTTGATGGAGTTATAAAAGCCGAACTCAAAGAAAGAGCAGATAAATATGATGATGAACGTCGGACCAGGATTGTAGCCCAGGAAGCGGAATTAGATTTAGAAGACCTGATCCCCAGTGAAAACATCCTGATTACCCTTTCTCACAAGGGCTACATCAACAGGATGACCCTGAGTTCCTACCGGGCCCAGCACAGAGGAGGCCGGGGAATGAGGGGAATGAATACCAAGGAAGGGGACTTCGTATCAGAAATTTTCATGGCCAACACCCATGATTTCCTGCTATTCTTTACCAACCGGGGTTATTTATACCGGATAAAGGTTTATGAAATTCCGGAATCCGGGCGGCAGGGTCGGGGAATGGCACTGATAAACCTGCTGCCTCTGAGGAGTGAGGAATATATAACGGCTGTAATTCCCATTCGCTCTTACAAAGAAGAAGGTGCCCACTTGCTGATGGCCACGAAAAAAGGTTTAATTAAAAAGACATCTCTGCAGGAGTATGAATCCAAATATACTTCCCTGCGGGCCCTTAACCTGAGGGAAAACGACGAGTTAATTGCTGTCCGCTACAACGCTTCCCCTGAACAGGAAATAATGATTGTCAGCAAGAAAGGGAAAGCGATTCGTTTCCCGTCAGGATCTCTGAGGCCAATCGGCCGCTCTTCTCAGGGAGTTAAGGGTATCAGCCTTTCTCCAGGAGATGAAGCAGTGGGAATGGAAATAATCAATTCCGATGAAGATGTCCTGACTGTTTCCTGGGAAGGTTACAGCAAAAGAACTCGGGTAGGCGATTATCGGATCCAGCAGAGGGGAGGCAAGGGCCTGATTGCAGCGAAACTCAGGGACAGAGAAAAAGACGGGCTCGTTGGTTTCAAGATGGTTCGGGAAGAGGATGAGGTAATGGTTGTAACCCGAAAGGGGAGGTTGATCAGGCTCCAGATAAAAGAAGAGCTGCCCCGCTTGAGTAGAAATACCATAGGGGTCAGGCTCATGCGTTTGAGCAAAGGAGATCGGGTTGTTTCCCTGGTAAGAATAGATAAAGATTAAAAATAAGAGCAGTCCAGATGGACTGCTCTTATTCTGGGTCTTCCCTGAAGATAATAAAAGGCTGGTAACCTCGATCCGGAAAAGAAAGCAAACCTTTTTCCCAGAGCCTTTCCAGGCAATTATCGACAATAAGATGGTAAAACCAATCATAAAATTCGGAAAAAGAAGCATATTCGGAGGCAGGTAAACTGTAAAAGGTGTTTAATAAAGAAGAGGAGTACCCGGAAAAATAAAGGGAAATTTTTTTCCCGAGTTCCTGGCCCAGGTTATCAAGAAATTCTTCATCGGTTTTTGTTAGAAATGGAACCCGGGGATTTTTATCAGAATCCAGCAGGAGAAGGTTCTCCAGAAAAGGAATAATGTCTCCCGGGGGTTTTGCACCGCAGGAACAAAAATCCCGGTAAGCTGCAAGAACTTCTCTGGCAAGCTTTTTCCCCCGGGCAACTCCTAGTTGTTTATAAAGAGGAAAGAACCCGAGGGGAGGGAGAGCTCTTTGCTCAGGGCCTCCCTGTATTCCAAACAGGCCGGAATAATACTTTCCTACCTGTTCTCCACGTTCTCGAAACCTGCCCAGAAATTCAGAATAATCGGTTTGGATAACCTGGAAGAAATATTGGCCCCCGGTTCTTTCAGGCGGGGAAGTCGTTATAATATCACCCAGACTTTTGTCAATTACAGGCCGGTTGCGGGTCATAACGTAATAGCCGATAACTATTAAATCCAGGGCTTCTCCTTGCTGGTTTTTTTCCCGAGAAAAATGGTTCAAGCGATTTCTGATTTCGCTGAACCAGTCCTGGATAGGAGAAAAGAACCCCTGGGCGATTTCCCGGGCAATGCCCGGGATGAACTGAGTTTCTTCGGCAAGGACCATAAAAAAAGAGGGATAAAAGGTCTGGCCTTTTTTCTTGACTAAATCTGCCTTCATAAGAAGCTCCAGGTCTTTAGAGACCTGGGAACGGTCACACTCTAACCGGTCCGGGTTTTTGCCCCTGTGTAAGGCCTCAAGCAGTTCCAGGCGGCGGTTGCGATGATTTTCACAGAAAATATTAAAGGGACTAAAAGGGCTGTCGATTTTGGTTTTTCCCGCAAGAAGTAAATGGGAATTCAAGAAATCGCCTCCTTTTCCAACATAGGTTTTTTTGTGTATTAATACCCTTTGATTTTAGAAGGGAATTTTAATAAAGAAAGGTGGTAGTAAATGTCATTTCCGCGGATAGTAATTCATACCGGTCGAATCAAAGAAAATGCTCAAAACATATCTGAACTCGCCCGCAAGGATGGGATTAGCATATCCGGTGTAACCAAAGCAACCTGTGGAAATGTCCATGTTGCCAAAGCAATGTTAGAGGGAGGAGTAAATAGTTTCGCGGATTCCAGGCTAAGCAATCTGCGCAATCTCCGGAATTATTTTGGAAAAGATGTCACCCTTCTTCTTTTACGTCTTCCCATGCTCAGCAAAGTTGATGAAGTTGTCGAGACTGCTGACGCAAGCCTGAACTCGGAAATCAGGGTAATTGAAGCGCTGAGCAGGGCAGCAAAAAAACAGGGTAAAAAACACGGAATAATGCTTATGGTTGACCTGGGCGATTTAAGAGAAGGTCTCTGGACCGATGATGTAATGGAAGCAGCCCGGTTCGTGGAAAAACTTCCAGGAGTTTACCTGCAGGGACTGGGTACCAACCTTACCTGTTATGGGGGTATTTTGCCGACAGAGGAAAACCTGGGGAAACTGGTGGAGATCGGGCAAAATATCCAGGAAGATCTTGGAAAAGAAATCTGCTACATATCTGGTGGGAATAGCAGTTCACTGCACCTTTTAGGTACCGGAATTCCCCGGGGTATAAATCATCTCCGGGTAGGGGAAACAATATTAATAGGCAATGATACTGCGCTTTCCGAACCATTCCCGGGAACCAGGGCAGATACCTTTGTTATTCAGGCCGAACTAATTGAAGCCAAGGTAAAACCGTCAGTTCCAATTGGGAAAGTAGGGGTAGACGCTTTCGGCCGGGTCCCCAAAAAACCTGAAGATCGAGGACTGAGGAGGAGAGGTATCCTGGCCATTGGCGAACAGGATATTCAGCCAGAGGGCCTGACACCAATGGACCCAGGTGTTGATATTCTCGGTGCAAGCAGCGATCACCTGCTTGTTGATATAAATGATAATCCGGATGAATTAAGAATCGGTGATTACCTCAGTTTTACCGTCGATTACGGAAATCTGTTACGGGCAATGACATCTTCCTATGTCGAAAAAGTTGTCCTTTGAAAAAAAATTAAATTTAAGTATAATAAGGTGGGACAGTAAAACACTTTAATTTAAAAAAGGAGGCGTTGTTAATGGCAGTAAGTTTAAAAGGAAAAAGTATCCTTACCCTGAGAGATCTTACTTCTGAAGAAATCTGGCAGCTGGTTAAAACTGCAGAAACTCTCAAAATGGAAAAGCTCCGGGGACAGCAGAACAAGGTCCTGGAAGGAAAATCTCTGGGAATGATTTTCCAGAAACCCTCCCTGCGGACCAGGGTTGCTTTTGAAGTTGGAATGTCAAACCTGGGCGGGCACGCCGTTTATCTGGGTCCCGATGATATCAAGCTTGGAAAGAGAGAAACTACCGAAGATATTGCCCGGGTTCTTTCCCGCTACGTTGACGGAATTATGGCCAGGGTTTTCTCCCATGAAGATGTAGTTGAACTTGCAGAGAAATCCCGGGTGCCGGTACTTAACGGTCTTTCCGAGTTTACCCACCCCTCCCAGGGCCTGGCTGACCTTTTGACCATTTACGAGAAAAAAGGTTGCCTCAAGGGAATTAAAATGGCTTTCGTTGGGGACGGCAACAACATGGCCCATACCCTGATGTTCGCCGCATCCAAAATGGGAATGCACATCAACATGGCCATTCCCGAAGTTTACAATCCCCGGAAAGATGCAGTAGAAGATGCCAAGCGTTTTGCAGCGGAGTCCGGAGGAAGTGTAAATCTGATGGATGATCCCCAGGAAGCCGTCAAGGATGTGGATGTAATCTATACTGATGTCTGGTTAAGTATGGGTCCTGGAAACAAAGAACAGCAGGAAAAAGAAAAACAAGAACGGCGCCGTATATTCCTGCCCTACCAGGTCAATATGGATCTCCTGCGCCTGGCCAAGGACGACTGCATAGTAATGCACTGTCTCCCGGCAATTTACGGGGAAGAAATTACCAAAGATATTGTTGAAGATCCCCGGGGTCGCGTGGTCTATGACGAGGCCGAAAACCGCATGCACACTGCAATGGCTATGATGGCTTTAACCATGGGTAGCCAGACATAAACAGATTAGAACTGTAGGACTTAGAATAGCTCCTTTTATTATGAAAGGGTTTTGAGGATTAACCCAAACATAAAAGGAGCTTTTCTTATGAAGGCCAGGATTCAAAATGAAAAAGCAGGTTAAATGGACAGAAAATAAGATTATTACTATAATTATCGCTTTAATATTCCTTGCAGGCTGGTTTTGTTTTATTCAATGGACAATAAATCCCACCCCTAGAGGAAACCGGAGTTCTCATATAGGAGAGTTTTAAAATAGGTAATGAGAACCTCTAGACAGGAGAGGGTGATGTGTGCTCCTGAAAAATTTTTAAGAAAGGGTAGAAGAAAAAAACCTTAATTCATTCCCGAAAAAAGAAAAACTAACTATTCCAGTGCCAATTCTCGTCTGTTGAGAGTTTTTATTGAGAATATTACCCCCAAGAATATATTCCACACCTTCCAGGATTTTATCTTCGATGAATTGAACTTATCTAAAACATAGTGCCGATGTTTTATTTTCCAACCATGTTGGAAAGGAGTTTTGATTTGTTTGGTTATCTTGCTGGGCTTTTGGCCTTTTTAATCCAGGTAAAGGCCAATACTTTTCAGGAACAGTAAATCAATCAAGCGACTGGGAAATGGTACTGTCTTTAAGGCAACACTGAAAATACTTTTAGTCTCAAAACTTTAAGTTTTTCTTGACAGTCCCCAGTATTTATAATATAATATGTTAACTTAATGAAGAGCAAAAGCAAAGAAGGGAAGAGTAAGTTCAGAGAAGGACTTTAGAGAGCCGTGTTAGCTGGGAGACGGTGTCTGGAAATGAGCTGAAGATGGTCCTGGAGCTCTATTGATGAGCAACTGGTTAGTCAATAGCGGGAGGTCGCCGTTATCTGGACCGGGGTTTGAGTAGGTTTTGGCTGAAAGTACCTGACGAGGCTTTGATTGTGAAATCAAAGTGAAAAAGGGTGGTACCGCGTGCCTTCGCCCCTTTTGGGGGGGAGGTTTTTTGTTTTCGCCCAAATTTAGATAAGCAGAAAGGGTGAGAAAATGGAATGGCAGGTAGCTAAAATAGGGGGATCTATATTAAAAGGCACCTTCGATTTTCAGCAAGCTGTTGAAATTATTATCAAGAGGTATTCTGCCCCATCGGCGGTGATTGTCTCTGCTTTTTATGGGGTAACCGATTACCTGGAAGAATATTGTGCGGCTGGGGAAGAAAACCCAATTCGAGTAGAAAAATGCATGCAAAAATTATCCCTTCTCCATCAACAAGCTCTGCATAACTATCTCCCTACCAGCGGGGTGTCTGGGTTAAATTTATTACAAAAGGAGCTGGAATCTTTAACAAACCTTCTCCAAAAAAAGAATTCTTTTTTGTGGCGGGATAAAATTATTAGTTTTGGCGAACGGCTTGCCGTAGTAACTTTTTTCCTGGCCTTATCTGCTAGAGGGTACCCATGCAAAATTTTATGGCCCGAAGATATAGGGCTAAAAGTTGAAGGAAAAGGAGATAAGGTTTACTTTTGCCTTCGGGAAAAGGAAATTGGCGCCCATCAATGCTGGCAGGAGAAAAAAATTTATCTGATTCCCGGGTTCTATGGAATCGATGAAAGCGGGGAAATAAAAATAGTAGGACGGGGAGGCAGTGATTATACTGCTGCTGTTATTGCCTACTATCTGGGAGCCAAAAAGTTAGATCTTTGGAAGGATGTGCCCGGAGTATTATCAGGAGATCCCCGCTATTTAAAGGATGCCCGCCGGGTAGATTATCTTAGTTATGAAGAAACCGAAGTGCTGAGTTCTTTTGGTGCAGGAATTCTCCATTCCGAAACCATTTCACCACTTCGGGAAAAAGGAATAAAACTGCAGCTTTTCCACTATTCTGGGGGTTTTAAACCGGTAACCATTATCAGCAAAGAGGGTGCATCAGAAGGGAAAAAAGTCAAAAGCTTGGCCTTTACCACAAAACTAGGAGTATTAAAAATAAAAGGGTGCTGGCGAGAAAAAAATAGAAATCCCCTACCAGGCCTTCTCTCTCCCTTAATAAGGGCAGGCATTGAAATCCAGGGGATATACAGTTGTTTGCATTGGATAACCATCTTAATGGAGCATTGCAACCTTAATCAAGCACGGGAAATTCTGCAACAGCATAATCCCCCGGGGCTGGAAAGTATAGTCCAGAACAGTGAGTTAGGCTTGCTGGCCCTTGTAGGTGAAAATCTCAAGGATGATTCTCTTCTGGCAGGCCAGGTTTTAACAGCCCTGGCCCGTAATAAAATTCCCGTTCTTCAAGTATTTGGTGGTATCTCAACGATAGCATTAATAATTATTGTCGAAAAACACTTCTTAAAGCAAGCTCTTACTGCGGTTCACGAAGAAATATTTTCCCGGGGAGTTGAAATCCATGATAAAATCTTGGGATGAAATCAACTATAAGATCAATAGAGGAAAGGCTGTAGTCCTTACAGCTGCAGAAATAAAAACAATGGCTGAATCAAAAAGCTGCCGCAGAATTGCAGAGGAAGTCGATGTTGTTACCACAGGAACCTTTGGTGCCATGTGCTCCAGTGGAGCTTTTTTGAACTTTGGTCATCCTAGTCCAGCAATCAAAATGGAGGAAATATTTCTCAACGATGTGCCAGCCTATGGTGGTCTGGCAGCTGTTGATACCTATCTGGGTGCAACCGCGGTTTCTCGAAAAAAAGAAGATTATGGTGGAGGGCATGTGCTTGTGGAACTAATTCAGGGTAAAGATGTCAGGTTGAAAGCCAGGGGCAGAGGGACAGACTGTTATCCCCGCAAGGCAATCTCCACCTATATTAACCTGCAAAATATCAATGAGGCTATTCTCTTCAACCCCCGCAACAGCTATCAGAACTATGCTGCAGCGGTAAATTCCAGCCCTCAAACCCTCTATACTTACATGGGGACCCTGCTTGGTAGCATGGGGAATATAACCTACAGCTCCGCCGGGGAAATCAGCCCCCTCATCAACTGTCCGGATTTTTCTGTTATTGGTCTGGGCAGTAGGATATTTTTAGCCGGTGCCCAGGGCTTTATTACCGGCGCGGGAACACAGTTTAACAGCGAACAGAACAAAAATAGCCATAATATTCCAGTTGGGCCAGGGGGTACCCTTGCAGTAATGGGCAATATGAAGGAAATGTCTGCTGAATTTATAAAACCTGCCTATTATCAGAACTACGGAATCAGCCTGATGGTGGGAATAGGTATTCCAATTCCCATCTTAAATGAAGATATTGCCAGAGCTGTCCTGGTAAGGAACCAGGATATTCAAACCAAAATAATCGATTTTGGCAATAATAAAAAGAATTTGGGCATAGTAAGCTATGATGAGCTGCGATCAGGGAAAGTGAGGTTGGGAAATAAAATAATTAAAACAGCTCCCCTTTCCAGCCTATCTAAAGCTATGAGTGTTGCCAAACACCTCCAGCGGTGGATTCAAAAGGGTGAATTCCTTCTCCAAAAACCCCTGGCTCCAATGCCCCGGCAGTCTGTCAAAGCACTGGAAATAAGGAATCCTAACAAAACTGCTGGGAAAGATGTAATGAAAAAACTTCCTGTGGATAATTTGCCCCATATTGAGTGGCGGGAATGTGTGCATTGCGGTGCTTGCACCGCTCCCTGCTCGGCCGGGGCCCTGACGGTTCTGCCGCCGTTGTATCATTTAGCATTTGCTGCGGAAAAATGCAAAGGCTGTCGTCTTTGTCAAAAAGCCTGTCCCCTGCGGCTAATCTCTTTTAGAGAAAATAACCACCAATGAGCTGGATAATTGATCATCAAGGACGATTTATTACCATCCTTTTACGGGAGGAAGAAACCGTAATGACCGTTTCTGTGGATAGAGCTTCTTTTTGTGATCATCTTCCTCTCCGTAGCCAACAATATATTCGCCAAATTCGCCAGGAACTTAAGGATTACTTCAAGGAAGATCCTGCCTTTCAATCTGCTTTGTTTCCCCATCCCTGTGCCTCCGGGGCCCCCCGACTAGTCGGCAGAATGACAGAAACTGCATTCAAGGCTGGAGTCGGGCCAATGGCAGCCGTAGCCGGAGCAATAGCTGAAAGTTTGGCCCATTTTTTGTTAGATGCTTTCTGCCCCCGGGAAATGATTATAGAAAATGGTGGCGACATCTTTGTAAAAACTGAAGCACCCCTTACCGTGGGAATTTTTGCAGGTGCATCCAGCCTGTCATGCCAGTTGGGGATTGAAGTCCCGGCATTTGAAGACCTAGCCATTTGCACCTCTTCGGGAACTGTTGGGCACGCTTTGAGCTTTGGTTGTTCAGATGCCATGGTAATTGTCAGTAGAGACGCACCTTTGGCTGATGCTGTAGCTACAGCCTGCGGTAACCTCATTCACAGGCAGGAAGATCTTTCCGAAGTTGTAGTGAAGGGTATGGCCATAAAGGGGGTCCGCGGAGCGGTGGCTATAATGGGAGAGAGAATGGCGGCCTTGGGAGATATAAAGTTAAAAGGACTTAGATAGGGAGAGAAGGAGGTAGAAGAATGATAAAAACAGCAGTTATCGGCGCAACGGGTTTGGTCGGACAAAAAATAATCAGAGAGCTTGTAGATCATCCCTGGTTTAAGATAACAAACCTTGTAGCTTCGGAAAAATCAAAGGGACTTGTACTGGGAGAATTTATGCCTGATCTCGCTTCCGGAGAAAACGGCAGCCTGGAAGTAATCAGTGCCGAAGATTTTGCTCCCCACAAGGCAGATCTAATTTTTTCTGCTCTCGATTCTTCCCGGGCTGGAGAGATTGAGCTTGCTTATGCCCGGACTACCCCTGTAATAAGTACAACATCGGCTTGGAGGCGGGATCCCTTTACTCCCTTGTTACTGTGCGGGGTTAACTATAATCATATTCCCCTCCTCAGGGTGCAGCAAAAAAAATACAATCTGAGGGGCTTTATTGCTCCCAAACCTAATTGTACTTCCTGCGGCCTGGTCCTTTCCCTGAAGCCAATTTATGAAAAATTCGGCTTAAAAAAAGTGGAGATGACTTCCCTTCAAGCCCTTTCTGGAGCAGGAACAAGGCCTGGAATAAGCGGATTGGAGATAATTGATAATATCCTGCCATATATACCAGGGGAGGAAGAAAAGGTTGTAAAAGAACCAATAAAGATTCTCGGCGAATTAACCAAAGAAGGAATCCAGGAAGCTGCTTTTAATATTAGTGCTACCTGCCTGAGGGTTCCGGTTATCGACGGCCATCTTTTGAGCGTTGCAATAGAAACCAAAGAGCCAACCACAACAAAAGAAATAAAAGAAGCAATTAAAAAATTTAACAGCACAAACGACCTGAAAAAATTGCCCGGGGCACCAGAAGAACTGCTTTTTGTAACTGAAGATTTAAACAGACCCCAGCCTCGCCAAGATCGCAACCGCGGCCGGGCAATGACAGTCACTATTGGTAGGCTGAGAGCGCAAAGGGAGCCTTCCGTCCACTTTAAATACCTGGCTTTAACTCCAAATACGGGAATTGGGGCAGGGGGAGGGGCTGTTTTAAATGCCTCCTACCTGGTGAAACATTTTTTAAAATGGAATTTATAATTAGTATTGTATAGTTTGAAAGGGATGAAATGGATGAGAAAAAAATTGACCAATTTCTTATCAGAGAGGATTATTCTTTTTGATGGGGCAATGGGAACAATGTTGCAGGAGGCTATTGATAGAAACAGTCAACCCCTGGAACTGGTAAATTTAAACCAGCCGGGGATTGTNAGGGATATTCACTGCAGCTTTCTAGAAGCCGGGGCAGATATAATCACCACAAACACCTTTTCAGCCAATAAAATTTCCCTGGCAGAATATGGNCTGGAAAGCAAGGTTGAAATAATTAACAAACAGGCAGTAACCCAGGCTGAAAAGGCCTGTAACCTTTTTTCTGCGGCAAAAAGGCCTTTGTTTATTGCAGGATCCCTCGGACCAGGAAATAAGCTGCCTACCCTGGGTCAAATAGAGCTTAAACAAATCAAAGAAGCTTATTACCAGCAGGGAAGAGCTTTACTGGAGGCAGGCGTAGATATCCTGCTTTTAGAAACCTGTCAGGACATATTGCAGGTTAAAGGGGCACTGTTGGGAATCAAAGAAGCCTTACGGGATTTAAATTCCGATGCACCTATCATTGTCTCTCTTAATGTGGCAAGAGAGGATAAAATGCTCTTGGGAACATCGATCCGGGCGGCAGCCACGGTTATTGAACCCTTTAAACCTCTGGCTTTTGGCCTCAACTGCAGTGACGGACCTCATTCGCTGGAGAAAGCCCTGGGGGAGGCCCATGGTTGTTCCCCTTTCTTTCTGCTTTTCCAGCCCAATGCAGGCCGGCCAGTTCTAGAAGGAGGGCGGCAAGTTTACCCGCAGTCACCAGAAGAATATGCAGGTGAGATGAAAGAAATTATTGCCAGATATCCCCTCAATTTTGTGGGGGGATGTTGTGGTAGTCGTCCTGAACACATTGGGCTTTTGCACGATGTTATAAAGTCATACCCGCCTCACAAGCCCAGGGGATTCTCCCGGGCTGCTTTATCCTCCCTATATCGAGAGCAAACCGTGAAAAGAGATAAACATCCCTTAATTATTGGAGAAGGGCTCAATAGTAATGTAAGCCAGAATTTTCGTCGAGCTCTTGCAGAGGGCGATATGGGTAAGATTATTGACCTGGGGCGGAAGCAGGTTCTCCAGGGAGCGCAGTGTCTGGATATCAATACCGCTTATTCCGGCGCTCAAGAAAAAAAGGATTTAAGCTCGATTATTAAAATCTTCAATTCCGTTCTTGATGCCCCCCTGGTCCTTGATTCTCAGGACCCGACAACCCTGGCGGCGGCCCTAGAGCTAGTCTGTGGAAAACCCTTGATCAACTTTACAAGTCTGGAAAATAAAACCCGAGCCCGGGAAGTGATGATGCTGGCTAGAGATTATGGAACAGCCCTTGTATGTAGGACCATTGGCCCTCAAGGGATGGCCTTAAGCCGAGAAGCAAAAATAGCCCTGGCCCGTGAGCTTTACCATCTTGCCTGTGTAGAAAGTGGTCTTCTCCCGGAGAATCTGTTTTTTGATCCCCTTACCTTTTCTCTGGCAACTGGCAAAGAGGAATATAAAAAAACGGGTCTAGAAACTCTGATGGCTATAAAAGAAATAAAAAATGCCTGTCCCGGTTCTTTTTCCCTTTTAGCTATCAGCAATATTTCCTATGGTCTCGAAGAAACGTCCCGGATCCTCCTTAACTCAATTTATTTCCATTTGGCCATCCAATCAGGAATGGATGCGGCCATAATTAACCCCGGGGAAATTTTAAAGAAAGAAGAAATTCCTCCCGAAGCCTGGGCTGCTGGAGAAAAATTAATCCTTCATCCCACTGCACATGGGTCAAATCCCCTGGGTTATTTCATCCAAAACCAAGAGGTTCTCCAAAGACCAGGGAAAATAAGGGAAAGCTAGCCCCGGAAAAGGGGTCTTTTTTGCTGGATCTTCGGGGTCTATTTTTTTTGGGAAAGAGGATAGCCAAGATTCCCCTTGCAGAAGTAATATCCCTGCACAATAAAAAATTCTTTATCTATCAACAATTGAAGAACAAGCCCGGACTTTTTATAAAAGAAAAACTCTAGAAACATTTGACAATCTTAATATTGGAGATGGAAAGAAAGAAGCCCATGGTGCTCAAAGGTAAATTGATAAAGGAAGACTTCCTTTTTTATTTGCAGAAGAATGTTCAAGTTCCTGTGACAAGCCATAAACAGGTTCAAAAGAAAGTTATTGTAAAAAAGGAAGGATTTTGATGGCTTTTGCAAAATATAAAGAAATAATCGCAATAAATTAGTTTTCAGGGCAATGTTTAAGCCTTTAGACCTAATGGAAAAGCGAGCTTTGAACTGTTAGAGTTTTCATTGGTTTTGACGATTGATTATCTCTACAGAAGAGTTTTTTTCCAGTAAATAAAAGGTCCCCAGAGAAAAAGTCTTGTTTGATTTAAAGCAGAAACATACCTTGTTATTTTTGATGGCCTGTATTAGTAATAGGCAGGAATTAACTGCAAAATTTATCAGAGAAGAATGGCAAATTTTGAAAAAAGGAAAGAAAAAAAAAGAGGTTGAGGGATTTTCCCTCAACCTGTCCTTCTTTTTCTACAACCTCAAGTAGCAAAAGGGCTGTTCTTTTTTATCCAATAAAACTGGCCAGGTCTTCGTCGATTTGATTTATACCGCTAATTTGGAATTTATCTACCAGAACCTTCAGGATATTTTGAGAAAGAAAGGCGGGAAGGGAAGGACCAAGCTTGATATTTTTAACACCAAGGGAGAGCAGGGCCAGCAGGACTATTACGGCTTTTTGTTCGTACCAGGCAATATTGTAGGAAATGGGGAGTTCGTTTATATCATTCAGTTCAAAGACCTCTTTCAGCTTCTGGGCGATTACCACCAGGGAGTAGGAATCATTACACTGGCCGGCATCCAGGACCCTGGGGATACCCCCTATATCTCCCAGAGGAAGCTTATTATAACGGTACTTGGCACAACCGGCAGTAAGTATTACGGTATCCTCCGGCAATTTTCTGGCAAACTCGGTGTAGTAATCCCTTGTTTTCATTCTTCCGTCACAACCTGCCATAACAAAGAAGCGCTTTATGGCCCCGGATTTAACTGCCTCAACAACTTTATCCGCTAAAGCCAGAACCTGCCCATGGGCAAAACCACCTACTATTTCTCCTGTTTCAATTTCTTCTGGAGCCTGGCATTCAAGGGCTTTTTTGATCAGGGGAGAAAAATCCTTTTTGCCGTCGGGCCCTGCTGGAATGTGTTCACACCCGGGATATCCGGCTACACCAGTTGTAAAGAGACGGTCTTTGTAAGCTTCTTTAACAGGGGTAATACAGTTGGTGGTCATGAGAATGGGGCCGTTGAAGCTCTTGAATTCTTTATTCTGCTGCCACCAGGCATTACCGTAATTCCCCACGAAATGATCGTACTTTTTGAAGGCAGGGTAATAATTGGCAGGGAGCATTTCACTGTGTGTATAAACGTCAACACCGGTACCTCGGGTTTGTTCCAGCAGTTCTTCCATGTCTTTTAAGTCGTGGCCGCTGATTAAAATCCCCGGGTTTTTCTCCACCCCAATATTCACACTGGTAATTTCGGGATTGCCGTAGGATTCAGTATTAGCCTTATCCAAAAGTGCCATGGTTTTAACACCATACTCGCCGCATTCCAGGACCAGAGCAGTAAGCTTTTCAGCAGAGAGGCTCCGGTCTATTGTGGCTACAAGGGCTTTTTCAATAAAACGAGCTATGTCAGGATCGTCCTGACCGAGGACCTGGGCGTGGGTAAGATAAGCGCTTATCCCTTTTAGACCATATGTTAAAAGCTCCCGCAGGGAACGTATATCTTCATCGGGAGTACTTAGAATTCCAACACTAGAAGCTTTAGCCTGGTAACTATTTATTCCCGAACCCTTCCAATGTAGGACATCGTGGTCAGGCAGAGAAGTATTTTTCCCAGAATTTTCAATTTTGGTTTTTAATTCTTCTCTTAACTCCAGGGCCCGGTCAATCCTTTTTACAAAATCATCCTCGGAGAAATTAGCATTGGTAATTGTGGAGAAAAGGCTGGAAGTAATAAATTCGGGAACCTCACCAGGGTCTACTTCTACAGTCCGGGCTTTCTGGCTTAAAAGGGCCAGACCTTTTACCAGGTAAACCAGTAAATCCTGAAGGCTGGAAACCTCTGGAGATTTCCCACATACTCCTTTAACTTCACATCCTTTTCCTTTCAATGCTTCTTCGCACTGGTAACAAAACATTTTACTCATTATTATGCTCCTTTCTTTTCCTGGATTTTTCCGTCTGTTCCCAGGATAATTATTTCCCGGGGTACATCTTTACCTGCCCTTTCCAGGGCTTTTTCCACAAGATTAACCATTCCCCCACAGCAGGGGACGGTCATCCGGATTAACCGGATATGGTTGATTGGGTTGTCTCGAAAAATTGTCGTTAATTTATCCAGGTAGGCCGCGACGTTATCCAGTTTGGGACAGCCGATTAAAGTAACCCGGTTTTCCATTAAACCCTTCAGCAGCCCGGGACCGGCGAAGGCGGTGCAATCAGCTGCAATTAAAAGGCTGGCATTGTTGAAATATTCAGCCCTGGGAGGGACAAGGTGGATTTGAATAGGCCACTGGCTTAAACTTGAGGAAGAGGGGCCTGTATCCGTGGCCAGGCTGCAGGGGGCCCCGGAAGCACAGCTTCCCCCGATTCGGGCCTGGACGGCCTCTTTGTCAAATGGTTCTGCTTCCCGGGTAACAATTTTTATGGCATCCTGGGGACAGGCCGGCAGGCAGTCTCCGAGTCCATCACAATAGGATTCGCTTATCAATTGAGCTTTGCCATCAATAATTTCTATTGCTCTTTCATGACAGGCTTCGGCACAGAGGCCGCACCCGTCGCATTTTTCCTGGTCAATTTCAATAATCTTGCGCAGGTTTTTAATTTTGAACACCTCCCGGATCATTTAAAACAAAGTATAGTATATCGATAGGAATAATGCGGTAACAAATGTTACGGAGGGAGAAAATGGATTTAAAAAATTTCCTGACAGAAAAATGCTATATTTTTCAGGACAAGTCCCCCGAAGAACTGGAAATACTCCTGGAGAGAACCCGCCCGGTAATAAAAGAGCTCCAGAAAGGGGAAAAAATCTCCTCTCAGGGAGATAAAGCAGGTTATTTAGGAATTGTCATCCGGGGCAGGGTTGCTGTGAAAAAATCTTTTTCAACCGGAAAAGTTGTTACCCTGGCTACCTTTGGCAAAGGACAGGCCTTCGGTGAAAGCGTGCTTTTTTCGGCCGATCCCTGCTATCCAGCCGATATCATTGCCCAGGAAGAAACAGAGGTATTTCGGCTTTCCCGGGAGGATCTGCTTTTTCTGTTAAAAAGTGACCGGGAGATACTGCTCAGGTTCATGGAGACAATATCCAACAGGGTTCTGATGTTATCCAATAAAATTGAACTTCTTTCCCTGGGAACGATTAAACAAAAAATCGCCTATTACCTGCTCCGGCAGGCGGCGAGAGAAGGGAAAGATAGGTTTAGCTGGGAATTTTCCCGGAATGAACTTGCTGATTACTTCAATATCCCTCGCCCGTCTCTTTCTCGGGAACTGGCCCGCATGAAAAAGGAAGGCCTTATCGGTTTTAACCGGAGAGAGGTGGAAATTAAAAAACCAGAGGAACTTGAAGAGATATTGCTGGATTAGGGGAGGGTAGGAGTTTAAAGGAAAACAGGTTAAATAAGCGAAGTATGAAATAATCCGCCTGGAGGGGGAAGGGCAATGGGACTGAAAAAAATCAGGGATAGCTGTAGTAGTATTCTTAATACTTTTGCCGCTTTTTTTAGTTTTGATGCGCTCCTTTTTACCGAGGAATATGAACTGGTTGCTTCCTCGGGAAATAGTGTCACCAGGCCGGAGAGCATTTGTTTTTCTCTACTGGAAAAAACAAAGGAAACAAGGGGTCCTGTGTTTTTTGACAGCGAACAAAGACAGGATTTTTGCCGGGAGTGTGGTCAAGAAAACTGCCCTACCGAACCAATTTTAGTTTTCCCTCTCCTTGTCGAGGAAAAAGTTATGGGATATTTAATTCTGGCCGGAGGCGGCCAGGAATTTTTGGCTAACAGGGAAAAACTTGCCCGCCTGGCTGGATTTATCGGAGAACTGATTACGGGCAAACTCATTGAGCAGACCGGTTTTGATGATATTAGGATGGTAATTGGACAGCTTAGCCTGGTAATTAACTCCATTGACGAGGGCATCATTGCTATAGATCACGAGGGGATGATTACGAATTTTAATAACTCTGCGGGCAAGTTAATCGGGGAAAGACCCAGCAGGGTCTGGGGCTCTCATATCAACAAGATTTTTCCCTCGGGAGACCTGCTGGAGGTCCTGGCCAGTGGGGAAGGATTTCGCAACAGGGAAGTTTTTCACCAGGGAGAAAACAGTTCAATGCGCCTTCTGGTAACCGCAAATCCCATCCTCAAGGGAGTGCGGGTTGCAGGTGTTGTGGCGAGCATAAAAAGCATCCA
>SL_3KL_010_SEDDRAFT_10000074_pt1 | contig 59162 bp, 50 predicted proteins | sample SodLakKL_010_SED_2_FD_10381 | JGI IMG/M metagenome (IMG submission 10381)
AACTCCCTTTCATGTGTCGGTGGTTTTGCATAGGTCGATGTTCTTGCATGGCCTGGTCGCCTGCCGGAAGGCCTCTGATGGTCCAACGTACGGCCGGGCCGCAGTCCATTGGACTGTGGGCCCGAACGGCCTGCAGCCGGTCTGGGATCCCTATCCGCTTCCGTCCGCTGCGGCCCTCCGCCCTTCCTCCTACAGCCCTCGTAATGTAGGACCGGGGTCTGGACCCGTCGAGTTGCGGTCTCTCTCCGTCAGGCGTTCTCCAGCCTTCCATCCGGGCTGCCGGATCGAGGCAGGGGCCGGAGCGCCCAAGCCAGGGCCAAGTTGATCGGAAGGGCCACGCTCACCACTTCGCCATTGCCCTGGGTCACCCATGGACTCAGTTGGAGGAGGACGCCCAGGATGGAGCCGCCTGCCACGAGGATCGCCAACCACCCGGCCACACGCCGAGGGTGGCCCTCCCACCACGGCTGTCGGAGGGCCGAAAGGACTAGGAAGAGGGCCAAGGGAAAGGCCAGCGGGCTGGCGTAGAGGATATTCACATTCCGCTGGATGAAGACATGGTCCGTCAACCAGGAGGCCAGGAGGATGAGCCCCAGGGCGCCGGCGAAGAGGCTCCAGGCCCCGCCCAGCAGGGCCAGGCCCCAGCGTTGCCGCCTGCTCCCGGATGGCAGCCTGGTCCCGGCAAGGAGGATGATCCCTGCACCCATCCCACCCAGGAGGACCCAGAGGATGGAGTAGCCGGGAGGGGTCTCCGGCGGTGCCTCGCGGGTCCCTTCCACCACGGTCTGCCGGGGGCCCAGGAGGGGCTGGGAGGTCCCATCAGGCCCCTCGAGCTGGAAGGTCTCCAGCGACTCCAGGAGTTCCATGGGCAGGAACATGGCTTCCCATTCGGTCCTGGGGAGGTCACCCCGGGTACCCAGGAGGAAGGAGAGTCCCTGGTCCACCCACCCGGTGACCTGGACCAGCCGGCGGGTATACCACCGGTAGCTGCGTCCCGAATCCACATCGTAGAAGGCGTCCCGGATGGCGCCGTCAAGCACCCCGTCCAGGGCGTCCCGGACTCGGGTGGAGCAGTTGTCCCGGAAATAATCGTAGATGTAGGGTCGATTCTCCGGGAGGTAGTTCCAGCGCACGAACTCATCCAGCGACCGGGCCTGTTCCGGCGTGAGGTGGACTTCGTTGGAGTAGACTGTGCGCCCGGCCTGCTGGTAGGCCTGGAGGAAGGGAAGGGGAGGGGCCGGACCCATGGTGTACCGCATGGTTCCCCGGAGGAAGCGGGGGATGAAATCCACGTCCTCGAAGTTGAAGAGCCCCCAGTTCCAGACCAGCTCTTCACCCGTCGTCCGATTCCGGATCAGGAGGGCGTTGTGGCCGAAGAGCTCCCACACCTCTTCCCCCTGGTCCATGGTGAGGAGGAAGACCTGGATCTCGCCTCCATCCTGGACAGCCTGGCTCCTCCCCAGCTCCGCTTCCGACACGGTCTCGGGGCCAGCACCCCATGCCGTGCCCGGCAGGAGGAGGAAAATGAGGAGCAGTCTGGCCATGGATGAACCCCAGGGGATGAGAATGGGTGTCCGCCGCATCGAGGTTGGTTCCACCCGGCTCGCAACGACCCCGAGCCCGGGCAAATGGATTCCCATGCTCGTTTCGGATCCGGGGCCCGTCAACCCACCGGGACCCCTGGATGCCGGCTCGGGGGCACGGGCCATTGAGCCAAGGGTAGGGAGTAGCCACCTTGTAAGGCTCCGGGTGTGCTTGGCCACGAATCAGCGAGCAGTCGAGCCCCGACGGAGCCGGGGTAGGGGTGGAGAAACCCCGGACATCGGGCTCGGCGGACCCGTGCCGACGACCGGACGGGGTGGGCAACTCGACGGCGTCACCGACCCGACGGACCCCACCTGTAACAGAGACTTCCATTGGAGGGACCCGTGAAACGGGCCATCATCGCCATCCTGGCCGCCCTGGGCGGTCTCGTGATCCTGGGCATCCTCTTCATCTTTGCCATGAGCTGGGCACTTCTCAGCCCCACGCCCCTCCCCAGCCAGGTGGTTCTGGAGATCGACCTGGACGAGGGGCTCCTGGAGGCGCCTCCCCACGACCCCCTGGCCCTGGCGCTGGAGCGCCGTCGCCTTCAGACCCGCCAGGTAGTGGAAGGATTGGAGCGAGCCGCAGGGGACCAGCGCGTGGTAGGGCTCCTGGTCCGAGGGAGTAGTGCGCCGGGAGGATGGGGCACGGTGGCGGAGCTCCGAGAGGCGGTGGAGAGGTTCCGGGCCAGTGGCAAGCCGACCCTCCTCTTCGGTGAGACCTTCGGCGAGATGAGCTCAGGACAGGGGATCTACTACCTGGCCAGCGCCTTCGACGAGGTCATGATCCAGCCCTCGGGTGATGTGGGCCTCATGCCCCTGACCCTGGAGATGCCTTTCGTGGGTGGAATGTTGGAAAAGCTGGACGTGGAACCCCGCTTCGATCGCCGCTGGGAATACAAGGACGGAATGGAGCCCTTTCGGACCGATGGATTCAGTGACCCGGTCCGGGAATCCAGTCGTGAACTCCTGGAGTCGGTTTTGAACACCCTGGTGGAGGGAGTGGCCGATGGTCGGAGCCTCAGCCCCGATTCGGTCCGGAGCCTGGTGGCCCAGGGGCCGTTCATGGCCCGAGAAGCAGAGGCGGCCGGACTGGTGGATCATCTGGGCTACCTGGACGACGCCCGGGATCTCATGGCGGCATCGGCCGGGGAGGATTCGGAACGTCTCTCCATGCTCCGCTACGTGGAGCGGGATGGCCGGGCATGGAACCGGGGACCTCGGGTGGCGCTCATCTACGGATCGGGGGGCATCATGCGGGGACGATCCCAGTACGACCCCCTCAGCGGGGGCAGCTCCTTCGGTGCCACCACTGTGGCCGGACACATCCGGCAAGCGGTGGAGGACGACCGGGTCCAGGCCATCCTCTTCCGGGTGGACTCCCCTGGCGGCTCGTACGTGGCCTCCGACGTGGTCCGTGCTGAACTGGCCCGGGCCCGGGAGGCGGGGAAGCCTGTGGTCATCTCAATGGGGAATGTGGCGGCATCTGGGGGTTACCTGGTGTCGGTGGACTCTGACCGAATCGTGGCCCACCCCACCACCTTCACCGGTTCCATCGGGGTGGTGGCCGGGAAGTTCGTGACCCGGGAGCTATGGTCTCGCTTCGGGATCGAGTGGGAGCGGATCGAGGCTGGGGGTGAGTCCACCCTGTATTCTGCCTTCGACGATTTCTCCGAGGAGGAATGGGAGCGATTCCAGGATTTCCTGGATCGGGTCTATGGTGAGTTCGTGGAACTGGTGGCCCAGGGTCGAGGAATGGATGTCCAAGCCGTGGACGAAGTGGCCCGAGGACGGGTGTGGACCGGAGCCGATGCCCTGGAGCGTGGGCTGGTGGACGAGTTGGGCGGGTTCGCCACAGCCGTAGGGGCGGTCCGGGAAGAACTCGGGCTCGGGGAGGACGACCCCATCCACCTGGCCAGCTATCCTCCGGAGCGAACCCTGGTCCAGCTCATCATGGAGGACGGCTGGAGGGTCGGCCTGGGTCGGACCCTGACCGGTGGCNGGGCTGACGGGGAGCTCCTCCGGGCCCTCCGTCCCTTCCTGGCTCAGGCCGTTGCGGTGGGACTCCTGGGGGATGACGACGGGGCCCTCCGCATGCCGCCCGTGGAGGTGCCGGCCCGGTGACGGCGATTCTGGATGCTCGGGATCTCAGCAAGAGCTATGGAGGTCGGACCCTCTTTGCCGGTGTGAACTTTTCCCTGGCTGACGGAGAAAAGGTAGGNGTCATTGGCCGGAACGGTTCGGGAAAGTCCACCCTCCTGCGCATCGTGGCCGGAGAAGAAGGACCGGACCAGGGGACGCTGGCCTTCCGCCGCGGGGCTCGGGTGGCCGTTCTCTCCCAGTCTCCTGGATTTGATCTTGACCGGAGCGTCTTCGATACGGCGGCGGAGGGGAGTGGCGATGTTCCGGAGCTCCTCCGCCGCTACCACGAGGTGAACGAGGCCCTGGCCAGCCAGCCTTCCCCCGATGAAATGGACTCGCTCCTGGCCCGGCAGGCCCAACTTTCCTCTCGGTTGGACGAAGCCCGGGGGTGGGAGTTGAAGCACCGGGTGGAGAGCGTCCTGACTCGCTTGGGGGTGGAGGAGTGGGAGCGGCCCATCCGGGTCCTTTCCGGTGGAGAGCGGCGGCGTGTGGCCCTTGCCCGGACGCTCCTTTCGGATCCCGACGTCCTCCTCCTGGACGAGCCCACGAACCACCTGGACGCCGACACCATCCTCTGGCTCGAAGAGACCCTCTTCGACTTCCCTGGGGCGGCGTTGGTGGTGACCCACGACCGCTACTTCCTGGATCGGGTCGTGGATCGGATGTTGGAGGTGGCCGATGGTGGGCTCAACAGCTTTGAGGGAGGCTACACCGACTACCTGGAAGAGAAGGCGGCCCGGGAGGAGCGGGCACGGGTGGAGGAGGGAAAGCGGGCCAAGCTTCTGGCCAAGGAGCTGGAGTGGGCGAAGCGGTCCCCTCCGGCTCGAACCGGAAAGCAGAAGGCTCGAAGGGCCCGGGCCAAGGAGATGGCCCAGACTCAGCGCCAGGCCCAGGATGGGCGGACCGGGACCGTGGAGCTCACCGTCCAGGAAGGCCCCCGACTGGGTCGGACGATCCTGGAGCTGGAGGAGGTCTCCAAGCGGTTCGGCCAAGAGGTGATCCTGGAGGGGTTCTCCGACCGCCTCATGGATGGCGAGCGGATTGGGGTGGTGGGCCCCAATGGAACGGGGAAGAGCACCCTTCTGAAGCTGGTGGTGGGAGAGCTGGAACCGGACGAGGGGGAGGTGACGCTGGGGGTGAATACCCGGGTGGGCTACCTGGCCCAGGACCGAGCCATGGACCCGGATCTCTCAGTGGCTCGAACGGTCTCCGACTCGGATTGGGTGGAGCTGGACGGCCGACAGATGCATCTGAGAGCGTATCTTGATCGATTCCTCTTCCCGGCCCATCTCCACGAGCAGAAGGTCTCGTCTCTTTCGGGAGGTGAGCGGACCCGTCTCCTCCTGGCCCGCCTCCTCCTGGAGCGATTCAATCTCCTCGTCCTGGACGAGCCCACCAACGACCTGGATCTGGAAACCCTTCGGATCCTGGAGGATGCCATCGAGTCCTTCCAGGGCTGTGTCCTCCTGGTGACCCATGATCGGTTCCTCCTGGACAAGCTCGCCACCTCCCTTCTGGTCTTCGAAGGAGAGGGGAAGGTTCGTCGCCATCATGGTCGGTGGGACACCTATCTGGCCCGTCGGGAGGAGGAACGGGCCGAAGAGGAGACGAAGAAACGAGCTCGGGAGAAGCAAGAGCGGGAGGCCAAAGCCCAGGCGGCTCGGAGGCAGGCCCAGGCGGCCCGGTCAGGCCAGAAGAAGCTCAGCTTCCGGGAGCAGCAGGAGTTGGCCGGGATGGAGGACCGGATCGCCAAGCTGGAGGGTGAGCGGGACGCCCTTGGGGAGACTCTGGGCGATCCCAGCTTTTACGAGGGCGGGGGAGAGGAAGCCGCCGAAGCGACCCGCCGCCTGCAGGAGGTGGAGGAGGCGCTGGAGCTGCTGTATGAACGATGGATGGAGCTGGAGGAGCGGGCGTGACCTCCACGTGGTCAGGACCTGAACGAAGCACAGAACCATGGATATCATGAGCAATACGACGACAAAGCTGGAAAGCCTTTCCCGGATGGGAGAAGGTGGGATGAAAGTCCTCGTCTATGGACTTTCGGGGGTGGTGTGCCTTCTGGTGGTGGTGCTCATCGCCTCTCCCCAGGTGCTGAGAATCGAGGGATTGAACGTCTCCTACTTGCCGGCCTTCCACGCTCTCCTCAATGGCACCTCCGCCATCCTCCTGGTGGCCGGCTACATTCTGGTTCGACAGAGACGACTCCGGGCCCACCAATGGAGCATGGCTGGCGCCTTCCTCCTCTCCTGCATCTTCCTCCTCTCCTACGTGGTCTATCACTCCCAGTCGGCAGGGGCCACCTTTGGAGGAGAGGGGTGGATCCGGCCGGTCTATTTCTTCATCCTCATCTCCCACATTGCGCTGGCCCCGGTGGTCCTTCCCCTGGCCCTCTTCGCCGTGATCCGGGCCCTCAGGGGAGAGTTGGGTAAACATCGCCGGGTGGCCCGCTGGACCTTTCCCGTCTGGCTGTACGTGACTGTGACCGGGGTCATGGTGTACCTCTTCATGGCGCCGTACTACTGATTAACGGCGGGTGGATCAGGCGGGTGTCATACCGTTCAGGGGCCCGATGGGCTGACCTGGGTCAGTAGCTCCTCGGTCTCCTGGACCTCAGGGTGATCCTGCCCCAGTAGACGGGTTCGGCCCTCCAGAGCCTCCTCCAGAGCTGCCCGGGCCATTCCGGGGCGGTCCCAATCCAGATAGAGCCTACCCAGGTTGTGTCGGACGGTGAGGGCCGCCTGTCCACCGACCCCCAGTGTCGCTTCCATCCCCTCCAGCGCCAGGTGGAAGAGGGCTTCCGCCTCTTCGTAGCGTCCCTGGGCCTGGATTGCCCGGGCCAGATTGTTCCGGGCCACGGCCACGGTACTGTGCTCTTCACCCAGATGGTTGATGTACAGCTGGATGGCCTCCCGGAGGAGGGACTCGGCCACTTCGTGGTTTCCGGCCGACTCGTGGACTCCACCCAGTGAATTCAGGGCGGCTCCTACGGAGGGGTGGTCCGGCCCGTAGAGTTCCTGACGGATGGCCAGGGCTTCCTCATGGACCTCCTGTGCCTCCTCCAGATTGCCGTTCAGGCGAAGGATACTCCCCAGGTTCCCCAGACTGTTGGCCAGGTCGGGGTGAGCCCGGGCCAGTGTGGATCGCCGTACGGCCACCGAGTTTCGGAATGCTTCCTCCGCCGCCTCGTAATCCCCCATCCGCCGATAGGTGACTCCCAGCACGTTGTAGGTGGCGCCCCGGCCGTCGTCGGAGAGCTCCAGCTCATCGCGGATGGCCAGCGACTCCTCCAGGTAGGCAATGGCCCGGCTCGCTTCATTCAGAGCCAGGTGGGTCCGACCCAGATTGGATAGATTGATGGCGAGTGCTTCCCGGGAGCCGCCGTGGTCGCTCCGATGCACGCGAATGGCCTCCTGGAAGTAGTCCCGGGCCGTCTCCCAATCCCCCCGGGCGTGGGCTACCAGCCCCAGGTTGTTCAGCGTGGAGGCCCATGCTGGGCTGCCTTCCCCATCCAGTTCGGCTCGAAGGTCCCGGGCCTCCAGAAGGACAGCCTGGGCCTGTTCCAGCTCTCCCGTTTCCCGCAGGAGGTCCCCCAGGACTGTCAGGCTCAGGGCCAGTTCGTCAGGGTCCAGCTGGTGGGAGGCCAGGAGCTCGGCTTGACGTTCTCGCAGGGGGATGGCCCGATTTCTGAGTCCCAGGGACCGATAGGAATCAGCCATGGTTCCCAGGAGGGTGGCCTGAATGTTCGGTCGCCCGTCAAAGTCGGACTCGACCCGCTCCACGCCCCGCTCCAGGAGGGCTCGAGCCGTCAGTGTGTCACCCCACTGCTCGCCGGGAGCCTCGAACAGCTGTGTGAGGAAGGTCGTGACCTCCTCGGCCCGGTCCGCCTCGAGCTGGACCCGGGCCTGCTCCCGCTGGAGCTGGGCGCTGTAGATACTGATGAGTACCAGGTAGCCTGCACTGGCCACCGCTAGAATCCCCAGGGCCAGGGACCGCCAGGGATGCCGTCGCACGAACTTTCCGGCCCGGTAGGCCAGGCTGTCGGGGCGGGCCGACACCGGGCGACCCTCCAGATAGGCCCGGACATCGTCCTGGAGCGCCTCCACACTGGGATACCGGCGAGCTGGTTCCCGATGCATGGCCCGGAGGGTGATGGTGTCCAGGTCTCCGCGAATCTCTCTCCATTCCCGTTCCCATGGATGGGCAACGGTGCCTGTCCCCTGAAGGGCGATCTCTTCCGCCTCCTTCAGGCGTCGGCTGGGTGGGGACGGGGCGGTCCCCAGAATGGCCGCCTGGAGATCGGCGATCGAGCTTCCGGTTTCCGCCTCGGGAAAGGGTGTGGAACCGGTGAGGAGCTGATAGAGGAGGTGCCCCAGCTGATAGATGTCGATGGCCGTGGTGGCCCGCTCCCCACGAACCTGTTCCGGCGCTGCGAACTGAGGGGTGTAGAGCCGGATACCGGTCCGGGTTCGGGGGGTCTCGGTTCCCAGTTTCCGGCTGTCCAGGAGCTTGGCGATACCGAAGTCCAGGAGGCGGACCGTCCCGGAGCGGTCGACCAGGATATTGGCCGGTTTCAGATCTCGATGGACGACCAGCCCTTCGTGCGCATAACGGACGGCTTCACAGACCTGCATGAAGAGGGCCAGCCGGCCCTGGATGGAGAGCTCCCTCTCCCGACAGTAGTCGGTGATGGGCTTCCCATCCACGAAGCTCATGACCAGGAAGGGGCGGCCGTCCTCCGTGCTCCCGGCGTCCCGGAAGGGAATGATGTTGGGGTGGTCCAGGGAGGCCAGGATCTCCCGCTCGGCTCGGAAGCGGTCCAGGACGTCGGCGGTGTCGATTCCGCGGCGCAGCACCTTGATGGCCACATCGCCGCCAATCCCGTCGCTCCGACGGGCCAGAAAAAGGGACCCGGATCCGCCCCGGCCCAGTCGACGGAGGATCGTGTAGCCAGGGATCTGGTCTCCGCTGGCCAGCTCCAGCTTGTCCTCCTGCTCCTGGGATACATCCCGGAGGAGCCGGCTGGGGATGGAGTTCAGGTCGTCTTCGAAGCGGGTCAGGTCCTCCCCGAGGAAGGAAAGGAGCCCCTGGAGCTCATGGTAGAGCTCCGGGTCCTCGGCCCGCAGTTCCCGGAGCCGGCGTTCCCTGGCTGCGTCGCCCAACTCCAGGAGCTGACGGAAGACCCGGTCGATGTGCCTCCGCCGGTCCAGTTCATCCCGTTCCATGGCAGGGGTATCTCCGGAGGGAGTGGCTCACAGGGATGCAGGTCATGGGGTGGCGGAGGTCCCTTCCTCGTCGGCTTCGTCTGCCCCGGTGCCGCCCCCAGGGGCCAGATCCCGATACAGATAGGCCCGAGCCCGTTCCCAGTCCCGTTCCACGGTTCGCCGGGAGACATCGAGGGAGTCGGCGATCTCCTGAACCTTCATTCCTCCGAAAACCCGCCGCTCCACCACCTTCTCGAGTCTGGCGTCGATCTTTCCCAGGCGCTCCATGGCCTGGTCCAGGGCGATGAGATCCACTGCACGACTGGGTGTGGCCACCAGGTTCGGGTCCAGGGTGACCTGTCGGTAGTCGCCGCCCCGCTTCTGGGCGTTCCGCTGCCGAGCATGATCGATGAGGAGCTGCCGCATGGCCCGGGATGCGATGGCGAAAAACTGGGAGCGATTCCCACAGGTGGCCGTGCTGCCATCGACCAATTTCAGATACGATTCATGGACCAGGGCCGTGGTGTTCAGGGTGTGCCCGGGGCGTTCCTTTCGGAGGTGGTTGCTGGCGATGCGTTTGAGCTCGTCCAGAACCAGAGGGTAGAGGTGGTTCAGGGCCTGGGCGTCTCCACCTCCCAGGTCAATGAGGAGCTGGGTGATCCTGGAGTGGGACGAAGGTCCGGTCTCGACTGGATCGGTCATGGTTCACATGCGGCTGAGGCTGGGTCCGCTACCGTGAGCAACCCCATGGGCGTGCTCGAGAGAGCTCTACTCGAGAGCTGGGGGTCCGCTGGCTGTGGAAGGGTCCAACCCGAAGCTTCCTCACAGAACAGCTCCTCCATACCCTACGCCTCCGGCCTGGACCTGACAACCATCGCCCCCTTCGCATCAGGGAAATAACCCGACGCCTCCCCCACCGACAGCGGCGAGGGAGGCGTAGAGGAAGCTGGGGCGGAAGGGCTCGAACCTTCAACCTCCTGGTTAACAGCCAGGCGCTCTGCCAGTTGAGCTACACCCCATTGGGGCAGGGAAAGGGGNGGGGACCGACCNTCATGCGGAGTCGGTCCCTTTGGATTCCTGTANCCCTGCCATTCGTTGGTATTTGAGAATGGNGATTCTAGGGCAATNCTGCCGGCCGTCAAGTCCTGGAGGCTTCCTCCANGGAGTCGGGAGTGCCGAGCCCGACCATCTCCANGAGGATGAGNGCGTTCTTTGACGTGGCGGGACCTGGTCGGAGCTGGTAGTCGAAGTTGAGTCGACGGCGACCCTCGTCATCCTCCAGAACATCCTCCCGGAAGTGGATGTTCACACTCCGAGGCCGGAGGTCCGGTGCATCGGCCAGGGTCAGGTCGTGGGTTGTGACGGCGCCGATGGACCCCGTTTCCAACAGGTGATTCAGAACGATGCGGGCCGCCGTCCTCCGCTCCGCCGTGTTCGTTCCCTGGAGGATTTCGTCCAGGAGGAAGAGGGTAGGCCCTTCCCGAGCCGCATCCACCACGCGCCGGAGGCGTCGCAGTTCAGCCATGAAGAAGGAAACGCCCTCGTTGATGGAATCCTGGACCCGCATGGCCGTCCAGGGCAGGATGGGCCGGGTCTTGAGGTCGGCGGCGGCCACCGGAGCCCCCAGGAGAGCCAGGACCTGATTGGCGCCCAGCGCCCGCAGGAGGGTGGTCTTGCCAGCCATGTTCGAGCCCGTCACCAGGAGGAGCTTTCCGGGTGGCGGGACCTGCACGTCGTTCCCTACGCAGTTGCTGGGAGGAAGCAGGGGATGACCCAGATCCTCTCCCTCCATTCCCACCTGCGCGTCCCGATGGAACTGAGGGAAGGCCCACTGGGGATTCTCCCAGGCCATTCCGGCCATTGCGGTCAGGAGCTCCAGCTCCGCCACGGCCAGGATCCACTCTGCCGAAGCCTCTCCATATTCCATCCTCCACCGATCCAGCCGGTGCAGGATGTGGATATCCCAGGCCGAGAGGGCCGCCAGGGGAAAGTGGACCAACCCCGAGTAGCGGATGGCAGCCAGGTCGGAGATCCTTCGGAGGTGCCGCAGAGCTCCTGAGGCTCCTGGCTCTGGAGAGCCGGCGCTTCCGGCGATCCGGGCCAAGGTGGGATCGTCGTTCGGAAGGGCCCGGGCCTGAGCCAGGAGCGCCGACCAGCGGGCCGGATCCCCCTCCCCCCCTTCGGCGGCGGAGAACTGGCGGTGGGCGTTCTCCCGGACGCGACTGTTCAGGAGAAAGGTGGCGGCCACACCCACGATCCAAATGGGCAGAAGGTACCCTGTGAACCAGAGGGCCAACGTGACCAGGTTGAAGAGGGTCAGGCCCCGAGCCAGGAGGATGAGGCGGGGGAGGTGGACGTCCTCAGGGTTTCCGGTTGCCCAATCCACGAAGGCCCGGGTCCTCCCTTCCTCCACTGTCCCTTCCACCTCCCGGCCGGCCAATTCCAACTCAGTCAGGAGATCCGGGTGGTCCCGGAGTGCTTTCACTGCGGATTGCCGAGATTCCAGCTCCTCGTGCCAGGCCGGGAGAGCCGCCTTCGTGGGGGCCCCTGCAGGGGGTTGCCCAGGATGGGGATCTCCCAGGAGCTCCCTGGGCGATCCTGGAGCCGGAGCCAGAGGATCCAGGAGGCTCCGCCGTAGGAGCGCCCGTCCGGGTCCGGTAGCAACCCGACCCAGGAGCTGAGCCAGGGAGCCACGTCCCAGGATGTTCAGGTCCGCTGCACAGGGATGATCGTCGGGGGCCGGTGTGAGGGGGGGGATGGGGGCTCCGTCCCAGTCCCGCTCCATCCGGGCCAGGGATTCCCGGGCCAGGACCGCCCGGAGCTCCCAGCGGCGATGAATCCGTCCCAGTCGTCGATGGCGCCGGATGAGGAAGGCGAAGAGCACGCCACCCACGCCGGCCAGGATGAAAAGGAGGGGCCAGAGATCCCGGGAAGTCGTTTCCAGGAGGAGGAGGGGTCCTACCAGGAGGAGGAATGCGCCGATCCGGAACCGGGAGTTGGTTCGGAGGCGGTCTTCCACGGTTTCTGCACGGGTTGTGGCCGTGGTCTCGCGGTCACGTGTCAGGGACTGTGGATCCCTGGGTGTCTCCGGGGTTTCGGGGGGCATGCGGTGGATGTCAGGGTCGAGGACGAGGGTCGGATCGATGTTGATGGTTCCGATCCGAAGAAGCGGACGGAGGGATTGGCAGCACCTTGCCAAGCGCCGCGGACCCTGGGAAGATCCGTGAAGCCAGGGCCACTAGCAAGGGATCGACTCCTCCAGAATACACGGACAGCCAGGCATGAGTCTCAGGTTCGCGAAGTTGATCGTTCCAGTTGCGGAGTTGGATGACGCCATGTCCATCCTGGAGGACCATGGGGTGGTGGGTCGGTGGACAGTCTCCTTGGAGGGTGAGGAGGCCATGGTGGAAATGGTCCTGCCGGGAGAGGGGAATGAGCCCATTCTGGATGATCTTGAGGGTCGCTTCCGGGATCGGGAGGGGTTCCGTCTTCTGTTCTTCCATCTCCAAGCCGTGGTCCCTCGGCTGGAAGATGCCGAAGAGGAGGAAACTGAAGCCGGGCCTGAGCCACCAGAGGAAGATGGGGAGGAGAGCCGGGTCCCGCATCGAATCAACCGGGAGGAGCTCTACGCCGATCTGGCCGATTCCGCCTCTACCACCAACTACTACCTGATCATGGTAGCCCTCTCGGCCGTCGTGGCATCTGCCGGGCTGCGTCTGGGAGATGGAGCCGTGATCATCGGTGCTATGGTGATTGCTCCCCTCATCGGCCCCAACCTGGCGGTGGCTTTTGCCACAACGCTGGGAGATCTGAAGTTGGGACGGGAGGCCCTCCTGGCTTCGGCAGCCGGAGCCTCAGTGGCCTTCGGAGTGGCCCTGCTGGCCGGCCTGGGATTCGGGGTCAATCCCGAAGGTGCAGAGGTCGTTGCTCGGACCCGACTCACCTATGAACACCTGGCCCTGGCCCTGGCAGCGGGAGCGGCAGGCGCCATGTCCCTGACCAGAGGCGTCGGGTCGGGACTGGTGGGAGTCATGGTGGCAGTGGCGCTCCTGCCTCCTCTGGCCAATGCAGGGCTCCTTCTGGGAGGGGGCTACTGGCAGGCGGGGACCGGAGCACTTCTTCTGGTCTTCGGGAACGTGGTCTGCCTGAACATGGCCGCCACCGCCACCTTCCTTCTTCAGGGAATTCGTCCCAATACCTGGTGGGAGTCGGATGTTCGGACGCGAGCGGTGTGGACGGCGTCAATCCTCTGGGGGGGACTCTTCCTGGCTGTCATCGTCACGGTTTGGTTCGCCTGGGGAGGGGAGCCCCCCTCCGTGCCCTGACCCGCCACCCGGCGTCCACTCCACTACCGCAGCGTGACCCAGGCTCTCCCGGTCCAGCGGGAGGTAGTCCAGGGCCACGCCCAGGACCTGGAACCCCATGTGGAGCTGGAAGGAGAGGGTTGGATCCCTGCGAATCCCTTCGGCCACCTCATGGACGTAGTGGAAGGGGTCCATGATTCGGGAGACCTGCCTGTACCCGGGAATGCGGGCGCCGGCTCGGATCCGGGCCAAGCCGAGGCGCTCGGTCAGCGCCTCCCGGGCGCCGTAGAGTCTACGGCCGATCCCCCGGCCCCGAGCGTGGGGATGGACGGCGATCCCGGCTCCGTATAGCGTGTCGCCGGCACGGGGCTCGTGGGTGGTGAGGCGTCCGTCCGCTGTGATTTCATCCCAACTGGCCTGAAGGCTGAACCGGCTGGAGTCGATGATGAGGGTGACGGCGAAGCCCAGGATCGGGCCTCCCCGACCTTCCCGGATCAAGAGCTGACCTTCCGGGAAGGCGGCTTGATGGGCATAGAGCTCCGGGGTGAGCCAGGCTCCCCCTGGACCGTAGACCTGGCGGGAGAGAGTGATTATGGCCGGAATATCCTCGGGGCGGGTCAGACGGACCCGGAGCTCAGGATCGGGTGGCGGGCCATGGGATCCTGTTGGCCGGTGCGGACGAGGTGGTCCGCGGGAGGGATCATTCAACTGAGAAGGGTCGGGTGGTGAAGGCATGGATGGGGACGACGGGGGTGCGTTGCCTCCACTGGCCCGGGTCTGCAGCTTGGAGGAAGGTGTCCGGGCTCGAAGGTCGTGGCACCCGTGGTTCTGGCCGAGAAGGCAGACGTGCTACGTTCCTCTAATAATAGCGCCCCGGGCCGGGGCCGTGGAGACTGAGCCCTGGTCATCCGTCCGAGCCCGTCCCAAACCCAATCTATGGATCGAACAGTGTTTCAAACTCCCGCCCCTTCCCGTTCCGGCTTCCCCACCCTGAGCCTTCTCCTCGTTACTCTCCTGCTCGTTCTCGCCGGAGGTCTCGAGGGGCAGGACGTCCCCCACCCCGACGAGGTCGTGGGCTTTGAACTGGGCTCCGACTACAACCTGGCCAACCTGGACCAGCTCTACCGGTACTACGAGGTGCTGGCTGAGGCGAGCCCACGGGTCCAGAAGGAAGAGATCGGACGATCGGTTCGGGGGGAGCCCATGTACCTCCTCTACATTTCCTCAGAGGAGAATCTGGCTCGTCTGGATCGATGGAAGGAGATCTCGGAGCGGCTGGCCCGGGCGCGAGACCTGAATCCGGAGGAGGCCCGGGCGCTGGCCAGAGAAGGGAAGGCCATTGTCTGGATCGACAACGGTCTTCATTCGGCGGAGGTGGCCCATGCCCAGCACGGGCCCATCCTGGCCTACCACATGGCCACCGATGAGTCAGAAGAAACCAGAAGGATCCGGGACGACGTGATCCTCCTCCTCATGCCCCAGATGAATCCCGACGGCCACAGTATCGTGGTGGATTGGTACCAGGGGGTAGCCCGGACCGATCACGAGTTCACCGCGCCCCCGGAGGTCTGGCACGAGTACGTGGGTCACGACATCAACCGGGACTGGTTCATGCTGCGGCAGCCCGAGTCCCAGGCGGTGGCTCGCCAGCTCTGGGCGGAGTGGTACCCACAGATCGTCTTCAATCACCACCAGCAGTCTCCCTTTCCGACCCGGATCTTCATTCCTCCCTTCGCTGATCCTCTGAATCCCCACATCCATCCCCTGGTGGTCCGGGGAGTGAACATGGTGGGTGAAGCCATGGCGAAGCGGTTCGAGGAACGGGAGATGCCCGGAGTGATCTCAGGCGTGACCTTCACCATGTGGTGGAACGGGGGAATGCGGACAGCACCCTATTTTCACAACCAGGTGGGGATCCTCTCCGAGGTGGCGCACCGGTATGCCTCTCCCCAGTACCATGATCCCGACTCGCTTCCCCAGTCCATCCGGGCCGGTAGCCGGGAGGTCTCCATGACCGAACCGTCCATCTTCTACGCCAACCCGTGGGAAGGGGGATGGGCTCGACTGGCCGATGCCGTGGAGTACCACTTCGTGGCGTCCATGGGCGCGCTGGATATCGGGTCCAGGCTCCGGGAGGACTGGCTGTACAACATCTATCGGATGGGGAGTCAGCAGATCCGGGAAGGGGTGGAAGGGGGCCCCTTCGCCTACGTCATCCCGGCTGAGGAGCAGTGGGATCGGGGAGAAGCGGTGGAGATGCTGAACGTCCTTCGGAGAGGTGGAGTGAAGATCCATCGGGCCAACGAAGAGTTCCAGGCCGAGGGTCGGAACTGGCCCGCCGGAACGTATGTGGCCTATGCCGGGCAGGCCTTCCGCCCCCACCTCATGGACCTGATGGAGCCTCAGGAGCATCCACAGCGGGAACTCTACCCCGGTGGGCCTCCCGAGCCGCCGTACGGTGGGTTGGCCGGGTGGACCCTCCCCTTCCAGATGGCGGTGAACGTGGTCCGGATCGACGAGCCCTTCGAGGCGGCGGTGACCGAGGTGGATTCAGTTCCGGTCCCGGCAGCTGTATCGGTGGCCGAGGGTGGGTTCGGCTACCTCATCTCCTCTCGGCGGAACGCGGCTAGAACGGCCGTGAATCGTCTTCAGGCCGCCGGTGAGGTTCTGCACATGACCACGGAAGGGATGGAGTTGGGTGGAGAGCGCCTTGAGCCCGGTGCCTTCATCGTCGAGGCCGGCGATGAAACCCACCCTCGCGTGAGTGCGGTGGCAGAGGAGTTGGGCCTTCGGGTGGTTCCTCTCCAGGAAGCTCCCGGGTCGGCCCTGGTGGAGCTACGGGTTCCTCGTCTGGCCACCTATATGCCGTGGACGGGGAACATGGATGAAGGGTGGACTCGCTTCGTCCTTCATCAACACGAGTTTCAGTCCGATACGATCCGGAATGCGCATCTCCAGGCCGGTGAGCTGGATGGGCTGGATGTGATCGTCTTTGCCGACCAGGGAACGAACTCCATCATGGACGGCCATCAGCCAGGGAACATGCCCGACGATTACGTAGGCGGGGTGGGACCGGAGGGAGCGGCCAACCTCCGGGCCTGGGTGGAGGCCGGTGGGACGCTGGTGGCCTTCGACGGAGCCGGGGATTTCGCCATCCAGGCCCTGGATCTTCCGGTTGCCAATGCCACGTCCGAGTTGGACCGAGCCGACTTCTTCATCCCCGGGTCGTTGATCCGAACCCAATTCGACGGCTCCCACCCCATCGCCTTCGGCACACCGAGCGAAACCGCTGTGTTCTTCCAGAATTCCAGGGCCTGGGAGGTCCTGGATCCGGAGCAGGTGGACGTGGTGGGGAGGTATGCCGAATCCGACCTCCTCATGAGCGGATGGGAGCTGGGCGCCCAGGAGCATCTGGCAGGTCTCCCAGCGGTGGTTCGCGTTCGTGTGGGGAGCGGGGAGGCGGTTCTGATCGGGTTCCGGCCCCAGTTCCGGGCCCAACCCACAGGGACCTACCGCCTCTTCTTCAACGCGATCCACGGGGCCGGTGCACAGGACCGTTCAGCCCTCCTGGGGCTTCGGGGCGCCGATGGCCATCCCATACCGGCTTCCCGCTGAGTGGCTCCTGCCCGCTGAGTGGATCCTGAAGGACGAGCCTGCCAGGAGGAGGGAGTCGGCTGGACCCATGGCCGGCCGTACGCCAGTTTTGGGGACGGAGCCCCTCACCTGAACTCTCTACATCGCCGGCGAGCCATGCGACGACCGACCTTCCATATCTCAGCCCTACCGTTCCTTGGAATCCTCCTCCTGGCATTTCCCCTCCAGGCTCAGACTCCAGGCGAAGACCTGCAACGGGTGGATCGACTGCTTGCCGAACCTGAGGCGCTGAACCTGGAGCAGGGAGAAGTGGCCCGACTGCAGATTCAGGTTGTGGATGCTCAGGGCCAGGAACTGGACCTGCCCATCCGGATGACGGGGCCTCGGCAGGCGCTCCAGATCCAGGGGGACCAGGTACGGGCCCTCTCCGTAGGGGAACACATGGTGACGGCCACCCTGGTCCTGCCTCCCGACGCGGCCATGGAGCCCCTCCAGCTCCAGATCCCGGTGGTGGTGGACTGGCCACCGGTGACGGAACTGACCATGGAGGCTGATGGAGATCAACTCTTTCAGGGGACCGTGGTGCGTCACCGGGTCCAGGCTCTCCATTCCGATGGTTCGGTTCGCCCCGGCGTGCGTCCCCAGTGGGAGAGCTCGGATTCTTCCATCGCTCGGGTGGACGCCTACGGGAATGTGGAGGCCCGGGGCACCGGCCAGGTGACCATCTCGGCCAGCTTCCAGGGCGTGACCACCCAGCGACAGCACCAGGTCCAGCCGCTTCCGGCCCAGGATCTGGAGGTGGATATCCAGGTGGATGAGATCCGGACCGGGGATGTGGTCCAGCTCGCCGCCCGGGTCTTGGACCAGGCAGGGGAGGAGATTCATGGACTTCCCATCACCTGGGGCTTCTCGTGGGATGCAGCAGGCAGAGACATCGTGGCTCCAGGCGCCACCGGACAGATCCAGGACGACACCTTCGTGGCCCAGGTGGCCGGTGAGTACACCTTGTTCGCCAGTGTGGGCCCCCTCTCGTCCCGGGTCACTTTCGAGGTGGACGATCGGGATGTGGTCCATGACGTGGCGCTCCTGGGGCAGGGCCGGGTCTCCCGTGAGCATACCTCCGACTTCTGGATCTGGGAGGGTGTGGACGGCCGGGATTGGGCCCTGACCGGGAGCTGGGGCGCGGACGGCTGGACCTACCTCTGGGACGTTACCGATCCGGCGGGTATGGTGAAGACCGATTCGGTCCAGGTCGATGCTCGGACGGTCAATGACGTGAAGACCGCGCCGAACGGCCGGTTCGCCACCCTGACACGGGAAGGGGCGTCCGATCGCCGGAATGGACTGGTGCTTCTGGATCTGTCAGAGTCGGGACGCCTCTCCATTGCTGCCACGGTGGACGAGGGACTCACGGGCGGGGTCCATAACGCGTTCCCCACCGATGACTACGTGTACGCCCTTTCAGGCGGGGAGAAATACGTGATCATCGATGTGGCTGATCTATCCACCCCCCGGATCGTAGGGGAAGTCCAGCACGAGGATTGCCGGATCCACGACGTCTGGGTCCACGACGGGCTGGCATACTCGGCTCAGTGGGGCTGCGGCCTCCTGGTCTACGATGTGGGCCACGGAGGATGGGGAGGGTCACCGGAGTCTCCGGCTTTCGTGTCCCAGATCGAAACGCCGGGCGGACGAACCCACGCCGTATTCCCGTACTACCAGGAGGAGACGGGGACCTTCTACGTCTACCTGGGCGACGAGATCATCGGGCGCCGGGGGATGGCCTGGGGTGGTCAGCCCGCTGGCCCCTACAACCCGGGCAGCGATGAGGAGATGGTGCCGGAGCAGACGGCCGGGTACATCCACATCATCGACTTCACCGACCCGGAGTCGCCTCGGAAAGTGGCCCGCTACCATGTTCCGGAATACGGGAGTCACAACATCTGGGTCGAGGACGACGTCCTCTATCAGGCGTACTATGAGGGGGGACTCAGGGTGGTGGATGTGACCGGCGAGCTCCGGGGCAATTTGGCAGACCAGGGGCGGGAGATGGCTGTCTTCAAGCCCTTTGACCCCTACGGATTCATCCGAAACGCACCGATGGTCTGGAGTGCCATGCCCTTCAAGGGGAGGATCTACATGTCTGACCACAACTCGGGCCTCTGGTCGGTGGAGCTGGAGCCCCGCGATGACGGCCGACCCGTAAGCTGATGGATTCCGATTCCCGATCTGCGGGGTCCCAGCCAACGCCGGAGGGAGCGGAGGCTCCGCCGTTGGAGCAGGAGCCGCCCCCGATGACTGAACCATCCCCCAACCAGCCACTCCCGAGGAACGAGCCGGCCCTGGAGCAGGAGCGGGGGCCCATGTCGGGGTCGGAAGCTGCGGTAGGCCTTCCCGAGAATGGCGAACCGTGGATCGAGACCCGTCGAGGGGGACTCTTCTTCGTCAACGCGCTCCTCATCTTTCCCCACATCATGGTGGTGGTGCCCCTCCTGACCCGGATCTTCATCCGGGCCCGAGGTGGCCTCCAGGAGGAATCCACCATCCTGGACACTTTCCCCATCATGGCCGAGCATCTCCTCCCTCGAATGGGCTGGCTCGTTGTGGTGCCCATTGGGCTGGTCCTGTGGAACCTGAANGAGGAGGATGCCGCCCTGCCTCGGGCCGGGCTGATAACCTTCCTCGTTCTTCACCTGGCGGCTCTGGGTTGGACGGTAGCCACCTGGTTGGGGCTCACCGGCGGTGTCCTGCCGGGAGGCTGGTCCTGAAGGGCGGTGGGGACGGACGTTCCACGTCCCGAACACTGGCCCTACGGGTCCGGCGCTGGGCCCGGATAGAGGCCATTGGAGGAGGCGCTGGCCAGGTGCCTTCGGTGTGGTGGGTCCTGCATGGGTATCGGCAGCTGGGCAGTCGATTCCTCAGGCGGTTTCACGAAATTGCCGGCCCGGACCGCAGGATCCTGGCCCCGGAGGCCCTGTCCCGCTTCTATCTCGCTCCCGGTGATCGTCCCCATGGGGAAGCGGATCCGGTAGGGGCGAGCTGGATGACCCGGGTGGAGCGGGAACGGGAGATTCAGGACTACGTGGATTACCTGGACCAGGCAGTGGCAGATCCTCGGCTGGACGGAGTCGGGTCAGGGTCGGCGGTCCGGACGGTGCTGGGGTTCTCACAGGGAGTCCACACCGCTGCCAGGTGGGTCGCGCTTGGACAGGCTTCATGCCATCGACTCATCCTCTGGGGGGCAGCCCTGCCTCCGGACCTTCCGGACGAGGCGGGAGCAGTCTTCCGGGATCTGGAATTGATCCTTGTGCGTGGGCTGGACGATCCCCTCCGAAGAAAAGACGAGGAGGCCAGAGAGGAGGGGACCCTGGAGGGGTGGGGGGTGACGTGGAGAACTCTCACTCACCCGGGCCGCCACGAGATTGACAGTGACTTGTTGAACCGACTGGCAGGGGAAGAGCGGTCTGGGTCCTGAGCCGGAGGCCGAGTCCGCTGTCAGAACTGGCCCACGAAGCTGATCTCCCGTTGAAGCTGGTGCCCTGTCTCCCGGAGGACGGTCTCCTGGGCCAGATCGATGAGCCAGCGAACCTCCTCCGCCGAAGCCCCTCCCAGGTTCACGATGATGTTGGCGTGCTTGTGGAAAATCCCGGCATTCCCGTGGACCCGCCCCTTGAGCCCGCACTCATCGATGAGACGGCCGGCACCGATCCCTTCGAGCTTCTGGAAAATGGATCCTGCGCAGGGATACAGCCAGAGATCCGGATGGCGGTCGTCCCGCCACTGCAGGTTCTCTCGGATGGTTCTCCGGAGAGCCTCCTTCGGGGTGGGATCCAGCCGGAAGGTGGCGGTCAGGACCACATCATCCCGGTGATGGAGGATGGAGTCGTCGTATCCGAACTGGAAGTACTCCACATCCACTGTCCGGAGATCCCCCTCTTCGGTGAGGATCCGTGCTGATTCCAGCGTCTCTTCGATAAAGACGGTCCGTTCCCGCTTCGGCGCCGGGGAGAGGAAGTGGAGATTCTGCCAGAGGGCTCCCCCCACGGTAGAGGGAATTCCCACAAAGTGATGGAGTCCACCCAGACCCCGGGCCACGGCGTCCACGATGAGGTCGGGGAAAACCTGGACCCCGGCGCCGGCCGTGACCCGGACACCGTCGGAGTGGAAATCGATCCCGCCCACCTCGTTGCGAATGACCAGTCCGTCGAATCCCCGGTCTCCCACCAGGATGTTGGCCCCTCGACCCAGGAGGAAATGGGGGACCTCCATCTCCCGAGCTACCTGGATGGCCTGGGCCAGGGCCTCCGCGGTCCTGGCTCGGACGAGGTAGCGAGCCGGGCCCCCGATGCGGAAGGTGGTCAGAGGAGCAAGGGAGACGTCACACTCCAGCTCCATGGGGGCGAGCCGGAGTCGAAGCTCGTCCACTGGGAAGGATCCGGGTGCCATGGCTGGGGTTCTGGAGGTGAATGCGGTGGTGGGTTCAACGAGGTGAGCCACCGAAGTTAGAAGGGCAGGTGCCTGGATCAAAGTCACCGTGGCGCCTGGACCCACTACCCCCTAATCTACTGCTTGACCCATAAGGGGAGTCGTTCGGGGGGACCTGAGCCTCCTCTTCGGAACTTGGAGGTTGGTGCCATGTCGAACATCGGATCGGAGCCGTCCCGGACCGAAACCCTCCTCCTCCTGGGGGCAGGGGAGCTGGGGCGGGAGCTGGCTATTGCCGGTCAGAACCTGGGCCTTCGGGTGATCGCGGTGGATCGCTACGAGGGAGCGCCGGCCATGCAGGTCGCGCACGAATCCGAGGTCCTCTCCCTCATGGATGGTCAAGCCCTCCGGGATGTGATCGAGCGCCACCGCCCCGATTTCATCCTCCCGGAAGTGGAAGCGATTCGGACCTCCACCCTGCAATCGTTGGAGGATGAAGGGTTCCGGGTGGTCCCCTCGGCAGAGGCCACCTCCCTGACCCTGGACCGGGAGGCCATGCGTCGGCTGGCTGCTGAGGAACTGGGCATTCGGACGCCCCACTTCCAGATCTCCGATTCACTGGCGGACCTGCGCCGGGCCTGCGACACCATCGGCTATCCCTGCGTGGTCAAGTCTCTGGTGTCCGCATCAGGGCACGGCCAGACGGTGGTCAGCGGTCCGGCTCGGGTGGAACGTGCCTGGGCCTTCGCCGTGGAAGAGGGCAGCGCCGAGGCTGAGCGGGTGTTGGTGGAGGAGTTCATCGATTTCGAATCGGAAATCACCCTCCTGGCCATCCGGGAGAAGGGAGGAGAGACGTCCTTCCTGCGGCCCATCGCCCACCGACAGGAGATGGGTGCCTACCGGGAGTCGTGGACACCCGCTGAACTCTCGGACGAGGCATTGGCCGAAGCCACCAGGCTGGCTCGAACTGTGGTGGATCGTCTGGGCGGCCCTGGCGTCTACGGCGTGGAGTTCTTCATCACCGATCAGGAGGTGATCTTCTCCGAGGTCTCGGCCCGACCCCATGATACGGCTCTGGTCACTCTCATCTCCCAGGATGTGTCCCAGTTCGAGCTTCATCTCCGAGCGGTCCTGGGACTGCCCATCTCCCGGATCCGTTACCTGGGGCCAGCAGCCTCGGCCGTGATCCTGGCCCGTTCCGATGGTCGCGTGGTCCGATATGAAGGGGTGGAGCGGGCCCTGCAGGTCGATCGGACCCAGGTCCGACTCTTTGGCAAGCCCACCGCCTATCCCCATCGCCGGATGGGGGTGGCCCTGGCCACAGGGGACACGGCGGATGAGGCTCGTACCCGAGCGTTGGAGGCGGCGGGTCGGGTGGAGGTGCGTTTGGAGTGAAGGACAGGAGGTGGAGGCACCAGGGACGGGGACCTGGGTCCGCTCCGAGGGGTAGATCCCGACTTCCACCTCTTGAGGCGACTGGCGAATGATGCAGCCCAACTCCACATTCCAGCGCGCCCATACCCTTCTCTACGACGGGGAGTGCGGGATCTGCCGCCGCTCCATCCAGTGGATACGCAACCGGGATCGGGAAGGACGGATCCGAGCCATTGCGTACCAGGAACCGGGAGTGTCGAGGGAATTCCCAGAGATCACACGGGACGAACTGGAGCGCGCGATGCAGCTCGTCTCTCCGGAGGGACGGCGATGGGAGGGGGCGGATGCAGTCGAGCAGGTAGTGAGACTCCTTCCTGTGTGGAAGGGACTCACACCCCTTTTCTGGATCCCCGGGGTGCGGATCGTGGCCCGACGGGTCTATGGATGGGTCGCACGGAACCGGAGGCGCCTCGGGTGCGGGGAGCACTGCCGACTCCCCGACCGATGACGCGGAATTGGCGGACGGATGATCGGGAAGGGGCGGGGGCTGGTGGGAAGTTGAGGGTCAGGTCGGCTTTGGGGATCCCAGGGTTTGGGGTCGAATGACATCCACCCTTATGTCCGGGAGAAGCGGCGATGAACCGAGAAGCGATCTTCACCGAGCGGGAACTGGATGTGATGGACATCCTCTGGGAGCGAGGTTCGGGCACGGTGGGCGAGGTGCAGGAAAGGATCTCCGATGACCTGGCCTACACCACCATCCTGACGGTGCTTCGGACGCTGGAGGAGAAGGGGTATGTGGGCCACGAGCTGGAAGGGCGGGCCTATCGGTACTACCCCTTGGTGGAGCGGGCCGATGCTCGGGAGAGTCATGTTCGTAGGCTTCTGGACACACTCTTTTCAGGATCCCCGGAGCTCCTCATGGTCCAGCTTGTCTCGGAGCACGGGCTCACCCCCCATGAGGCCGAACGGATTCGCCGGCTCCTGGACGAGCGCGTGGGTTAACCCGGGGAGGGTGAGGCGACCTCTCCCTCCTCCTCGTCGCGGTCTTCTTCTTCCGGGTCCTCTCGCAACACCCACCAAGCCGCCAGAGCCAGAGGCAGGAGGGCCAGGAGGGTAATCGTGAGAGGGTGACCCAGGATCCCTCGCTCCTGGGCGGTGACTTCGAAGGATGCCTCTCCTTGGCCGGCCGGGCCGTCCACCTCCACGGTGATCTTCCATCGACCTTCTCCTCCCAGGCCGAATTTTACAGCGTAATAGCGGGGGTCGTCGGCCTGCTCCCGGGTAGCCTGCAGCGTCTCCCCCATCCCGACGGCAACCGCCGGTGGGGCCGTCTCCCGGTCCCGGATCTCCATGAGCTCGGTGGTGATGAATACCTGGACGCCGTCCGGAACCCCTCCCTCCTCCGGGTCGAAGATGAGGACACTCACATCCAGGGAGTCGGGCCGAACCGGTGTAGGGTCGGTAAAGACTGAGACCCGGTACTCACCCATCTGCACATTCGAGAGCCGGAGGGTTCCGCCATTGGCCAGCAGGGTCCCCGGGACCAGCAGGGTCAGGAGGAGTCCGGCGGTCCACGCCAGGAGGTTCGGACGAAGCGGGTCGGGTGACGTCACGATGGTGCCTCGAATGGGTCGACGCTCAGAGATTGATCAGGGGTCAAAGGGCCTGGAAGGTTCCCCGCATCTCCATGGGCTGATTCAGGAGCCAGATCCCGGCCAGGGAGAGAAGAGTGGCCAGAATCGCCCAGGGAAGGAAGGCCCTCAGGGCTGCCTTCTTCCGCCCCTCTTCCCGCCGGGCAATCCGGAATCCCGTTACCAGGGTGAACAGAAGACCGCCCTGGAGGAAGAGAAGTTCAATTGGAAGGAGCCAGCTTTCCGGCACCATTGCGCCGGCGCCCCACCGGGGGTCGCCCCCCAGGGGCAGGCCCAGGTCGGCAAGGTACTGCTGGAGGACAGGCACAATGGTCCACCCCCCGATCAGGAGGTGATAGAGATAGTGGGCTGTCCACATCCCGAACCCCAGGGGAACCAGACTCCAGGCGTAGGTGGAAATGTTCTGGACCAGCCCTTCCCGCCCGCCCGATAGCCGCTTGGAGAGCCATCCGGCCGCCGCGGTGGCCGCTGCCGGGAGAAGCACGAGGCCGGTGAGGAAGAAGAGGACCAGGAGGAATCCCCGGGAGTTGATACCCAGAGTGGCTCCGATCCATGCCTGGAGCGCGAAGACCGGCTCCACCATTCCGAAGGCATTCAAGAAGGCGCCAAAGGTCAGGAGGATGGCCAGAGCAGCCCAGTCCGGCTTCCGGGAGAGGCGGCCCACCCCGGATCGGACCGGGTCCAGGGTCAGTTCCTTCAGGGGCGACCGAAGGTGGATTCCGACATTGTCGTGGGGACAGGCGTGGATGCACTCCATGCAGAAGGTACAGTCTCCGTTCCCCTCTTTACGCGGTTGGAAGAGGGCCAGCTCACATCCCCCCTGGATCAGCCCCTCCGGCCCCCGTGCCCGGCCTGACGCCGCCAGGGCCCGTGTCCTTTCCCCGTTTTCTCCTTCTATCCTCAGACGGGCCTCCCCGGTCTCCTCGTCCGCTCCAATGGGGCCGGACCACCCCTCCGGCTGCTGGGGGGTCAACCCTGAAGGCTCATACCGGCCCCGGATGCAGTCCAGGGTGGTACAGGATGCACATACCCGGGAATCCCGCACGCTCACTTCCGTAGGCGAAACCATCCCATTGATGAAGTGAAACTGGCCGATGGGGCAGACGTGCTTGCAGAAGGAGGCCCCCTTGAAGAAGCCATCGATGACGAAGGCCAGGGCGAAGTAGGTCAGAGCGACCCAGGCCGTGAGCCAGGGACTGGCCCAGAGGGAGAACGCTTCGTAGGCCCAGAAGAAGAAGAGAAGGAGGGCCACTGCCAGCCACTTGGAGCGGAGGACGGCCGGCCAGGGCAGTCGAGCGGGCCCGAACCGCTTGGCCAACCGCCGGGGGAGCATGAACGGGCAGGCCATGCAGAAGAGGTTTCCGGCCACCAGAAGGGCCAGGACCACGAATCCCCGCCAATGTACCCAGGGGATGGTACCAGCCAGGTTGCGAGGAGCCAACTGCGGCCCGAAGAGGCCGTCCAGGATGATGAGGACGGCCAGCCCGAGGAAGCTTCCCTGGAGGACAGATCGGGCGTGCCTCCAGCGGAGGAAGCGGCCCAGTATCGGCGTCTTCAGGAGGTCCGTCCCGGGGTTGAGGCCTTCTCGCTCTGTCGTGGACGGGGGAGTGGGCACCCTCAGGAACTCCTGTCGTCTCGTCCCATCACGGAGAGGGAGTGCTCCCGAATTGCCTCCCTGCCGTCAGGGAGTTCAATGGTGACGAAGAGGATCCAGTCGCCACCCATGGTGAATTCGAACTCGGGGACGATCCAGCGTCCAGTATCCTGTTTCGTGGCGGTGGCGTGGACCGGAACCATGCCGGCATGGGTCATGGTGCCCTCCACTTCCACCCGGGTGGCCTCCACAGGGTTGCCATCCTCGTCATGCACGTCCAGGACCATTCGGATCGGTCCCACGATGGCCGGGGTGGGAGCCGTGGCCACCTGGACCCGGACTGGAAGGTCGTCCCGGGGTGCGTCCCCTCTGCATCCGCCAAGGAGCAGGGCGAGCACGAGGAGTGAGGGAAGAACCCCAATTCCTCCGGGAACGGACCGGACACGAGGGATGGGGGTGACGCTCATGGTGCCAGGAGGGGTTGGAGGGTCTCGATGACTTCCTGGGCAGTCAGATAGGGTGCCAGGGTCCCGACGATCTGTCCATCCCGATCCACCACCAGGGACCGGGTGGAGTGTTCCACATGATACGTGTCGGTCTCCTCCGGAAAGGGAAGGTCGTCTGTGGGATGCTCCCCTCCGTGGTCCGCTCCCGTCATTCCCAGGCTGTCGTCTTCCCTTTCCGGGCCTTCATGCTGCGTCCGCGAGTCCTCTGGGTGGTCAGACCCATGATGCGCGTGGGGGTCGGAGCCCACCTGGTCCGCACCCAGGAAGGCCACGTGGATCCCCCAACTCTCCGCTACCCTGTGGACCTCTGCTTCCGGGCCGGTGAGGGCGGTGAGGGTGGGATGAAAGCGATCCATGTAGCTACTCAGGACCTCCGGCGTGTCCCGCCCGGGGTCCACGGAGACGAAGATTCCCTGGAAGCTGGTCTCCGCCGATTCCAGGATCTCCAGGGCCCGACTGAAGGTGGCCAGGGTGACAGGACAGATGTCCGGGCAACTGGCGAATCCGAAGAAGACCACGGACACCTGTCCCTTCAGGTCATCCTGGGTGAACGGCTGGCCGTCCGGGGTCTGGAGAGTGAAGTCCGGAGCAGGGAAGGGCTCAGGCACCAGGGGATCAGCCAGGAGGTTCTCCTCTGGCGTGGCCGTCCAGGGAGGAGCGACAACCAGGAAGACCGAGACGACGGCCATGCCCACCAGAATCCCGGTGAATACCTGGAGGGCACGACGGGTCACGAGCGAGTCCATGACGAAAACTGGTTCCCTTGGGAGATGGAGATGGTCCCTCTACTTCTTCAATCGCCTTCCAGGCCAGGACCGGTAGAGTGCATTGTCCAGAAAGATAACCGGGAATATATTAGGTTCAACTAATTTAATGTTTAGCACGGCCTAAATGTCATGTGACAGGGGTGTGATGAAGGGAAGAATCAGAGGGTTGAGCCGGGGTTGGCCATACTTCGGTTTGATTATGGGTGGATTGATCCTGGCTACCGGGTGTGGCTCGGACGGCTCGGACACCTTGGACGGCCGACTTGATGTGGTCACCACAGTCGGGATGATTTCCGACATCGTGCAGCGGGTGGGGGGCGAGCGCGTCCAGGTCACCGGGCTCATGGGACCGGGCATCGACCCTCACCTCTACAAAGCCAGCTCCGGCGATGTCCGACGACTCGGATCCGCCGAGGTGATCTTCTACAACGGGCTGCACCTGGAAGCGGCCATGGCCGATGTCTTGAGGGAGATGGACGGTCGGACCCGGACCCAGGCGGTGACGGACGGGATTCCACGGGAGCGACTCCTCACGCCCCCTGAGTTCGAGGGCGCCTACGACCCTCACGTATGGTCTGACGTCAGCCTCTGGATCATGGCGGTAGGGACGGTGGAGGAAACCCTTTCGGACTTCGACCCGGAGGGGGCTGAGACCTATGGGGAAAACGCCGCAGAGCTTCGGGAGGAGTTGGAGAATCTGGACGATTGGATCCGGGCGGAGGTGGCGCGTGTTCCGGAGGAGCGACGGGTCCTGGTGACGGCCCATGACGCCTTTCACTACTTTGGCCAGGCTTATGGCTTCCAAGTGGAGGCCCTCCAGGGACTCTCCACGGTGGTGGAGGCCGGAACCGGAGATGTACAGCGGGTGGCCAGGTTGGTGTCAGAGCGTCGGATCCCGGCCATCTTCATCGAGTCATCCATCCCCCGCCGGAATGTGGAGGCAGTGCAGGCGGCGGTCCGCTCCCGCGGATTCGACGTGGAGATCGGAGGGATGCTCTACTCCGACGCCATGGGCGATCCAGGGACCGAGGAGGGAACCTATCCGGGCATGGTGCGGCACAATGTACGAACCATCGTGGAGGCGCTGGCAGGGGACGTCGTGGCCGGGGCGGGGAAACCAGGGCGAGGCAGGGTGGGGCAATGAATCGATCGCGCGAAGGAACTTCCATTCTGCCGGGTTCATCCGAGGAGAGTCCCAAGGCAACCGTCATCGAGGTCAATGACCTGACGGTCGCCTACCGGGAGAAGCCCGTACTCTGGGATATCGATGCTCACATCCGCCCTGGAGCCCTCACGGCCATCGTGGGGCCCAACGGGGCGGGGAAGACCACGCTCATCAAGGCAATCCTGGGGTTGGTTCCCATGGCTGCCGGTCGAGTTCGTATCCTGGGTAGCTCCATCAAGGAGGCTCGACGGGAAGTGGCCTATGTGCCGCAACGGGGAAGTGTGGACTGGGACTTCCCCACCTCCGTCGTGGATGTGGTCCTCATGGGGACCTATGGCCGTCTGGGGTGGATTCGACGTCCCGGGTCGGAGGAGCGAACTGCGGCCATGGGTGCCCTGGAAAAGGTGGAGATGGACGCCTTCGCCGACCGCCAGATCTCCCAGCTCTCGGGAGGACAGCAGCAACGGGTCTTCCTGGCCCGGGCCCTGGTTCAGGACGCCCGGATCTACCTCATGGACGAGCCCTTCCAGGGGGTGGACGCCAGGACCGAGCGGGCCATCGTGAACGTCCTCCGGGAACTGAGAGCCCGGGGCGACACCGTAGTATGCGTCCATCATGCTCTTCAGACCGTCCCCGAGTACTTTGATGACGTCATCCTCCTGAACGTCCGGAAAATCGCCTCAGGACCGGTGGAGATTGCATTCACAGAGGAGAACCTCCGGCTCGCCTATGGGGGACGGATCCCCTTCCTGAAGGGGATTTCCACCGGCCCGTCGTCCATACCGGCCCCGACGGAGGAGAGGGAGCGTTGAGCGACGGCGGCATCCTTCACGCCCTGCTCTTCGACTACACCCTCCGGACCGTCGCTCTGGGTGCCGGTGCTCTGGGGGCGGTGGCCGGTGCGTTGGGGTGTTTTGCCGTTCTCCGGCGGCAGAGTCTCCTCGGCGATGCCATCTCCCATGCGGCCCTCCCGGGGATTGGGCTGGCCTTCCTCCTGACCGGATCCCGAGCGACCCCGGTACTGGTTCTGGGCGCAGCCCTGGCAGGATGGATCGGGACCCTCTTCGTGATGGCCATCGTCCGGTATTCCCGACTTCCAGAGGATTCGGCTCTGGGGATCATCCTTTCCGTTTTCTTCGGGATTGGGTTGGTTATCCTGACATTCGTCCAGCGCAGGCCCCTGGCGGCCCAGGCTGGACTGGAGACCTTTCTGTTCGGGCAGGCCGCCACCCTCCTGGTCCGGGACGTCATCCTGATCGCCGGGGTAGGGGGGATAGCGCTCCTCCTCCTGGCCCTCTTCTGGAAAGAGTTCAAACTCCTTTCCTTCGATCCGGAATTCGGCCACTCCATGGGATTCGCCATGACACGGGTGGACGTGCTCCTCACGACCCTCCTCGTGGTGGGAATCGTTCTGGGCCTTCAGACGGTGGGGGTGGTCCTCATGAGCGCCATGGTCGTGGCTCCGGCGGCGGCGGCGCGACAGTGGACCGATTCTCTCTCCATCATGGTGATCCTCGCCGGTGGTCTCGGTGCCCTGGCCGGCGTCGGTGGAGCAGTGGTGAGTGCCACGGGAGATGGGATCCCCACCGGCCCCATCATCGTCCTGGTCGCTTCTGCGTTGGTGGCGCTTTCACTGGCAGTGGCTCCCGAGCGAGGTCTCCTGGCAGGAGCGTTCCGCAGACTCAAGGTCCGGAGGCGGGTTCGTTCGGATGCAGTCCTGGCCCACCTCTACGCCCTGGCAAAGGAGCACCCGGANCCCGTGGGGCGGCCCCATGCCGTCTCCGTTCTGGAGGTCATGACCCGGGGCGATACGGGAATCCGGAAGAGTCTTGTCCACCTGGAACGGAGGGGCTGGGCCCGGGAAGTCTCCCAGGGAGAGTGGGCGCTGACCGATACCGGTCTGGACCGAGCCCATGACCTTCTCCGCACCGGGGTACTGGAGGAGGAAGTGGGGGAGGGGGCTGGGTCATGAGCAGTCTGGACCTGGAGATCCAGCTTCTGGCCCTGGTCGTGGCCGTGGCCTGCGCTCTTCCCGGGGTCTTCCTCGTCCTGAGGCGGGTGGCCCTCATGAGCGATGCGATCTCCCACTCCATCCTCCTGGGGATCGTCCTGGCCTTCTTCTGGGTCCAGGATCTGGCTCACCCCTTCCTGGTCCTGGCGGCCACGGCCACAGGGGTCCTGACTGTAGCCTTGGTGGAGACTCTGCATCGCACGGGACGAGTGAAGGAGGATGCGGCCATCGCCCTGGTCTTTCCGGCCCTCTTCTCCATGGCGGTCCTCCTGATTGCCCGGTATGCCGGGAACGTCCACCTGGACGTGGACGCCGTGCTCCTGGGAGAAATCGCCTTCTCACCCTTCCGGCGGTGGGAAGTGGCCGGCCGGGACCTGGGTCCCCGGAGCCTCTGGCTCATGAGTGGGATTCTCGTCCTCAACCTCCTGGCCGTTGTGGCTTTCTTCAAGGAACTCAAGGTGTCCACCTTCGACGCCGGGCTGGCTGCCGCCCTGGGGTTCTCTCCGGGACTGATTCACTATGGGTTCATGACGCTGGTCTCGGTGACGGCGGTGGGAGCCTTCGATGCTGTGGGCTCCATCCTGGTGGTGGCCCTGATGATCGCCCCCCCGGCCGCTGCATGGCTCCTCACGGACAGGCTTCCCCTCATGGTTGTGCTGAGCGCGGTCGTGGCGGCGGCGGCGGCCATCGGCGGTTTCTGGGTGGCCCGGCTTATTGACGCGTCCATTGCCGGCTCCATGGCGGGGATGGCCGGTGTCATCTTCCTCATGGTCTTCCTCCTGGCTCCGGACCAGGGGCTGGTGGCAGGCGTCAGGCGTCGGGCCAGACAGCGCCTGTCCTTCGCCTCCATCATGCTCACGGTCCATCTCCTGAACCACGAAGGGAGCCCGGCGGCTGCGGTGGAGAACCGGCGGGGACACCTGCAGGAGCATCTTCGGTGGTCGCCTGATTTTGCCCGGAAGGTTGTTCGGCGGGCTGAACGGGAAGGGCTGGTTCGACGGAAGGAAGGCGATGGGTTGGAGTTGACGCCTCTGGGCCGGGAGACGGCTCGGCACGGGATGGTACAGTGACCCGCTCAGCCTGGCCTTGAAGATTGGAGAGGGCTTGCCCGGGGGACGGAAGAGGTACCAGGCTTCCCCATCCTGTCGATTGACACCCCCGGAGGGGTCTGCGAGTATAAGAGGCTTGAGCGGTTTCCTTCATCGGAGATCGTCAACTCCGGTTCTGATCACCTGTACCCACACCATCCATGTTCTCCTCCATCCGAGTACGGATCGTCCTGATTCTGGCCATCGTCGGCTTTTCAGGATGGTACCTGTATTCCAACTATCAGCAGACCGGCTCCGTTGTGAAGCTGGGGCTGGATCTCCAGGGCGGCATGCACCTGGTCCTGGAAGTGGACGATCCTGATGGGGCCATGTCCCTGGAGGCTCGCTCCGACGCCATCGACCGGTCCGAGCGGATCATCCGGAACCGGATCGACGAACTCGGTGTGGAGGAGCCCATCGTCCAGAAGGTGGGCCAGGACCGCCTCATCGTGGAGCTGGCCGGGATCGACGACGAGGAGCGAGCCCGGGAGCTGGTGGGCCAGACCGCCATGCTGGAGTGGAAGCTGGTTCGCTCCACGTCGGCTGTGGAGGCCGCCCTGGGTCGGATCGATCGAGCGATCGTCGCCACCCTGGGGGCCGACTCCCTCCGTGCCCTGGGCCGTGCCGTGGCCACCGACGAGCCCACTGACGAGGTGGAGGACATCCTCTTCCGCTCCGAGCCTGGTGAGGACCCCCAGGTTGAAGCGGATCCGGACGACGAGCCGGTTCTGACCGAGGAAGAGCTCCAGGAGGCGGATGAGGAAGCCCAGGCTGCCCTGGACGAGCTGGAGGAAGAAGCGGACCTGGCTGCCGAGGAGCTGGCGCTGCGCCCCTTTACTTCCCTCCTCCTCTCCAGCGATGGCGACGGGGAGTTCCTCATCCCCAACGAGGATTTCCAACTGGCTCGTATGTTCCTGGAGCTCCCTGAGGTCCAGGCTGTACTGCCCCGCGACGTGTCCCTCCAGTTCCACTGGGAGCCGGTGGCGCTGGGCGGGCAGGTCTACCGCCAGATCTACGTCCTTGAGCGGCAACCGTTCATCACGGGTGAGATGTTGGAGGATGCCAACGCTACCCGGGACCAGCAGTTCAACCAGGCCATCGTCCAGTTTCAGCTCTCCCGGGCTGGTGGACGTCTCTTTGGTGACGTGACCGGGCGCCACATCGGAGACCGGATCGCCATCCTCCTGGATGATGAGGTCGTGAGCGCTCCCGTCGTCCGATCCCGGATCGGTGCCNGAGGACAGATCGAGNTGGGTCAGCAGGACATGGAGGAGGCCCGGGACCTGGCCCTGGTCCTCCGGGCTGGTGCCCTCCCTGCGCCCCTCCGGATCATGGAGGAGCGGACGGTGGGGCCGTCGCTGGGTCAGGACTCCATCGACCAGGGGATGATGGCCGGGCTCATCGGCCTCCTCCTGGTGGTGGTCATCATGATCGTCTACTACCGGTTCACCGGGGTTCTGGCCGTGCTGGCCCTGAGTGTCTATGTAGCTCTGGTCCTGGGGGGGCTGGCGGCGTTGAACGCCACCCTCACCCTGCCGGGGATCGCCGGACTCATCCTCTCCATCGGGATGGCGGTGGATGCCAACGTCCTCATCTTCGAACGAATACGAGAGGAGGTGGCTGAAGGACGGGCCGTGCGGACGGCGGTGGACGAAGGTTTCGGGCACGCCCTGTCGGCCATCGTTGACGCCAACATCACCACTCTCATCACGGCGTTGATCCTCTTCCAGTTCGGGACGGGACCGGTGCGGGGCTTCGCCGTGACCCTCTCCATCGGGATCATCGCTTCCTTCTTCACCGCGCTCTATGTGACCCGGACCCTCTACCTCGTGTATCTGCGAGGAAAGAAGGCCCAGGACACGCTGAGCATCTGAGGTCGTCGGCACATGCAATTCTGGATCTTCAGAAACGCGAAATTCACCTTCCTCCAGTGGAGGAAGAAGGCCTATTGGGTGTCCGGGGTGGTCCTATCCCTGGGGGTTCTGGCCATGGTGTGGAATGTCATCGCCATCGGAAACTGGCAGAGCTACGGAGTGGACTTCACCGGGGGAACCCGGATCGTAGTGGAGTTGCCGGAAGGGGTGGTGGAGGCGGACCTTCGTGAGGCTCTGGGTGGACCCGAGGCTCCGCCCATCAGCCGGTTCGGCGCCGAGAACGAGTTCACGATCCGGGCTCCCATCGAAGAGGGGGTCGGCTCGGAGGAGATGGCCAATCGGATTCGGGATCAGATTGCCGCGAGTCCTGCCATCAGCGAATTCGAGGTGCTTCAGACCGAGTTCGTGGGACCCACCATTGGGGCCGAGCTCCAGCAGCAGGCCCTGCTGGCCATCCTGCTGTCCTTCTTTGCGACCCTCATCTATCTGGCCATCCGTTTCGAGTTCCGGTTTGGAGTGGCCTCGGTCGTCGCCACGGTCCATGACATCATGCTGACCCTGGGGTTCCTGGCCCTCTTCCGGATCGAGATCTCCCTGCCCACGGTGGCTGCTGTTCTGACCATCATCGGTTACTCCCTGAACGACACCATCGTGGTGTTTGACCGGATTCGGGAGAATCTCATGAAGAAGGGAGGTCGGCGAGAGGACCCGCTGACGCTCATCAATCGCTCCATCAACGAGGTTCTGCCCCGGACGGTTCTCACATCCGGGACCACCCTGGCGGTCCTCCTCTCCCTCCTGATCCTGGGAGGGGCCGTGATCCGCGATTTCACTATCGTGCTGATCCTGGGGGTCATCATCGGAACCTATTCTTCCATCTTCGTGGCCTCTCCGGCTCTCCTCGAGATCCAGAACAGATGGGGGACGAAGGAAGAGGCCGAGCGTCGGAAGAAGCAGCGGTCTCGCCGAAAGAAGAAGAAGGAGGCCATCCCGGTCTGACCCGGGAGCCATCCCATGGGAGAGCGAAAAGGGGGGTGATAGCTCCGCTTTACCAGGCTCTTCCGCGCTGGACGGGGCCCCGGCCGAACGCCGGAGCCCCGTCTTCATATGATCCATCCGCTGGCCACCGATACCCATGCTCATCGATACCCACTGCCACCTGACCCACGAGCGCTATGAGGGCGATGTGGGGGAGGTCCTCTCACGGGCCCGGGCCGCAGGGGTGGGAGTCACCGTGGCTGTGGCCTCCGATCTGGGCGATGCCGCCAGGATCCGACAGTTGCAGGAAGAGGTGAGCCAGAACACGGAGCTGGATCCGGAGGATGAAGATGAGAAGGAGGCGCCCTCGAAGGGCGGTCTCTATCGGACGGCAGGGGTTCATCCCCATCACGCCGGCTCCGCGCCCGGAGATCTGGAGACTCGCCTTCTGGAGGAGTTGAGCCAGACGCCCGCACCGGTGGCAGTGGGAGAATGCGGGTTGGATTTCTACTACGACCTCGCCTCTCCCCGGGACCAGTACCGGGTCTTCCAGACCCACCTGGACGTGGCCGCTCGGACTGGACTGCCTGTGGTGGTCCACTGCCGGGATGCAGAGGACGAGATGGCGGGCTACGTCCGGGAAGCAGGAGAGTCAGGGGTGGAAGGTGTCCTCCACTGCTTCCCAGGAGATCTGGATCTCATGGAGACGGCCCTGGAGGCAGGGTGGCTGGTCTCCTTCACCGGGCTGGTCACATTTTCCTCCTTCCAGGGGGTGGAGGCCGTCCGGGCAGTGCCGTCGGACCGGTACATGCTGGAGACCGATGGGCCCTACATGGCGCCCGTTCCCCACCGCGGACGGAGGAACGAGCCGGGCTACGTGCCCTTCATCCGAGACCGGGTCGCTGAGCTCCGGTCAGAATCGCCTTCGGTGGTGGAAGCAGAGACGACCCGGACCGCCCGCCGCTTCTTTCGCCTTTCCCACTGATCCGAGTCGGTTTCTTCCCAGGTAAGTTTCACCCCTGTCCCTGTCGCCATGCCCCGTACGATCCGGATCCTTCCCGANGCTGTCGCCAACCAGATCGCAGCCGGTGAGGTNGTGGAGCGCCCTGCTTCGGTGGTGAAGGAGTTGGTGGAGAACGCCCTGGACGCAGATGCGGGCCGGGTGGAGGTGGAGATCGAAGGAGGGGGAAAGCGGCGAATCCGGGTGGCCGACGACGGTGGTGGAATGAGCCGGGAGGATGCCCTCCTCTCTCTGGATCGGCATGCAACCTCCAAGATTCATTCAGCAGACGATCTTCGAGGCGTGGGCACCTTTGGCTTCAGGGGAGAGGCTCTTCCCTCCATTGCTTCAGTCTCCCGGCTGACCCTGGAGACCCGCAGGCAAGCTGACGAGGTGGGGACCCGGATCCGGGTGAAGGGTGGACGGATCACGGGGGTCGAGGACACGGCCAGGACTCCTGGCTCTACGGTGACGGTGGAAGGCCTCTTCTTCAACGCGCCGGCCCGGGCTCGCTTTCTCCAATCACCGGCGGCTGAGACCCGGGCTGTGAGCGAGAGCCTGGCTCCTCTGGCCCTGGCCAACCCGGCGGTGGCCATCACCCTCCGGTCCGGAGACAAGGCCCTCATGGAGCTGGCCGGAACCTCCGATCCCCTGGAGCGGGTCGGTGAACTCTGGGGGCCGGAAGTGGCGGCCCAGATGATCCACGTCCAGGTGTCACGGGAGGGAATGTCCCTCCTTGGATTCGTCCAGCGCCCCGACGCAGTGCGGGCCGGCTTCCGCCGAACCGCCCTCTTCGTCGGCGGTCGGCCCTTCCGGGAAGCGGCCCTCCTGCGGGCTGTGGATCGAGGGTATCGGACGACCATCGCGCCGGATCATCGACCCTGGGTGGTTCTCTTTCTGGAGGTAGGTGCCGACGCGGTGGACGTGAACGTCCACCCCACCAAGGCTGAGGTCCGCTTCCGGCATCGGAACGCTGTGGAAGCCCTGGTGGAGGAGGGAGTGCGGAGTGCACTGGAGGGGCTGGAGAGCGCCGCCACAATGGAGATCCCTCGGACAGGCGAGTCCCGGGAGGAGGCGGAGACTCCTGGCCCGGGACCGGATACGAGCGGAAAGGGGGTTGGCGAGCCGGGTGCCGTCCGGGAACGCTCGAACCCGCCCCCGGCCCCTTCCGCCGGGCCGTCCGAGGACCAGATGGCCCTCTTCCTCCCGGAGATGGGGGATGGAGAAGGGGGAGTAGGGGACGAATGGGATGGGGACGCAGCGTCCTCGGCCCATGAGGACGAGCTCCCGGTGCTGGAGCGGCCTCGCCTCTGGCAGATCCATCGGTCCTGGATCCTGGCCGAGGTCCGGGATGGGCTCCTCCTCATCGATCAGCACGCGGCTCACGAACGCATCCTCTTCGAACGGATCATGGCCCGTTTCGACGGCGAAGGGGTGGAAAGTCAGCGCCTTCTCTTTCCCATGACGATCCGCCTCACCCCAGCCGAGTATGAGTTGGTGGAGGACCTGAAGGGACTCCTGAACCAGGCTGGTTTCGAGGTGGAGGGGTTCGGTGGTGACACGGTCATCGTCCATGCGGTTCCGGATCCCCATCCCCACTTCGATGCCGAGCGATCCTTCCGGGAGATGGTGGATGAACTCACCCATGGGTCGGAACTGGTTCGCTCGGCCCGGAACCAGCACGAGCGGGTGGCCATGAGCTTTGCGTGCAAGTCGGCAATCAAGGCAGGACAGGCCCTGGAACCCAGCGAGATGCAGGAGCTGTTCGATCAGCTCTTCGCTACTCGGCTTCCCTTCCACGATGTCCATGGTCGCCCCACCACCGTCCGTCTGTCCCGGGCGGAGCTGGAGCGGAAGTTCGGACGGTGACCACGTCTCCGGAAGCCCTGGTCATTACCGGCCCCACGAGCTCGGGGAAGACGGCCCTCTCCATCCCGGTGGCGAGGCAGTGCAACGGTGAGATCATCTCCATGGACTCCCGGCAGGTCTACCAGGGGATGGACATCGGGACGGACAAGGCCTCCCCCCAGGCCCGGGGAGAAGTGCCCCACTGGGGCCTGGACGTGGTGGACCCCTCGGTCCGGTACTCGGCCGCCGCCTGGGCCGCCATGGCCCGTGAGACCATGAAGGAGATCCGTATGCGGGGCCGAACGCCCATCCTGGTGGGTGGCACGGGCTTCTACCTGCGAGCCCTGACGCATCCGGTTTTCAGGGAACCCCCCATGGACCGGGGGCGGAGGCGGGCTCTGGAGCGCTGGTTGGGGGAACGACCCAGGGAGGAGCTGGAAGCCTGGCTCGACGAACTGGACCCCGATCGGAGTCTCCTGGCCCAGGAAGGTGGGCGTCAGCGGATGATCCGAACATTGGAGGTAGCACTCCTGACGGGGCGCCCCCTTTCCTGGTGGCACCGGAACGCGCCGCCGCAAGACGAACCCGTGCCGTTGGCCGTGGTCCGCCTGGAGCTTCCCCGGGATCTCCTCTACCGGCGGATCAATGAACGAGCGGAGGAGATGTTTCGCTCAGGTCTCCTGCAGGAGGTCGAGCGTCTTCTTACGGCGGGGTTCACGCCCCAGGATCCAGGGATGACCGCTACCGGATATCGGGAAGCGGCCAAGGTCCTTGCCGGGGAGCTCTCTGTAGAGGAGGCGGTGCTGGCGGTGCAGCGGGCCACTCGCAGGTATGCCCGCCGGCAGATCACCTGGTTTCGGCACCAGCTACCAGAACGATGGGTCCATCACCTGGACGCCACACTTTCCCTGGAGGAACAGGTTGCCCGGGTGGTGGAGTGGTGGGAGCGGATCGGGCCAGAGGTGGAGGGGTAGTGGCCCCCGGGTGCTCTGGGCCCGACTCCAGCGGGTCGGCGAGACGACGACGAGGACGGAGAGGAGGACGAAGCCAGACGTGAAGATCGCCATCAGCTGTCACCCTACATACGGGGGCTCCGGGGCCGTGGCCACCGAACTGGGCCTGGAATTGGCCGAGCGGGGTCACGAAATCCATTTCATCTCCTATGCTCAGCCGTTCCGGCTCGACCGGTTCCGGGAGCGGGTGTACTTCCACGAGGTGGAGATGGACCAGTATCCCCTCTTCGAACACCCGCACTATGCCTTGGCCTTGGCCGTCACCCTCCATGAGGTGGCCAGTCACTACGACCTGGATCTGATCCACGCTCACTACGCCATCCCCCACGCCACCTCGGCGTGGCTGGCGAGTCAGATGAGAAATGGGCAAGCAGGACCTCGGATCATCACGACCCTCCACGGGACCGACATCACCCTGACGGGTCAGCATCCCTCCTTCCACACAATTACCCGTTTCTCCATCCAGCACTCCCACGGNCTCACGGCTGTGTCCCGCTTNCTCAGGGAGGAGACGGAGCGAAGCTTCGGCATCGAAGAGGGGCGGATTCAGGTCATTCCCAACTTCATCGACACGGAGCGCTACCGCCGGGACCGGGAGCCCTGCCACCGGGCCACGCTGGCTCCGGATGGACAGAAGATCATCATGCACATCTCCAATTTCCGGCCAGTCAAGCGGGTCGAGGACGTGGTCCGGGTCTTCGCCCGGATCCAGGAGGAGATGCCGGCCCGCCTCATCTTCGTGGGGGACGGGCCTGACCGGCCCAGAGCCCAGCAGCGGGCTGAAGAGCTGGGGGTGGAGGAGGATGTGGTCTTCCTCGGGAAGCACAGTTCCGTGGAAGAGTTGCTGGCCTGCTCGGACCTCTTTCTTCTCACCTCTGAATCCGAGTCGTTCGGTTTGGCTGCGTTGGAGGCCATGGCCTGTGGCTCGCCTGTGGTGGCCACCCGGGTGGGTGGGATTCCCGAGGTGGTCGTGGATGGTGAAACGGGCATCCTGGCTGATCTGGGCGATACTGATGGCATGGGCGAAGCTGCCCTGTCCATCCTTGGCGACGACGGCCGTTGGGAGGAGATGAGCAGGGCCGGCCGGGCAGTTGCCGTGGAGCGGTTCTCGGCAGATGGTGTGGTCCCCGTGTACGAGAGATTCTATCGGGACGTACTGGAAGCTCGTCCCCGAGTGGAAGCCCGGGTGGATCCCGGAGATTCCCATCCCGTGACCTCTCCGGAGGGTCCGTGATGACAAGCCATAGGCAGGAGCCGTTCGTTGATCTGCAGGCCTTGGTCGCCCGGGCCCTGGAAGAGGACGTGGGTGACGGGGACCGGACCACGCTCTGGACGGTTCCCCCGGGGCTCAAGACCCAGGCTCGCGTGGTTGCCAAGGCGCCCCTGGTCGTAGCGGGGGGAGAGATCTTCATCGAGGTCATGCGGCAGGTGTCGCCCCTGGTGGAGGTCCGATCACTCCAGCCCGATGGGGCGAGTTTGGGGCAGGGGGAACTGGTTCTGGCTGTGGAAGGGCCGGCCCGGGCCATCCTGACCGGTGAGCGGACGGCTCTGAACTTTCTGGGTCACCTCTCGGGGATCGCCACTCTGACACGGCGGTTCGTGGATGCGGTGGACGGAACGGGGGTGGCCATCACCGACACCCGAAAGACGACGCCGGGGCTCCGGGGTCTGGAAAAGCGAGCGGTTCGAGCGGGGGGCGGAGTGAACCACCGCATGGGCCTCTTCGACATGATTCTCATCAAGGAGAATCACATCGCTGCTGCCGGCGGCATACGGACGGCAGTGGATGCCGTCATGAGGGAGAACGACGAGGGTCTGGCGGTGGAGGTGGAGGTGGACCGGCCAGGGCAGATCGAGCCCCTGGAGGGAAGTGGGGTTCACCGACTTCTCCTGGACAATATGACGGTGGATGAGTTGGCCTCGATCGTGGATCTGGTTCAGGGGTGGGACGAGCCCAGGCCGGAGCTGGAGGCTTCCGGAAACATGACCCTGGATCGGGTGGCCCAGGTGGCGGCCACTGGGGTGGATCTGATCTCGGTGGGGGCCCTGACCCATTCGGCGCCCAGCGCCGATGTGTCTCTTCTTTTCCAGGGACTGGATCTGTGAGTCTGGAAGGAGCTCAGGCACTGGAAGTCCACGACGTCCTCCCGTCCACGAACGACCGCTGTCGGGAGTGGGCCGCCCAGGGCGCCGCTCCTTTTTCGGTGGTCATGGCCCGTGAACAGAGCCGTGGAAGGGGCCGGAATGGAAAGCACTGGGTGTCGGGGCGGGACGCTGGGCTCTGGATCTCCGTCCTCCTTCCTGCGCCGAAGCAGGGGCCGGCGGGGAGCACCTCCATCCTGGCCGGCGTCTGTCTGGCCCTGGCCCTGGAGGAGTTGTGCGGTCACCAGGTCGGTCTCAAGTGGCCCAATGACCTCTTCCTGCCCCGGAGTGAGTCCGGGGGAATGCGGGGAGACCGAAGGAAAGGGATGGCCGGAGCCATTCAGGGCACGACGTTGGATCCCCTTCCGGATGCTCCGGTGGTGGGCGATTGGGGGAAGGTGGCCGGCGTCCTGTGTGAGGTGCCCAGGGTCCAGGGCGCTGAGCGGATCGTTGCTGGATTCGGAGTCAATCTCCGTCCATCTTCAGATCCCAAGTGGAACCCTCCGGTGCAAGCCACCGTTCTGAAGGATTTGACTGGGGCCCGCGTGGACACCATGGCGGTAGCTCGGCACCTCCTGGCCCAACTGCGCAGGTGGGCCGATCCCCCGGAGCACCCCCTCACTCCCTTCATCCAGAGGGCGTGGCAGGAACGGGATATTCTGGCAGATCGGCTCATCGAGCTGGATGACGGTTCTCGAGGATGGGCCAGAGGCGTCGGTCCAGATGGCAGTCTCAAACTGGAAGACGAAGATGGAAAAGTCAGAGGCGTTCATGGAGGCAGTATCCGGCTTCCACCCTTGGGTGTGGCTGGGCCGGCTACACAGGAAGAGGCAGGCAAGATGAAGGGAGAGGTATGAATCTGGTCATCGATGTGGGAAATACGGAGGCCGTCCTGGGTGTGTTCAGGCCTGGCGCCACGGAGGTAGAAGGGTCCTGGCGCTACTCCACCGCCGTTCCTCGGACCCATCATGAACTTCGGCTCCTGATCCGTGCCTTCCTTCAGGAACGAGAGCTGGATCCGGAGGCGCTGAATCGGGCGGTCATCGGGTCGGTGGTTCCCGCTGAGACAAAGCTCCTGGAAGAGGCCCTTGGAGGTTTGGGGATCGAGGAGCTCCACATCGTGGATTCGGAGGCCGGGTTGCCCATCCGGCTGGAGGTGGATGAACCTCGAACGGTGGGGGCCGATCGGATCGTGAACACCCTGGCTGCAGCCCGCTTGTTTGCCCGGGATACCATCGTGGTAGACATGGGAACGGCTACCACCTACGACTGCATCACCGGAGACGGCGTCTTCCTGGGTGGTGTCATCGCGCCCGGTCTGCAGGCCGGGCAGGAGTGGCTGAAGGGACACACGGCCAAGCTTCCCCGGGTCGAGCTCCGTCCACCGGAGAAGGTGATTGGGAGGCGGACGGAGACCTGCCTGCAGTCCGGGATCTTCTACGGCGCCGTCGAGGCGGTGGACGGGATCGTGGAGCGGATCAAGACGGAGTGGGGTCGTCCGGACGCATTCGTTGTCTCGACCGGAGGATGGGCCTCGGTCCTCTCTCCCCACACCCGCACCGTAGAAGAGATCCATCCTCACCTGACGCTTCTGGGCCTGGAGTTTGCCGGCCGGGTTCTGGCTGGAGAAGGCCAGGGGCCGGAGGGCGTAGCGGAGACCCGGTAAGGGACCATAGATTCGGGGATCGCCGGATCCCCACACCCAGTCATCTGAATCCGACCCCACTGAACGCCAGCACATGACGCTTTCGCCTGTTTTTCGATCCGAATCCGCAGTTCTTCTACTTCAAGAAGAGGGCATCTGGCGACGCCTTGCTCCTGCCATCGCCGCTCAGGCCCATGCGGTCCGAACGGTTCACGGCGATCTGACGGAGATCCTCGATCCGTCCTTCCTGGACACCCCGGCCATGATTCCCGCCCAGGATCAGGTGGATTCGGCCGAGGCCCTGCCATTCCTCCAGGAGTACTTCTTTCTGATCCTCTTCCGATCTCTCTTCGAATCCCTTGGGGTGCCGGAGGAGCGGCTGAATCGCTACGCTGAGCTGAACTTCTGCGTGAAAGGGACCATCACGGCCGCCGACAATCTCTTCGATGAGCAGGCCAAGAGCCTTCTTCCCCTGGATGCAGGGAAGGGAAGCCGTTTTCTCTCCATCCTTCAGCTCATGTGCTTCGAGCGCCTGATCCGCCGAAGCCTGGATCGGGGCGTGGAGGTCGGTGAACTGGATCCCCAAGGCCGGGACGCCATCCTCAGGGGCCTTCTGGACCTCATGGCCCGGATCGGTCGCTTGGAGGGGTCGGAGGAAGGTGGGGTGGACGAGATCCCCACTCCTGAGGCCATGATCGAGAAGGTCCATCGGGTCCGAGGCGGGGCGCTCTTCGCCCTCTCCTTCGTACCCCCCTCCATCCTGGAGGAAGGAGAGATCCTGAAGCGTATTCAGGGGGCGGAGCCGGCAGTGGCCCGCCTGGGAACGGCTTTTCAGATTGTGGATGACCTGACGGACTTCGAGTTTGACCTGGGTCGGCGGAGCCACAATCTCCTGGTCGCCCAGATCCATCATCATGGAACGTCCGAAGAGAAGACCCGCCTGGAAGGGTTCCTGAACGGCGATCCCCTGACGGCCGGCACCGTGGAGAGGGATTTCCGCACCTCGGCCCGGCAGGTGTTGGAGCTGGCCTACGGTGAGGCCCGCCAGGCCTTCCAGGATCTGGGTGAGCTGGGGTTCTGGTTCCCTGCGACCCTGGCCGACGAGGTTGTCCATGCCATTGTAGGTCTGGACGGCGTTCGACGGATGGAGGACCTGGTGGTGAGTACCCCCGGCAAGGGCGCCCCCGGCCCAGGGTGACCCTCCCCGTAGGGCTCTCCGTTTTCTCGGAAGGCCAACGCCCCACGGTGCGCTAAATTTCTCCTTCACAATAGTTTAATGCTTTACACCTCTTCGTTCGTTGAAGGGGTGTTCCTGCAGGGGTCTACCCGTTGACACGGAGGCCCAGAGTTCTACATTTCGGACTGGGTTGTTAGCACTCACCGAAGACGAGTGCTAACACGTATGTTCCCTCTCACCCTCACCGTGAAACGCGGAGGAGAGACAATGGCAACAAAGACCAGCAAGAAGATTCAGCCGCTGGCCGATCGGGTCGTAGTTCAGGCTCTGGAAGAGGCCGAGCAGACCAAGGGCGGCCTGTACATTCCGGATACCGCCAAAGAGAAGCCCCAGCAGGGGACGGTTATCGCCGTCGGACCTGGGAAACTTTCGGACCAGGGCGAGCGGCTCGCTCCCGATGTGAAGGAGGGCGCTACCGTCCTCTACGGGAAGTACTCGGGCACCGAGGTGACTGTGGACGGTGAGGAGTACCTCATCCTCCGCGAGTCGGATATTCTGGCCGTCATCAACTCCTGACGCCTGACGGCCTCCTGGCCCTGAGGGACAGGGAGCCACGCAAGACTCTGAAGCGAAACACGATCGATCATTCCATCGAAGGAGCACGACGATGGCAGCGAAGGATCTGAAATTTGATACCGAAGCCCGGGCCAAGCTCAAGTCCGGAGTGGACAAGCTCAGCCGGGCCGTGAAGGTCACCCTGGGGCCCAAGGGCCGGAACGTGGTTCTGGACCGGAAGTTTGGCGCCCCCACCGTCACGAAGGACGGTGTGTCGGTGGCCAAGGAGATCGAACTCGAGGACCCCGTCGAGAACATGGGGGCCCAGATGGTGAAGGAGGTGGCCACCAAGACCTCCGACAACGCCGGAGACGGGACCACCACCGCCACGGTGCTGGCCCAGGCCATCTTCTCCGAGGGGCTCAAGAACGTCACCGCCGGGAGCGATCCCATGGCCATCAAGCGGGGCATCGAAGCCGCCGTTGGGCAGGTGGTCGCCCAGCTCCGTGACTATTCCATGGAGACCAAGGGGAAGAAGGAGATCGCCCAGGTCGGGACCATCTCTGCCAACTCCGACGCGGAGATCGGCGAGCTCATCGCCGACGCCATGGAAAAGGTGGGCAAGGACGGCGTCATCACGGTAGAGGAAGCCAAGGGTCTGGAGACGACTCTGGACACCGTGGAGGGAATGCAGTTCGACCGGGGCTACCTCTCGCCCTACTTCGTCACCGATCCCGAGCGGATGGAGGCGATCCTCGAGGATCCCATGATCCTCATCCACGACAAGAAGATCTCGAACATGAAGGACCTTCTCCCCATCCTGGAGAAGGTGGCCCAGATGGGTCGTCCCCTCATGATCATCTCCGAGGACATCGAGGGCGAGGCGCTGGCCACTCTGGTGGTGAACAAGCTCCGTGGCACCCTCAAGGTCTGTGCCGTGAAGGCCCCCGGGTTCGGTGATCGCCGGAAGGCCATGCTCCAGGACATCGCCGTTCTCACAGGCGGTCAGGTCATCTCCGAGGAGATGGGCTTCAAGCTGGAGAACGCCGTCGCCTCCGACCTGGGTGAGGCGAAGCGAATCGTGGTGGACAAGGACAACACCACCATCGTGGACGGTTCCGGTGACGACGACAAGATCAAGGGGCGGGTTGCTGAGATCCGTGCCGCCATCGACCAGTCCACCTCCGATTACGATCAGGAAAAGCTGCAGGAGCGGCTGGCCAAGCTGGCCGGTGGTGTGGCTGTCATCAACGTGGGAGCCGCCACCGAGACGGCCATGAAGGAAAAGAAGGCTCGTGTGGAGGACGCTCTCCACGCCACTCGCGCCGCGGTGGAAGAGGGGATCGTTCCTGGCGGTGGAGTGGCCCTCCTCCGTGCCCAGACGGCCCTGTCCCAGTTCAAGCTGGAGAAGCAGGCTGAGCAGATCGGTGTGGAGATCCTCCAGCGGGCCCTGGAGGCGCCCATCCGGCAGATCGCTGACAATGCCGGTGTGGAAGGCTCCATCGTGGTCTCCAAGATCCGCGAAAACGAAGACACCAACTTCGGATTCAACGCCGCTACCGAGGTGTACGAGGATCTGGTAGAGGCCGGTGTCATCGATCCCACCAAGGTGGTGCGGACCGCGCTGCAGAACGCAGCCTCCATCGCCGGGCTTCTCCTCACCACTGAGTGCGTGGTGGTGGAGCATCCGGAAGAAGATGATGACGGCGGTGCTGGCGGTGCCGGCGGAATGGGTGGCATGGGCGGTATGGGCGGAATGTACTGAGCCAGCCGTCCACGATGTCCTTCGGGGCATCACCCAACGGCGACAAGCCCGGCCAGGCCCGGCCTCCTTCACGGGGGTCGGGCCTCGGTCGTTTCAGGGGTGGGCGGCAGGACGGAGGGCGTTGACCCTCTCCAGTCTCCTCCATTAATCTCCGGCCCCTGGTCCAACCAGGTGCGCACCGGTCCCTCCTGCGGGAGGACCGGCCCGCCATTTCTCATTCACCCCACTTCCCGACCCGACCGATGGCCCGTTCTCTCCAGGCGACCCTCCCCGATGGAAAGGTTCTCACCCTCCCCGAAGGATCCTCCGGGTATGACGTGGCACGGGAGATTGGTCCCGGGCTGGCCAAGGCGGCGCTGGCTGCCGAGGTGGACGGGGAACTGGTGGATCTCCATCGACCGCTGGAAGGGGAGGTCGCCATCCGGCTCATCACGAGCCGGGACCCGGAAGCACTGGAGCTCCTTCGCCATTCGGCGGCCCACGTCCTGGCAACGGCCGTCCGGAAGCATCGTCCCCAGGCTGAGATCGGCTTTGGTCCTCCCATTGATGAAGGCTTCTACTACGACTTCGGCGTGGAGGAGGCCTTCACCCCCGAGGAGTTGGAGAGCTTTGAAACCGCCATGGAGGAGGTCATCGAGGCCGACTACCCCTTCGAGCGTCAGGAGGTGACGAAAGAGGAGGCCCGGGAGCTCTTCCACGATGACCCCCTGAAGTTGGAGCGCCTGGAGGAATTCGATGACGAAGAGGTGATCACCGTCTACCGGGACGGGCCCTTCCTGGACCTCTGCCGAGGACCTCACCTCCCTTCCACCGGGCACCTGACCGCATTCAAACTGCTTTCCACGGCTGGGGCCTACTGGCGGGGGGATGAACGGCGGCAGATGCTCCAGCGGATCTACGGAACGGCCTTCTTCAAGGAAAAGGAGCTGAAGGCTCACCTGGAACGGCTCGAGGAGGCGAGGAAACGGGACCACCGGGTCCTGGGGCGGGAGCTGGACCTCTTTGCCGTGGACGAGCGGGTGGGCTCAGGTCTGATCTTGTGGAAGCCGGCTGGCTCGGTGATCCGAAGCGAGATCGAGGAATATGAGCGGGAGTTGATCCTGAGACATGGCTACGAACTGGTCTACACACCCCATGTCATGAGTGAGGAACTCTTCCAGATCTCGGGCCATCTGGAGAACTTCAAGGAGAGCATGTTCGGGGCCATGGAGGTGGAAGGACGCCGCTACCGGGCCAAGCCCATGAACTGCCCAGGACACATCTGCATCTATCAGGCGCAGCAGCGATCGTATCGGGAGTTACCCATCCGCTACGCCGAATTTGGGACAGTCTACCGCTATGAACGGAGTGGCGTTCTCCACGGGATGCTGCGGGTCCGGGGCTTTACCCAGGACGACGCTCATGTCTTCTGCACGGAGGAGCAGGTCCCCTCGGAGATCGAGGCTTTGCTGGACCTGGTGGACGAGATGCTTTCCACCTTCGGCTACCCCTACTCCATCGAGCTGGCCACCCGGCCCGAGAAGGCGCTGGGAGACCCTGCGGTCTGGGAGCGAGCCGAGGCCCAGCTCCGGGGCGTCCTGGAGTCTCGAGGACTGGACTATACGGTGGATGAGGGCGGGGGAGCTTTCTATGGTCCCAAGCTGGACTTCAAGCTCATCGATGCCATCGGACGGCGCTGGCAGGGTCCCACCGTGCAGCTCGACTTCAATCTCCCGGAGCGGTTCGGGATCGAGTACATCGGAGATGACAACGAGCGCCATCGTCCCGTCATGCTCCACCGGGTCCTGGTGGGCTCCATGGAGCGCTTCGTCGGGGGCCTGATCGAACACTATGCCGGGGCCTTCCCGGTGTGGTTGGCTCCGGAACAGGTCCGGGTCCTCCCCATTTCCGAGCAGTGGGTCAAGGAAGCCCAGGCCTACGTGGAGGAGCTGCAAGGCGCAGGGGTCCGGGCTCGCTTGGCCGATCGAGAGAGCTTGAGCTATCGGATTCGGGATGCGGAGATGCGGAAGATCCCCTACATGGCAGTCATCGGAGAGAGGGAGGTTCAGGACGGGACAGTGGCGGTTCGGAAGCGGGGGGCCGGCAAGAAGCAGGAGATCCAGGATCGGGCCGATTTCCGTGACCAGCTCGTGGGCGAGATCAAGAGCAGGACGCTCATGACTTGACCCCCGGAGCAAATCCGGTAGCTTAGAAGCTGACATTCACGGAAGTGAGGGGTTGACCCCTCCACCTTTCGGCCCATCCACCAAGAACGCCGGTCAGTACAGTTCATGTACTGACCTCTGGGGATGGTGACGCCGCCGGGTCCGATTCTGCTGACATTCTTCGCCTCTCATGGGCATGGAGGATGTCCAGTATCCGGCCCGGCCCTGCGTCCGGGCCTTTTTTCGTTCATGGCGCCCTGGCGCCTCGGCCGAATGGAGAACGGAGCCATCAAGGATCAACGGGTTCGGGTCAATGACCAGATTCGGATCAGCCCGATCCGACTCATCGATGCCGACGGGGAGCAGCTGGGTGTCGTTGCCCTGGAGGAAGCGAAAGAGCGGGCGGCTGAGGCCGGGTTGGATCTGGTGGAGGTAGCGCCTGGGGCACGGCCTCCCGTATGCCGTCTCATGGACTACGGAAAGTACAAGTACGAGGAAGCTCGCAAGGCCCGAGAGGCCAAGAAGAAGCAGCACACGGTCCAGGTCAAGGAAGTGAAGTATCGTCCGGGGATCGAGGACCACGATTATGAATTCAAGACCCGCCATGTTCGCCGCTTCCTGGAAGACGGAGACAAGGTGAAGGTCACCATGATGTTCCGCGGTCGTCAGCTCTCGCACCCCGAACTGGGACTTGAGGTTCTGGAGCGGGTAGTAGAAGACGTGGCGGATCTGGGAAAGGTCGAAAGCCAGCCCACTCGGGAGGGACGGAGCATGATCATGATGCTCTCTCCCCTCAAGGGGCGCTGACGCACGCGGGGTCGGGCACCGCCCTCACAAGTTCATCCGGCACCCTCATTCCTCCGTCGTCCATGGATGACGGAGGGGCAGGTGTCTGTGTGCCGGAAACGATGGAGAAAGACATGCCGAAAATGAAGACCAATCGCGCGGCCGCAAAGCGGCTGAAGCGGACCGCCAAGGGAAAGCTTCGCCGGAGGAAGGCGTATCACAGCCACATTCTCACCAAGAAATCCAGTAAGCGGAAGCGCAACCTTCGGAAGGCGGCCCTGGTGTCGTCTGCCGATGAGAAGCGTATGAACCGGCTTCTGCCGGGCTCGTAAGGGAGGAGTCGAATGCCACGGACCAAAGGTGCACCGGCCCGGAAGGACCGGAAGAAGAAGATTCTGAAGGAAGCCAAGGGCTACTTCGGGGGACGAAAGAAGCTCTACCGGACCGCCAAGGATGCGGTGGAGAAGGGGTGGGAGCACGCCTATCGAGATCGGAAGAAGAAGAAGCGGAACTTCCGACGGCTCTGGATCACCCGCATCAACGCCGCCGCTCGGCAGCACGAGCTGTCCTACTCCCGCTTCATGAACGGGCTGAAGCGGTCCGGCGTGGAACTGGATCGGAAGGCGCTGGCCGACCTGGCCGTTCGGGATCCCCAGGCCTTTGAGGCTCTGGCAAGCCAGGCCAAGGAAGCCTTGCAAGCGAGCTGAATCAGCTCTGCTCGGATGGGTTGATCCCACCGACGGAGCGGAGGGGTTGCGGGGGCGCGAGAGGCGAGAGCCTCTCGGCCCCCGTTTTCCGTTTTGCCTTCGGGGTTTGCCCTCTTCCAGCCCCCGTGTAGCTTAAGGCCGCATCCGGACGGAAACTGCTGCCCACCCCCCCCTCGACTCATCCCGAAGCCACGGTCATGGACGACGCATCATCACTCATTGAAAAGCTCCAGACCCTCCAGGAGGAGGGTCTTCAGGAGATCCGGGAAACCTCTTCCGAAGACGGACTTGAAGAGGTCCGGATCACATTCCTGGGCCGGAAGGATGGTCGGGTCTCGGGGATCTTGCGAAAGCTGGGCGGGCTTGCCCCTGAGGAACGGCCCCAGGTGGGTGCCGCAGCCAATACCGTAAAGGAGCGCCTCCAGGGGGCCCTGGAGGATCGAAGACGGGCGCTGGCCGAAGAGGGAGAGAAGGAGGATGGGGAATTGGATCTTTCCCTTCCGGCCCGTCGCCCCTGGGCGGGAGGACGGCACCCGGTGACCCAGGTCATCGACGAGTTGGTGGCCATCTTCCGGACGCTGGGCTTCACTCGGGCTCGGGGGCCTGAGGCCGAGACCGAGTGGTACAATTTCGAAGCGCTGAATACCCCCCTGGACCATCCGGCGGCGGATGAACAGGACACCCTGTACCTGGAGGGGGGCCAACTCCTCCGGAGCCATACCTCGCCCGTCCAGGTGCGGGTGATGGAACAGTACGAACCCCCCATTCGGATCCTGGCTCCAGGAATGGTCTATCGCCGGGACTCCTACGATGCCACCCACACCCCGGGCTTTGCCCAGCTGGAAGGGTTGGCGGTAGACGAGGGGATCACCTTCGTGGATCTGAAGGCCACATTGGCCGAGTTCGCCCGCCTCTACTGGGGGCCTGGTACCCGGATCCGCTTCAGACCCTCATTCTTCCCCTTTACCGAGCCGTCAGCGGAGGTGGATGTGAAACGGGTGATCCGGCATGAGGACGGCACGGAGAGCGAAACCGACTGGCTCGAGATCATGGGGGCCGGGATGGTGGACCCCGCTGTCCTGGATGCCGCTGGAATCGACTCGGAACGGTATACCGGGTTTGCGTTCGGAATGGGGCCAGGAAGGATCGGGATGCTCAAGTACGGGATCCCCGATCTCCGCCTCTATCTCGACAACGACATTCGCTTCCTGAAACAGTTCGCCACACCATGAACGTCTCGTATCGCTGGCTTCGGACTTTGGCTCCCGATCTTTCCCTGGCCCCGGGGCCCCTGGCGGAAGAGCTCGCTTCCCTGGGCTTTCCGGTGGAGGCCATGGAGGCTCTGGGAGAGGGAATGGACGGCCTGGTCGTAGGGCGAGTGCTGGAAGTCAGGGAGCACCCCAATGCCGATCGACTACGCCTCTGCATGGTGGATCCGGGAGAGGGAGATCCCCTCCAGGTGGTCTGCGGTGCACCCCAGATCCAGGAGGGGGGCCTCTACCCCTTTGCACCAGTCGGGAGCACCCTGCCCGGAGGCATGGAACTTCGCAAGGCTCGGATCAGGGGAGAAACCTCCCACGGAATGCTCTGCTCAGAGGCCGAGTTGGAGTTGGGAGACGACGCAGGGGGGATTCTGCTCCTGGAAGGGGACTTCGAACCGGGACAGGCCCTGGCCCAGGCCCTGGGGTTGGATGATGTCCGTATGGATGTGGAGGTGACCTCCAATCGTCCGGACCTCCTCTCCCACCGGGGGATCGCCCGGGAGGTGGCTCCCCAGGGCGTCAAGAGTGTTCAGTTGCCGGAGATCCCAGGCGCAACCAAGAACCTCCTTCCTGCCTTGGAGAGGGTCACCGGAGAGCAGGAGGCCCAAGGGGAGGAGTTGACGGTCCGGATCGAGTCTCCGGATCGATGCAGCGCTTACCTGGGGTTGGTCCTCCGGGACGTGGAGGTCGGGCCATCGCCTCCGTGGCTCCAGCGCCGGCTACGAGCTGCTGGGGCTCGCCCGATCAACAATGTGGTGGACGCTACGAACTACGTGCTCCTTGAGCTGGGGCATCCCCTGCATGCCTTCGATCTGGATCGCATCCAGGATGGAACGATCGTGGTCCGTCAGGCCAGGGAGGGGGAGGGGATCCGAACCCTGGACGGGGAGGATCGGAAGCTCACGGCCCAGGACCTGGTCATCAGCGATCCGGACCAGGCGGTGGCCATTGCCGGTGTGATGGGGGGAATGAACTCGGAGGTGGGCGACGAGACCCGGAACCTCCTCCTGGAGTGTGCTCTCTTCACCCCGGGTGCCATCCGCACGACCCGGAAGCGACTGGGCTTGAGTACGGATGCCTCCTATCGATTCGAGCGGGGTGTGGATCCGGAGGGTCTCCTGGAAGCCATCGAACGTACCGCCCAGGTGATCCTGGCCACAGGAGGGGGACGGGTGGATGGACCCGTAGTAGAGGCTCAACCCGTACCCTTCGAGCGGCAGACGGTCCAACTTCGCCGGGAGCGGGTGGAAGCGGTTCTGGGGATCTCCTTCACTGGAGACCGGATCGAGGAGCTCCTTCGTCCTCTGGGATTCGAGACGCTGGATCGCTCGGGGGATCGGCTGAACATCCAGATTCCAGGGTACCGGAGCTGGGACGTGAGCCGGGAGGTGGATCTCATCGAGGAGGTGGCTCGGACCCACGGCTACAATGCGTTTCCTGCAGAGCTGAGTGGCCACCGACCCGGAACCGTGCCGGACCACCCCCTCTTCATACTCGAAGACCGGTTGCGGGACCACCTCACCAGGCGAGGGCTCCTGGAAGGCCATACCCTGGCCTTCGCCGCCAAGGGGGAGGTCGCCCTGGCCAACCCCATTTCGGCCCGGGAAGGGTTTCTCCGTCGAGATCTTCTCCCCGGCCTCCTGGGACGGGTGGAGTACAACCTGGCAAGGGGGAACAGGAACGTTCGACTCTTCGAAATTGGTACGGTCTTCCGCAGGGGAGAGGTGGGTGGCCTGCCCCGGGAAGACACCTCCCTGGCCATGGTCCTGCATGGAGAACGGGAGCCGGAGCACTGGAGCGGTCAGGGGACGCCGCTGGACCCATGGGATCTCAAGGGGATGATGGAGGAGATCCTGGCCGTCATCGATGAGCCGGGACTGCGGCTCGTCCCCGCGAAGGGGGATTCTTCTGGTGCAGGGTTGGACCCCCACGTCCGGTTCCAGGTGATGGACCGGGACGGAAACCTCCGGGGAGAGTGCGGCCGCGTGCTCCCCGCTGACATGGATCTTCCTCCCTGGGCTGGAAACGTGTGGGGAGCTGAGCTCCACCTCCCGGCAAATCCCCGCACGGCACGGGCTCACCAGTACCAGGCCCTCCCGACCCGCCCTGGGATCGAGCGAGATCTTTCACTCCTGATCCCAACAGGCGACCCGGTGGCCGACCTGGTGTCCCGAATCCAACGCACCGGCGGCTCGGAGTTGAAGGAGGTGGGCGTCTTTGACGTCTATGAAGGGGAGGGGATCCCCGAGGGCACCCGATCCGTGGCCATCCGGTTGCACTTCCGGGCTGAAGAACGGACACTGACGGACGCAGAGGTGGACCGGGAGATGGACCAATTGACGCAGATGCTTCGGGAGGAACTCGGTGTCGGAATCCGTGGACAGGGAGACTGAGGCTCCAGAGCGGGCGGCAAAAAAAAAAATTGCTGGACGAGGTCATGGAGCTGAAGGAACAGCTCCACCGCTCCCGAACACGGACGAGTGAGCTGTCAGCGCTTCTGGAGGGACTCCAGAAGGGAGAGGCGGATCCTGTTCGGCTTCAGGATCGGGTGCGTGAACTGGAAGAAGAGAATGAGGACTTGAAAGCTCGGCTGGGGAAAGGGCGGGAGGGAATTCACCGCCTGCTGGCCCGGATCCGATTCCTGGAGGAACAGCGGTGAGCGACGCAGACACTCGACAGACCGTAACGGTACGCATCGCCGGAGAGGAGCACCATCTTCGTTCAGCCGCCGACCCGGACTACACCCGACGGTGCGCCACCTTCCTGGACGAACGGATCCAGGAGATCCGGGAGCGGTCCGGCCTGGTGGAAGGCCATCGGGCGGTGATCCTGGCAGCCCTGGCCCTTACTGACCAGTACCTCCAGACCCGCGAGGAGCTGGATCGACTCCAGCGTGAAGTCCGGTCCCGTTCCACCAACCTGGTGCGTCGGATCGAGGAGGAACTGCAGAAGGACGACTGAATGGTTTGTTCGCCTTCCTCTCCAACTTGCGGCTTTCCAACCGGGATTCCTATTCTCCTCCTGCAACCAGAGTCAGCATTCCCGGCTGATTCAGCCGGCGCCGGGAATCGGACCTTCTGTCATTTTGCAGGGGCGTGTCCCCTGCTTTCGGAGTCATAGATATGGAACCCCCCCAGCTCCTGGTTATCGCCACGGGCATCCTGGGTCTACTCACAGGTGTCATAGCAGGTTTCCTGGTCAGTCGACGTCGTGAGCGAGCCCAGCAGGAAGCGGATCGGAGCGCAGGCCGCGATGAGGCCAGTCGTATCCTGGAGCGGGCTCGGGAAGAAGCCAGAAGCTTGATCCGGGAGGGGGAGCTGCAGGGCAGGGAGGAGGCTGTCCGACTCCGGGAGGAATGGGAGAAGGAAGAGGCCCGGCGCCGGGAGGAGATGGAGAGGCTTGACCATCGGTTGTCGGAACGATCCGATTCCCTGGATCGGAAGTTCGACGTCCTGAATGAGCGGGATCAGGTTCAGGATGAGCGGGCCCAGAAACTCCGGGAGCGAGAGGACGGGGTGCTGGCTCGGGAGAAGGAAGCGGAAGACACCCTGGCCGAGGCTCGACAGGAGTTGCAATCGCTGGCCGGGATGACCGCGGAAGATGCACGCCAGCACCTGATTGCCGAGGTGGAAGACGAGGCACGAGCTCAGGCCTCCCATCGAGTCCGGGAGATCCGGGAGGCGGCGGAGCGGGAAGCGGAGCAGGAAGCCCGGAAGATCATTGCCCTGGCCATCCAGCGGATGGCCGCCGACGAGTCCATCCAGGCCACAGTGTCGGTGGTCCAGCTTCCAGCCGATGACATGAAGGGACGGATCATCGGCCGGGAAGGCCGAAACATCCGGGCCTTTGAACAAGCCACCGGGATCGACGTGATCATCGACGACACACCGGAAGCGGTGGTCCTGTCAGGGTTCGACCCCATCCGCCGGGAGGTGGCCCGGATTGCCATGGAACGGCTCATCGAAGATGGCCGGATCCATCCGGGTCGGATCGAAGAGATGGTGGAGAAGAGCAGGGAAGAGGTGGAGAAGGGCATGCGGGAGGCAGCTGAGCAGGCCCTCTACGACCTGGGCATCCACGACGTTCACACCGAGATCGTGAAGGTCCTGGGCCGTCTTCGGTTCCGGACCTCCTACGGGCAGAACCAGCTCCAGCACTCGGTGGAGGTGGCCCGTCTGGCCGGGATGATGGCGGCGGAGATGAAGCTGGATGTTCAAGGAGCCAAACGGGCTGGACTCCTCCACGACGTGGGTAAGGGGATGACCCACGAACACGAAGGAACCCACGTGGAATTGGGACACGAGCTTTGCAGTCGCCTGGGAGAGCCGGATCTGGTTCTGAACGCCATCCGCGCCCACCATGACGAAGAACCCCACAGGTATCCGGAAGCCTTCCTCGTCACGGCGGCTGACGCCATCTCGGGGGCCAGGCCCGGCGCCCGTCGAGAGATGTTCGAAACCTACGTGAAACGGTTGGAACGGTTGGAAGGCATCGCCATGGAGTTCGACGGTGTAGAGAGGTGTTTTGCCGTTCAGGCCGGCCGGGAGGTTCGGGTCATGGTGGAGCCTGACGCAGTCACCGACGAGGAGATGGCGCGAATCTCGGAGAAGGTTGCTCGCCGCTTCGAGGAAGAGCTTCAGTATCCGGGCCAGATCAAGGTGGTCGTCATCCGGGAGACCCGGGCTGTGGACTTCGCCCGCTGAGCGCCGGCCCGAGGTCCCAGCAGGCTCTGCGGTCTCCAGACCGTGCTCCGGCCATCCCCTCGAGGGCTGGAGGTGGACCGGCGGCCCCGGAGCCATCATGATATTTGGGGTCGGACCTGGGACAGATCCCGGTCCGGTCCCTCTTTGTTTGTCAGCGCCCGCCCGCCGACCTTCAGCGCGGCGCCTCACAGGGCCATCATCATCCACCGGAAGCTCACCCAGCGAACCCAGGAGCATTGAATGTCGGCTGAGATCATCTCAGGCACTCAGATGGCCCGAGCGATTCGGGGAGAGGTCAAGGAAGGAGTGGCTGCATTCGAGGCCGAGACCGGCTCTCCACCGGGACTTGCCACAATCCTCATCGGAAGAGACCCAGCCAGCCATTCGTACGTCCGGATGAAGAAGCGGGCGGCCACCGAGGTCGGTATGCGCTCCCGGCAGATCGAGTTGGACGACAGCATTTCAGAAGATGAGTTGCTGGGGTGGGTGGAAGGATTGAATGCCGATCCCGAGATCCACGGGATTCTGGTCCAACTCCCTCTCCCGGATCAGATCCGGAAGAGCCGCATCCTGGAGGCTGTCCATCCGGCCAAGGATGTGGACGGCTTCCATCCGGTGAACGTGGGTCGTATGTACGTGGGGGATCCCTCGGCCCTGGCTCCCTGCACGCCCCTGGGGGTCATCGAGCTCCTGGCCCGGACGGGAATCGAGACCCGCGGCCAGCACGCCGTGGTGGTAGGCCGTTCAGATATCGTGGGGAAGCCCATGGGCTCACTCTTCCTGGGTGAGGGCCGGGGGGGAGATGCAACGGTGACCGTCACCCACATCCTGACGCGGGATCTGGCGGCACACACTCGGATGGCAGACATCCTGGTGGTGGCGGCCGGACACCCGGATCTCATCACTGCCGCCATGGTCAAGCCCGGGGCCGTTGTCATCGACGTAGGCGTGAATCGGGTAGAGGACCCGGAGCGAGAGAAGGGATATCGGCTGACTGGGGATGTGGCCTTCGATGAAGTCCGGGAGGTGGCGTCGTACATCACACCGGTGCCAGGTGGTGTGGGACCCATGACCATCGCCATGCTCCTGTCCAACACCCTGAAGGCCGCCCGGGCGTTGGGGGGGGCGTCACGGTGAGTTCGGTGGAAGGGGATGGGACGCTGGATCTCTTCTCTCAGCCTCGGGATGATGAAGACCCGGGTCTGCAGGCAGGGAGCTCCGAAACGACGCCGGATGAGTCGACGATCCGGATCTGGTCAGTCTCCGAACTGAACCGGACCCTTCGGTCCTCTCTGGAGGAGGCGTTCCCCCAGGTGACCGTATCCGGGGAGGTAGGCAACTGGACCCGCGCCCGTTCTGGGCACTGCTACTTCTCCCTCAAGGATGACCAGTCCCAGCTACGCTGCGTCATGTGGCGACGGGACGCAGCCCGGCTCCCCATGGACCCGGAGGTGGGGATGACAATCCGGGCGGTGGGTCGGATCACCCTCTACGAAGCCCGGGGAGAACTCCAGCTTCAGGTCCAGGAAGTGGAGGCGGAGGGGAAGGAAGGACTGTGGCGGTTGGCTTTTGAGCGACTCAAGGGCCAACTGGAGGAGGCTGGACTCCTGGATCCAACCCGAAAACGCCCCATCCCCCGGTTTCCGGAGACGGTTGGGGTGGTCACCTCACCCACCGGGGCGGCCCTCCGGGACATCCTCACCGTCATTGGTCGGCGGGCCCCGTGGACCCGGGTCCTGATCAGAGGTGCACCGGTTCAGGGGGAGGGGGCGGCCCAGAAACTGGCTCATGCACTCCAGACGCTGGCGTCCAGTGGGAAGGTGGAGGTCATCATCATCGGTCGAGGAGGGGGCTCCCTGGAAGATCTCTGGGCCTTCAACGAGGAGCCTGTAGCCCGGGCCATTGCTGCCTCTCCCATTCCGGTGATCTCGGCGGTGGGACACGAGACGGATGTGACCATTTCGGATCTGGTGGCGGATCTTCGAGCGCCCACCCCTTCCGCCGGGGCCGAAGCGGCGGTAGAAGACGGGATGGCGTTGAAGGAAGCCCTCTCTCGCGTTCGACCCCGTCTGGCCCGGGGCCTCCGATTCCAGCTGCGCCATCGGGAAACCCGGGTGACGGAATCCAGGCGACGACTGGAGGCTGGAATTCGAGGACTGCTCTATCCGCGCCGGCAGGTTCTGGAGGGCCGATCAACCCGACTTCGGCCGGCCCTGCAAGCACTCCTCACTCCCCGACGGGCCCGATTGGTCAACCACCGGGAGCGGCTGGTCCCGGCTATGGGTGCCTTGGCCCGCCCCGCCCGGATGAAAACCGACCGGGCCGGAGAACGGCTGGAGCAGGCCATTGCAGGGCTCCTGTCCCGGAAGCGGGAGCGACTGGCCACGGCAGGCGGCCGAGTGGAAGCCCTCTCCCCTCTCGCCACCCTTCGACGGGGCTATGCCGTGGCGCTGAACGAGGAGGGACGGGTCCTGCGTTCGACCAGCAGCTTCCGGCCGGGAGAGTCCTTCCGGCTTCGTGTAGCAGATGGACGGATCCGTTGTGAGGTCCAATCGGTGGATCCGGACGATTCAATCCTTTCAATGGATCGAGGTACAGGAAGATGACCCCCAAGGATGGACCGACGGAGGACGGGCAGGACGAACTGAGCCTGGAAGCACGCCTTCGCCGGCTGGATGAAATCGTATCGGCGCTGGAAGGCGGGGATGTAGAGCTGGAGCGGGGGCTGGCCCTCTTCGAGGAGGGGGTGCGGCACATCCGTGAAGCCGAGTCTCTCCTCTCGGAGGCCGAACTCCGGGTGGAGGAGCTGGTGGGCGAAGCCGACTCCCTGGAGGTTCAGGACTTTGAAGGGGCAGGGCAGTGAAGCCCGCAGGGTCAGGTGCCAAAGGGCCCACGTCGGCGAGCACCGGCGGTCCGTTTCTCCTGGCTGCTTATCTGGATGAGGCAAGGAATCAGGTGGAGACCGCTCTCGACCGGGCGCTGTCGACTACGCTCCCCCTTCTTCCCCAGGCGCTGAGGGAGCCGGTGGAGGCTGCTGTCACCAGCGGGGGAAAGCGATTACGCCCCATCCTTTGCATGGCTGCCTACGAGGCCTGCCAGGGGCCCCGCGGACCGGATGTGGCTGACCTGGCCGTGTCCCTCGAGTTCATTCATGCCTATTCGCTGATGCATGACGACCTCCCGTGCATGGATGACGCCCCCCTCCGGCGAGGCCGACCTACCCCCCATATTACCTACGGTGAACGATCCGCTACCCTGGGAGGCGCAGCACTGATTCCCGTTGCCCACGTCCTGGCCTGGCGGTCAGCCCGGGGGATGGGGCATTCTCCGGAGGAAGCCAGGGGGATGGTGGCCTGCATCGCTCGAGCTGCAGGGGGGGCCGGGATGGTGGGGGGACAGGGACTCGATCTACTGGGAGAGGACCGGGTATTGGATCAATCGGATCTGGATCAACTCCACGGCCTCAAGACCGGCGCCTTGCTCACCGCCTCCCTTGAGCTCGGTGCCCTGGCGGCCCGAGCTCCGCTGGCACGGCGGGAGGCACTGGTGACGTTCGGGCAGGCCATTGGATTGGCTTTTCAGATTGCCGACGACGTCCTGGATGCCACAGCCGATCAGGACCGGCTGGGGAAGGCCCCATCGGACCAGGATCTGAGCAAGTCCACCTACGTGAGCCTCCTGGGGGTAGATGCATCCAGGGCCCGAGCCCGTAGCCTGGTGGACCAGGGCATTGAGGAGCTGGCCCGAACTGGGGTGGATACGCCGCCTCTGGTGGAGCTGGCTCGCTACGTGGTGGACAGGGACCGCTGAAGAAGTCAGGGGGTACCCTGGCCCAAGTCCAAGGGGCGACCTGAGGCGAGGCCCGCCCTCGAAACGCCCTGTCTGGCAACCAAACGAATCTATTGAAGGAGTCGACGCAGGTGTCTGCACTGGATCGAGTCAAATGGCCTTCGGATCTCCGGAACCTCTCGGTGAGCGAATTGGAGCAAGTGGCTGCCGATGCCCGGGAGCGTCACATCGATGTGGTTTCCCGTATCGGCGGACACTTCGGGGCGAGTCTGGGGGTGGCCGACCTGACCGTCGCCCTCCACCACGTCTTCGACACGCCCCGAGACAAGCTCGTCTGGGATACCGGACACCAGGGGTATATCCAC
>SL_3KL_010_SEDDRAFT_10000075_pt1 | contig 59092 bp, 50 predicted proteins | sample SodLakKL_010_SED_2_FD_10381 | JGI IMG/M metagenome (IMG submission 10381)
TTAGCCTGATATAATATTTCGCGGGTTTAAATAGTGGCGGCATACTCTGATGGAACTTGATCCGGTCCTTCTCTCGCGCATCCAGTTTGCGTTCGTTGTTTCCTTCCATGCGATCTTTCCGGTATTCACCATCGGACTGGCCGCCTACGTTGCCGTCCTCGAGGCAATCGCCTACAAGACCGGTGATCCGATCTATCAGAAACTGTCCCAGTTCTGGATCAAGATCTTTGCCGTCGTGTTCGGCATGGGCGTTGTATCGGGCATTGTCATGGCTTTCCAGTTCGGCACCAACTGGAGTGTATTTTCCTACTCCTCGGCGAATTTCCTCGGGCCTATACTCAGCTACGAGGTGGTGACCGCATTTTTCCTCGAGGCCACCTTCCTGGGCGTATTGTTGTTTGGTCGTGACAAGGTGCCGCGCGGTGCGCACCTGTTCTCGGCCTGCATGGTGGCCTTCGGGACATTCCTGTCCTCCTTCTGGATCCTCTCGGCCAATAGCTGGATGCAGACACCAGCCGGAGTGGAATTCACCGACGGCATGGTTCAGATGACCTCATGGCTCCAGGCCATCTTCAATCCGTCGCTGCCCTACCGCTTTGCCCACATGGCCCTTGCCTCGTTCATCACCGGCGGTTTCGTGGTCGCCGGTGTCAGCGCCTGGTACCTGCTCAAGGGCCGCCACCCAGAAACCAGCCGACGGGCGCTGAAAATGTGCGTGGTCATGCTGGCTGTGGCGACGCCGTTGCAACTGCTCACCGGTGATTTGCATGGACTCAACACCTTTGAGCATCAGCCGATCAAGGTGGCGGCCATGGAAGGCCACTGGGAAACCCAGACCGGCGCGCCGCTGGTGCTGTTCGCCATTCCCGATTCGGCCAACGAAACCAACCGCTTCGAGATCGCCATTCCCTACCTGGGCAGCCTGATTCTGACCCACAGCCTGGATGGCGAGGTCACCGGCCTGAAATCCGTACCGCCGGAGGACCGGCCACCGGTCGGCATCGTTTTCTGGAGTTTTCGCATCATGGTAGCGCTGGGCCTGATTTTCATTGGCCTTGCCCTGGCCTCGGCCTGGCAGTTGTGGCGTGGCCGGCTGTTCCAGTCCACCCGCTTGCTCAGAGCGCTGACATGGAGTATTCCCCTACCCTTCGTGGCGGTGCTGGCCGGCTGGTTTGTCACCGATGTCGGTCGTCAGCCCTGGATCATCCAGGATGTCATGCGCGTCAGTGAGGCCATGACGCCATCGCTGGACGGCTGGATGGTACTGCTTACCCTGATCGGTTACATCACCGTTTACGCGGTCGTGTTCAGCGCCGGGGTGCTCTACCTGAAGCGCATCGTCGATTCAGGGCCCGATCCGATCGAGCCGTCGGAGATCGGCATGAGGGCCAGGCCGAAACGACCCTGGTCGGCGGCTGATATCAAGCCCAGAACTGCAACCGACAACCCGGGAGCCTGAGCATGGAACTGATTGATCTGACACTGATCTGGGTGGCCATCATTGGCCTGGGTGTATTCATGTACGTCCTGATGGACGGCTTCGACCTGGGGGTGGGCATCCTGTTTCCGTTCGCGCCGAACGATGACTCGCGCGATGAACTGATGAACTCGGTCGCACCGGTCTGGGACGGCAACGAGACCTGGCTGATTCTCGGCGGCGCCGGGCTTCTGGCCGCGTTTCCGATGATTTACGCGGTATTTCTTCCGGCCCTCTACATCGGCGTGTTCCTGATGCTGGCCGGATTGATTTTTCGCGGCGTGGCCTTCGAGTTTCGCTTCAAGGCCGATTCCCGACGCTACTGGTGGGACCGGGCGTTTTTCGGCGGGTCCACCGTGGCCGCCTTCGCCCAGGGTGTGGTTGTCGGGGCCTACATCCAGGGCTTCGAAACCGAGGGCTTTGTCTACGTTGGGGGTGCCTTCGACTGGTTGACCCCATTCACCGTGATGACTGGCCTGGGCGTGGTGGCCGGCTATGCCCTGCTCGGGATCACCTGGACCATTCTCAAGACCGAGGGCCGCACCCAGAAGTGGGCGTTTCAACTGGCCCCCTGGCTGCTGGCCATCGTGATGGTGTTCTTCGTCGTCTCCAGCCTGTGGACACCGCTGACCAATGAACGCATCATGAGCCGCTGGTTCGATCATTTGAGCTGGCTGTGGATATTCCCGACCCTGACCGTGGCCGTGGCCGTCTGGCTGATGTGGCGGATTCGCCAACGCGCCGAGGCCTCGCCGTTCATCGGTTCGCTGATCCTGTTCGCCCTGTTCTATGCCGGGCTGCTGATCACCCAGTGGCCGTATGCCGTCCCCCCGGATCACACCTTCTGGGATGCCGCCTCGGATGCCGGCAGCCAGCTCTTCCTGCTGCTGGGCGTGCTGTTCCTGATCCCCATCATCCTGGGCTATACCGCCTGGACCTACTGGGTATTCCGCGGCAAGGTCCGGGCCGGTGAGGGATACGCCGGCCACTGATCCGGACCCGGAATTGACTTCCAAGACGGGCCAGCGTGCTTGGCTGGACAGCCAGGCGCCGACCTGGCTGCGTCCGGCCAGCTTCGTGCTTGCACTGGGCGAGGCCATTGTCATCATTGCCCAGGCCGGACTGATCGCCTGGTGCCTGCACGCGGCCATCGTCCTGGATACTCCGATCGCCGCACTTTGGAGCGCGCTGTGGGGCTTGCTGGGAGTACTGATCCTGCGCGCCGGCTTCAACGGACTGCGCGGCCTGGTCAGTGCCCATGCTTCGGCCAGCGTTCGCAGGGATTTGCGCAAGCAACTCTTTGATCACTTGTGTCAGGTTGGCGCCGAGCGCCTGCGGCCGATGGGCACCGGCGAGCTGGTCACCCAACTCAATGACCATGTCGAAGCGCTGGATGCCTATTACGCGCGCTTCAAGCCGCAGATGGCAAGCGCCCTGGTCATCCCGGGCGGCATTGTCGTGGTCGTGGCTTCACAGAACTGGCTGGCCGGCCTGCTGCTGGCGCTGACCGCGCCGCTGATTCCATTATTCATGGCCCTGGTCGGCATGGGCGCCGAGCAGCTCAGTCGCAACCAGCACCAAGCCCTGGCGCGCCTGGCCGGCGTCTTTCACGACCGCCTGCACGGGCTGGACACGATTAGAAGATTCGGCGCCGAGGCGCGCGAGCAATCGCGCATTGCCGAGTTTTCCAGATCATTTCGACAACGAACCATGGCCGTGCTGCGCCTGGCCTTTCTGTCCTCGGCCGTGCTGGAATTCTTCGCCGCCGTGGCCATCGCCATGCTGGCCATCTATATCGGGCTTGGGCTTCTGGGCTATATCGAGTTCGGTCCGGTCGCCACGCTCAGTCTGGGCAGCGGGCTGTTCATCCTGCTGCTGGCTCCGGAGTTCTTCGCGCCGCTTCGCACCCTGGCCCAGCACTGGCACGACCGAGCGGGTGCCCTGGCGGCCGCCGAAAGCATTCGGCCGCTGCTGGAATTACCACCGGCACGGGGCCTATCCACCCGAAAAGTCGCACCCGATACCAACCGACCATTGAGCGTCAGCGTCAGTGCCCTGGGCTTTGCCTGGCCCGACCGCACCATGGTTTTGCAGGATCTCGACCTGGATATCCGGGCCGGGGAGCATGTCTTGATCACCGGCCCCAGTGGATGCGGAAAATCCACCCTGATCAGCCTGCTGGCCGGTTTCATTTCCGCCGACCGGGGCCGGATAGAATTGGGCAGCATCGACCAGGCCGGACTTGAATCCCCTGACCTGGCCCGATTGCGGGCCTGGCTGGGCCAGACACCGGTGCTGTTTCCCGGAACCATTGCCGACAATATTGCGCTCGGACGCGAGCAGGCCAGCCAATCAGACATTGAACGTGCCGCTGATCTCTGCCGGGTCAGCGAATTCACCGCCCGCCTGCCACGAGGACTGGACACGCCAGTCGGCCAGGACGGATTCGGATTTTCCGGTGGCCAGGCCCAGCGCATTGCACTGGCCCGGGCCTTGCTCGAACCGCGCCCCTTGCTGTTGCTCGACGAGCCGACCAGCGCTCTTGATATCGACAGTGAAAGGATGATCTGGAGGGCGATTCGCCGGGCCAACGAGAAAACCCCGATGACGGTCATTGCCGCCAGCCATTCCCCGCTGGCGCGGCAATGGGCCGACCGTGTCTTCCAAATGGAGAACGGCCGGCTTGTGGAGATCGAAGAATGAGCCGGCGCTTTCGCATGCGTTCACTTTTGATGCGCCGCGCCGGCTGGCAACTGGCCGGGCTGGGGTTGATGATGCTGTCACTGATTGCCGGCATCGGTCTGCTGGCGCTGTCAGGCTGGTTCATCACCGCCAGCGCCCTGGCCGGGCTGGGCCTGATCGCCGCGCTGGACATTTTTACGCCCGGCGCGGGCATCCGCCTGGCCGCCATCACTAGAACGTTGTCGCGTTATGGCGAGCGACTGGTGACCCACGAAGCCACCTTTCGTCTGCTCGAGGACCTGCGCGCCGAGGTCCTCTCGCGCCTGCTCAACCATGACGAGATGTTTCTGAAAGGCCTGCGGCGTGGCGACACCCTCAGTCGCCTGACCGCGGATGTCGACATTCTCGACCATCTCTATCTCGGGGTGACCGGGCCGACGGTGGCGGCGGTTGCGCTGTCACTGCTCGCGGTGGTGCTATTGGGCCTGATCGATCCCTGGCTGGCGTTGCTCACCGCCGGAACACTGCTGGTACTCAATCCATTGACCGTTTCTTCGACCCGCCGGCTGGGCCGCGCGCCGAGCCAGGCATTGACGCAGGCCCTGCCCGATTTGCGGAGCATGAGTGCCGCCGGCCTGGAGGGGCTCAATGAACTGCGCGCCCTGGACCGGACCTCGGACTACGCCGACCGAATCAATGAACAATCCATCAGGGTGGTCGACCTGACCCGTCGGCTCGGCGCTCTCGATGCGCTGGGCCAGGCACTGGTGTTGCTGACTGGAATGATCGCTCTGTGGCTGGCCCTTGTACTGGGGTTGCTGATCTTTGCCGAAAACCAGATCTCGGCACCCGTGCTGGGTCTGGTCGTGCTGGCGGTTCTGGGGCTCAATGAGGCCTGGCTACCGTTGCCCATGGCCTGGCGAAAACTCAGCCAATGCCAGAGCGCCGTCGAGCGCATCAATACCTTGAGCGAAGATCCCGCCGCGCTGCCCCGCCCCGAATGCCCCGAGCTATGGCCTGAAAAGACCTCGATTCGAATTGACGCCGTAACTTTTCGTTACCAGCCCCATCAGTCACCCGTGCTGGAAAACCTCGACTTGGACATCAAGGCCGGCCAAACCGTGGTCGTGACCGGGCCCAGCGGCTACGGCAAGTCCAGCCTGGCCCTTCTGGTCATGCGCCAGGTCGATCCGGAACAGGGCCGGGTGTTGATTGGTGAAACCGATGTTCGCCATCTTGATCCCGATGATCTGCGCCACAGAATCGGCTATCTCCCCCAGCACCCGGTGCTGTTTCGCGACACGCTGGCCGCCAACCTGCGCCTGGCCGATCCCGAGGCCGATGAGTATCGATTGACCAGGGCGCTGGAACGGGTCGGGCTTGGCGATTTCCTTGCCGACCTGCCCGGCGGTCTCGACACCTGGCTGGAAGAAAGCGGCGCCAACGTATCAGGCGGACAACGCCGCCGCATTGCGCTGGTCCGGCTGATGCTGAGCGATCCCGACATCGTCATTCTCGACGAGCCATTTGAAAGCCTGGATGGCGATTCAGCCCGGCAGGTGACCGCTGCGCTGGATGACTGGTTGACCGGGCGCACTGCGCTGATCATCAGTCACGCCACTGAAATTCTGCCGAGCCATGACCGTGTCATTTCCATGACGGTTAAGGAAGCATTTGAGTAACTCTGCGCGGGCGCCACAGAGCAGGCTGGAGTTTGTGGGGGCGGGGCGACGAGTCGCCTTGACCGGGGTCGGGTTGGGGGCGGGGCGACCCCAAGGCCAACAAACTGGAGGCAATCGACCACGCCGATCACCCGGTCAGTCCATGAGCGGTCGGATGCCGCCCGATGCTTCCCCCCCCAAACCCACTGACTATGGGTATTACGCCATGTCTTAGCGCCCACTTTGCTCCCTACGTGCACCCATCCATGCAATCAGCAAGGCCAGGAAAAACGGCGCCAGGCGTTCCACCGCATTGCCCGGCGCCTGGGGAAAGAAACTGATGGCCATGGTCAGGGAAGCGCCGACCAGGACCGCCGCCAAGCGATGTGACGAGGCCACCGGACCGACAAAAAGCAATACGATCAGCAACGGTCCGAACGCATTTCCCAGCACCTGCCAGGCGAACAGCACCCGGTCGAAAATGGTGGCCGGGAAGAACAGCGCAAGCCCCACGGCCAGGATGCCCACCACCACGATGACCAGCCGGTCCATGGCCAGGGAAATCCGGCCCCGACGCAGGTCATGGCTGACCGCGCTGCCGGCCACCAGCAACTGGCTGTCCGAGGTCGACATGATGGCCGCCAGCACGCCGCCGGTAATCAGCCCGCCGAGCACGGCCGGCAGCAGATCCACCGACAATCTGAGCAATACCGACTCGGCGTCGGCCAGTTCGGGCAACAATACCCGCCCGGACCACCCCAGGATCACCATGCCGATATAAATCATGACCGCCCATCCCAGGGCGACATTGCGGGCAAAGCGAACCTGGTCGGCCGACTTCAGCGCCATGAAACGATTGACCACGTGCGGCTGACCCGGATATCCGAGGCCGATACCGAACAGGCCGGCGACGAAGACCATGGCCAGCAACAGGCCGGGCTGGTCGACCAGCCTCAGCAGCGAGGGATCATCCAGCGCCACCAGTCCCTGCCATAACCCCGCCGGACCGCCAACTGCCACCAGCGCCACCACCGGCAGAATCAGGGCCACGGCCAGCATCATCAGTCCCTGCAGCGCATCGGTGACGCTGGCTGCCCAGAAACCACCAAGAAACACGTAGCCGATGACAATGCAAGCGCCGCCGACGATGGCCATCGTGGCGCTGATCGGCAAGGCCGTGGAAATGGCCGTACCGGCGGCCTGGAACTGGGCGGCCACGTAGAAAGTGAAGCAGAACAGAATGATCAACGCCCCGAGTACACGTACCCGCCGCTGGCCCGCCTCGTCAATGCCGTGACCGAGAAACTCGACCAGGGTCAGGGCCTGGTTGTCATGACTGGCCGGCTGAAGTCGAGGCGCGATAAAGACCCAGTTGATGAAAAATCCCGATACCACCGCCGGGATCAGCCACAGCGCCTGTACACCCCAGGCATAGGCCGCCCCGCTCATACCCAGCAATGTCCATGCCGAAGACGAACTGGCCGAGGCACTGAGCGCGGCCACCACCGGCCCCATTCGACGTCCGGCCAGGTGAAAATCCTCACTGCCACCAATGCGGCGCTGGGCCCAGACACCGATGCCGAGCAACACAACCAGATAAACCACCAAGGTTGCGGCAACCATGCTTCATCCCCGAGTTCAAAGGCGAGTCAATGTACCCGAAAGGGAGGAAAACTTCACCCCGAGCATGTAGTCTGACACCCATTGACTCAAACTTTTTTCGGAGCTGTGCATGTCCATTCGCCGCCTCGTCCTGATTCCCGCCCTGTGCCTGCTGATGCTGAGCGCCGGTGTCCAGGCCCGTGAGCTGGCCGTCGATCCCGACGACCTGCTCCCGGTTGAACTGGCCACCGTCGGGGTCGTGCCAATGACCGGAACACCCCTGGTGCTGCTCAGGGAGCCCGACTCCGGTAACATCGTGCCGATCTTCATTGGCCCGGGTGAAGCGCGCGCCATTCTCATGGCCCAGCGCGATGTCGAACCACCACGGCCCATGACCCACGACCTGCTGGTCAGTCTGCTCGATTCTCTCAACGGTGAACTGACCCGGGTGATCGTCGATGAGTTGCGTGATGGCACCTACCATGGCGCGCTGGAAATCACTACCGACGACGGCCAGACCCACATCCTGGTCGACTCGCGCCCCAGTGACGCCCTGGCCATGGCGGTTCGCACCGGCGCCGCCATCCTGGTCGCGCCTTCGGTACTGGAGGCCGGCGAGGATATCCCATTCGAAGGATTGGGCGATGACGACGAGGTAGTCACCGCACTGGGCATTACCGTCATGGCCGCCAGTGACGATCTGCGACAGGCCCTCGATCTGCCTGATGAACCTGGCGTGCTGGTCAGTTCGGCTGAGGGCATGGCGGCCATGGCCGGCGTTCAGCCTGGCGCTTTCATTGTCGAGGTCAACGAAAGCACGCCGGCCTCCCCCATGTCCTTTCTGGAACTGGTCAACGCCACCGAGCGCGGCGAAAAGGCAGAGGTGAAATTTTGGTATGAAGGCGAGTACCACCAGGTCGAGCTCGATGTCGATGTACCTGCAACTGCTCCGCGAAGCGAGCGGCGACAGAGAATCTGAATAACCTTAGAGGGGAAATACCACCGGCACCACGAGTAAAGTACCGATCAGCAGCAGGATCTGCAGGGGAATCCCGATCCGGGCGAAATCGGTGAAGCGAAAATTGCCGGCGCTGTAAACCAGGGTATTGACCGGTGAGGCCACCGGCGTGGCGAAAGCCGCCGAGGCGGCGATCGCCACGGTCATGACCACTGCGTGCGGATTGACATCCATGCTCAGGGCCGCCTGAATGGCAATCGGGGCGACCAGCACCGTGGTGGCGGTATTCGACACGATCTGGCTCAGCGCCGCGGTGAACACGAACAGGGCGGCCATCAGCACCAACGGCCCATGGTCACCGGTCAATTCCAGCAGATGACCAGTGGCCAGTTCCAGCCCGCCGGTGCTGTCGAGCGCCGTGGCCATCGGCAGAATCGCGGCAATCAGGACCACGGCCTCGAAATTGATGCTGCGATAGGCCTCATCCATGCTCACACAGCGCGTCAACACCAGCACCACGGCCGCCAGCAGCACCGCGGTCACGTTGGCCATCCAGCCAAAAGTCATGGCCAGCATCATCAACAGCAAGACTGCAATCGCCAGGGGCGCCTTGCGAAGATCAAGCTCGTGCTCTCCGCCAAGCTCGCCAAGCAGGACAAGGTCACGCTGGCCTCGGGCCACTCGACGCATGGATTTGGCATTTCCGGTCATCAACAGGGCATCACCGACGGCCAATGGTCGATCCAGGTCGGCCGGCTCCCCGTCACTACCCGGCACGCGCTGGGCAAGCACTGTCACGCCCGCGCCACTATGCAGGCGCAAGTCGCGCAGTGTGCGACCGATGAAATTCGAGCGGGGCGGAACAAGGGCATCAATCAGCTCGACCGGCTGGGGCAGATCGGAGCGGCCACTCACTCGCTTGAGACCGAACAGGTCGATGATCTGATCGATCTGCTCGGAACGCCCGACCACATGCAACAAGTCATCATCCCGGATGATGCTGCCCGGTTCTGCCTTTCTGGAGAAGCGCCCCCGGCGGGTCTGGCTGACGATGGCCACCACCGTGACACCGAAACGGGAACGCAGTTCGGAACTATTGATGTCCGAGGCGGCAAGCTGCGATCCTGCCGGCACCTTCAATCGCACCAGTCTTTCGCGCAATCCGTAGTTTTCGAATAACTCGCCCCAACCGGCTCGAGCTGGAACCCGCTCTCCGGCCGAGCGATCCGGAAGCAGGTGCGGAGCAAGCACCAGCATGCAAACCATGCCGATCAGCAGCATGACCAGGCCCGGCGCCGTGAAATCGAAAAACCCGAACGCATCAAGACCTGCCTGGGCAAGCTGATCACTGACAATCAGATTGGGGGGTGTTCCGATCAAGGTCAGCATGCCGCCCAGCAAGGCCGCGAAAGCAACCGGCATCAACAGCCGAGAAGCCGGGATGCGCTGGCGACGGGCAATGGCAAGAACAACCGGCAACATGACCGCGACCGTTCCCGTCGAGCTCAGAAAGGCCGAAAGAATGGCCGTGACCAGCATGATGACCGCCGTCAGGGTGGTGACCCCGAACCCTGCAAGACGCTCGACCTGGCGGCCCAACGCATCCGCCACGCCGGTCTGGAAGAGTCCGGCCCCGACCACGAACAAGGCGGCAATCATCAACACCACCGGTTCGGCGAATCCCGCCAGCGCCTCGCCAGTCGAGATCACCCCACCCAGGGTCAATGCCAGCAGCCCCATGAGCGCGACAAGATCCAGACGAATGCGGTTACTGACAAACAGCACCAGCATCACTGCCAGGACCACCAGGACGAAGATCAGCTCACCACTCACTGAATTTCTCGTGAGAACAACGATTCAATGCCGGCCCCTCGGCAAAAGTCAGCGTTCCACTTTCATTTTCGCTGGGTGATTTCCGGCATGTCATCACTGATCCGGATGTCGTCATCTTGCTCCACCCCGGGGCGTTGCTCGGAAATCTCTTCTCGAGGGCGCAACATGCCCTGATGAACCAGCTTGGCAATTCGAGAGAAGACCTCTGCTCGCCCGAATGGCTTCTTCATGAAGTCGTCGGCGCCGATTCGTTCCAGGTAAAACTGCTCCGCGGCCTGTGGGTTGCCGCTGATCATGATGACTGGAATATCAGCAGTCCGCTTGTCCTTGCGCAAGCGCCGCAGGGCAGCGAACCCATTAAGCCCCGGCAGGACGATATCGAGAAAAATCAGGTCGGGCTTCTCCACGACCGCCAGTTCGAGTCCACGCTCAGCGTCACTGGCGCCGACCGGCAGATATTCACTCTGGCGCAGCATGTGACTCAACGCCGCAACGACCGTGCGGGAGTCATCGATGATCAGCACTCGTGTACCCCTGGCGGCATCCACGCGCCCGGTGCTGCGCCGTTCATCGCCCTTGTTCAGGCCGAGAAGTTTGCGAAATCGATCCAGCTGGCCCAATGGTGGTCCCTCTTGAATTAGTGTTTCCAGTGTACTGCAAGCGAATGCCGGGTTACAGCCCGAGAACCGGTGCAGCGCCATTCAGAGGCTTGTCCAATGGAACCTTCGGGGTCTGCTTCAATCCTCAAGGGCAGAGACTAGCAGGGACTTGACCTTGACCCCTTGGGCTCCATCCGGGAGCACCTCGGAAATCTTCAGTTGTGGTCGGCCCTCGGAGTCCTTGAGCTCCGAGAGATCGATTCGCGCCCCGGCTCGGTATCCGACAGTCCCCGGTATCAGCTTTCGAACGATTGGATAAAAGCCATGCACGATGTTGGTCTCCTCGACAACGGCCAGCTCGCCACTCGACAAGCGTACGAGCGTCCCCGGCGCCACCCAACCCATGAAGTGAATAAAGGTCTCCACCATGCTGCGATCGAACTTGCGACCCCTGCCCCGCCACAGAATGCCGAGGGCGTCGTGATGAGAGCGGGCGGGTCGGTAGACGCGGTGCGAGGTCACGGCATCGTAAACATCAACGACCGAAACCAGCAGGGAAAGCGGATGAATCTCTTCGGCCTTCTTGCCATCCGGATATCCCAGTCCGTCCGGTCGCTCGTGGTGTTCCAGGGCGACACGAGCCACATCCGGATGCACGTCCGGCTCATCGCACAGGAGCTGGTGGCCGATGGTCGTGTGGGTCTTGATATGCTGATACTCGGATGCGCTCAATCGACCGGGTTTGTTGAGGATGGAGAGATCCAGATTGACGTTACCCAGATCATGCAACAAGGCCGCCAGTCCGGCCTGCTCCACCATTTCGGTGGACCATTCCAGAACATGCGCCAACCCGAGGGCCAGAATGGCGCAATTGATTGAATGCTGGGCGGTATAGTCATCCCGATCCTTGATGCGCGTCAGCCAGACCATGGCTGCCAGGTTACGCTCCAGGTACTCCGACAATTCTCCGACGACCTTCTCGGCGGTCTTGATCTCAATGGCGCCCCGGTCGGCAAATGACTTGATCAGACGCCGGGATTGAGTGTCCAGCAGGCTGTAGGCCTTGAGGGCCGCACCGACGCTTTCGGAATCCAGGCGCGAGCCCCGCAATACATTGATGGGATGGTGCGGGTCGGACTGACGTGCCGCCAGTACTGCCGAATCAGACAAGCGATTGGACTCGGGCCTGAGCTTGTTCGGGCTGCGCGAGTAGTCAATGACCACCCACTGGCAGTGTTCGATGAACCAGTTCCGGGTCTTGTCCGAGTCGACCAGCACGCCCTGAAGCGGGAATGGGGTTTCCAGCCACGGTATATCAAGACGAATGATGAAGTGACCAATCTCCAGATCAGAAGGATGAACAATCAACTCGGTCTGCCACATCGACTCCTGTCCGTGACCGGCTTTCGAAGAGACATTCATTGAAGCTGTTCCTGCATCACAAACCAGTATGCTGAAGTGGCAGTTTGGCAGCCGGCATTGTTTCCAACCGGGACACCCTTTCACGGCATGATAGCACCCCGATTCCGAAACTGATGCATATCATGTCGCATGAAACCTCGGGGGTCACGAGTGGTCAGACCTCCATTCAGGCGTTCCACACGTCGATTCAAAACCAACATTCCACCCAGGGAGTAACCTGAATGAGATTTACATCGCATTTTCTCTTCTTTTTTGTGATCTTGAGCACCCCTTTTGTGGTTTTGTCGGATGAGCTGGATGATGACTCGCCCCGCTATGGGCATTGGGGTGTTGATCTGGATCATGTCAATGAATCCATCGCGCCGGGCAACGATTTTTTCCTCCATGTCAATCATGGCTGGGTCGAGAGCGCCACCATGCCTGCCGGACACTCACGCTTCGGATCGTTTACCGAACTGGCCCTGGAGGCCGAGGAAAACGTTGGTGCGATCATCGGCAATGCCAAGGACAATTATCAGGATCCCGACGCTGCCCGAATCGCTGATCTTCATGCCAGCTACATGGATACCGATCGCATCGAGTCGCTGGGACTCGAACCCATCTCGGAAACCCTGGAAGCCTTGCTTGACATCGACTCTCATGATGAAGTCGCCGAATGGATGGGTCTGTCGGGTACTCGTTCGTTGTTCGGTGTTTCGGTCGGCCAGGATTCCGGAAATCCCGACCGTTACCTGGTGCATGTGCGGCAAAGTGGACTGGGACTGCCCAATCGCGACTACTACCTACGCGATGATGCCCCGTTTCCTGACCATCGTCAGGCCTATGTCGATTACATTGCCGATACCCTGGAACGGGCCGGAATCGACCGACCTCGAGAGCGTGCCGATGATGTCATGGCCCTGGAGACGGCCATTGCCAAAGTGCATTGGGACCGGGTCCAGCAACGCGACCGCCTGGCAAACTACCAGTTGATCACTCGCCAGAAGCTGGACGAAAAGGCGCCCGGGTTCCCCTGGAACCAACTGCTGGACAAGCGCGAGGTGAACGACATCGAAGAGCTGGTGATGGCCACCAACACCGCGATCAAGGCCAGTGCAGAGCTGTTCAAGGACTTTCCCGTCGAGCACTGGTCCTCCTGGCATGCCTTTCACTGGATCAACAACCATGCACCGATATTGCCGGAGGCGTATGCCGATGCCCACTTCGAGCTGTTTCAACGCCGGCTCAATGGTGTCGAGGAGCAACGCCCACGAGACCGTCGCGCGATCAACATGGTCAGCCGGCGTCTGGGCGAACTGGTCGGCCGGAAGTACGTGGAAGCCCACTTCCCGCCGGAATCTCGCGAGCAGATGGAGGAACTGGTCAAGTATCTCAGGCGAGCATTTGCAGAGCGTCTTGAGACCCTCGACTGGATGGATGAACCCACCCGCGCCGAAGCGCAAGCCAAACTGGAGGCCTTTCTGCCCAAGATCGGCTACCCGGATCGCTGGCGTGACTACTCGGATGTCGCCATCAAGGCCGATGATCTGATTGGCAACCTTGATCGTCTCGACCAGTGGTGGTGGGAGGACTCGCTGGCACGCCTTGATGAGCCGGTTCGGGAATGGGAATGGTTCATGTCACCGCAAACCGTCAATGCCTATTACTCATCGACACGCAATGAAATCGTCTTTCCCGCAGCCATACTGCAACCGCCGTTCTTTGATCCGAATGCCGACCCGGCCGTCAATTTCGGCGCCATCGGCGGAGTGATCGGCCACGAGATGGGGCATGGCTTTGATGACCAGGGCTCGCGCTCGGATGCCGATGGCGTGCTGCGCAACTGGTGGACGGATGAATCACGTCAGCAGTTCGAGGAGCGCACCGAGGTGCTTGTGGCCCAGTACGAAGAATTCGAACCCCTGCCCGGCATGAACATCAACGGGCGCCTGTCGCTGGGGGAGAATATCGGCGATCTGGGCGGATTGTCGATTGCCCATCACGCCTACCAGCTCTATCTCGATGATCACCATGACGGGCAGGCGCCAATCCTTGATAACACCACTGGCGATCAACGTTTCTTCATGGCCTGGAGCCAGGTCTGGCGAACCATTGAGACCGAGGAGTCGCTGCGCGCACGGTTGATCTCCGGCCCGCACAGCCCGGCGCGCTACCGGGTCAATGGCGTGGTGCGCAACATCGACGCCTGGTACGACGCTTTCGAAGTGGAACCGGTGCACGAGCTTTACCTGACTCCGGAAGAGCGCGTGAATATCTGGTAAGAGGACGATCTTCATGCTCAGGCTTGTCTGGTTGGCCGCAATCGTGGCATCGGCATGGTTTACCCCGATCCTTGCCGAAGAAATCGAAGACCATTCGCTGTGGATCGTCGAGTACGAAAACGACATTTTCGCCGGTGAGGACCGTTACTACACCAGTGGCGTGCGTCTGAGTCGAATCGCCACAGCGCGCGAGGCGCCGTCATGGCTTGAATCAATCGCGGTCCGTTTTCCCGGTTTCGAGGATGCCACCGCCCTGCCCTACAGCCTGTCCATCGGTCACAACATGTATACGCCCGCCGACATCGTCAATCCGGAGCTTCCTCCGGATGATCGTCCCTATGCGGCCTGGCTTCACATGAAGTTTTCCACCGGCACGCTGCACCCGAAAGGCGCCGACCGGGTGAGAGTCGGTCTCGGCATCGTCGGTCCGGCGGCGCTGGGCAAGCAGATCCAGAGAGGCGTTCATCGGGCAATCGATACCGACATGCCCACCGGCTGGGACACCCAACTCAAGAATGAACCCACGCTGCTGCTGGGCTACGACCGATTCCGTCGTATCGTGGACTGGGCGAAACCTGACCGGTTCGGCATGGATGTCAGCCTGCTCGGTGGTATGACGCTGGGCAACGCGCATACCCACGCGACCATCGGCAGTTTCCTTCGCCTCGGACACAATCTGCCCGATGACTTCGGACCGCCACGCATCACCCCAGCGGTCTCAGGATCCGGTTTTTTCGTACCCGAGAGCACTCGAAGCTGGTATGTCTTTGTCGGCAGCGAGGGCCGACTGGTCGGGCGCGATCTGTTCATCGAAGGCAACACCATCGGCGGACGCGATGGCGTGGATGCCAGACGCATGGTTGGCGAGCTGTTCGGTGGCCTGGTCTACACCCAGGGCCGGTTTCGCGCAGCGTATACCCATGTTTGGCGCAGCCGCGAATTTGAAGGCCAGCTTGCCGCCCAGGATTACGGCGCACTGTCGGTTTCGCTGTGGTGGTAACTCTAGACCGGTCGTGGGCGGGAAAACAGGTAGCCCTGCAGGTAATCGATTCCGATTTCCCGGCAACACTCTGCCGCCGTCTCGGTCTCGATCCCTTCGGCCAGCGTTCGGATACCAAGTCCGCTGATCAAGTCGTGCAGCGTGGCCAGTAGTCGATACTTGGGCGAGTTTCGGTCTTCCAGGCCACGAACCAGCGATATGTCGAACTTGAGATAGTCCGGGGGGACCTCGATGAGCTCCAGCAGCCGGGCCTGACCGGCGCCGAAATCATCGTAGGCCAGCTGGATGTTCATGGACTGAAGCTCGGACTTGACCTCGGCCATGACCTCCAGATCCGTGACCGCGCCTTCATGCATCTCGAAAACCAGATCCAGATCCGGAAAGCGGCCGCGCAGTTCGCGCAGATCCTTCAGCAGGTTGTCGAAATCACGGCATTCGGTTGGGTGGTTGTTGAAGAACAGCGGTTTGTCCAGTCCCGCCCGGTGGGCGGCTGCAAACGCGGTGTGACGCAACAGACGACTGAGACGAACCTCGGCATCCAGTGCAGCAGCCAGGGAAAACATCTGGCCCGGCCCCTCGGTCAGGTCCGGATGAGTGCTGCGCCCGAGTAGCTCCCAGCCCAGCATGGTTCCGTCCGCATGGTAGATGCTCTGGGCAAATGCCTGGACCTTGCCAGTGTCAAGCAAATCCAACATGGCCGACATTTGCAATGGAAACTGGCGCGGCAACGGATTCATGCCGATGACGGTCTCGGCAGAGCTGACCGGACCGGCCGCATGAACGGTGTCGATCTTCTCACGCATCAGGCGGAACTCATGATCGGCAAGATGCACCACATCACCCACCGACACCTCGGTCTGAGCATTGATCGGCTGATGATTGACATACGTCCCATTGGTGCTGCCCAGATCCTCGATGTGCAATTGACTTTCGACCAGGTCGAATCGGGCGTGCAGGCGCGAGATCCGATCGACGTTCAACTGAACACTGCAATCGGGATGTCGACCGATGGTGGCCGGAAATTCAACCAGGTCCAGCCTGCGAGGGAGGCGAGTCTGACCCGTTGAACTTTCAAGATAGAAACGCTCAGTCATGAAACCACAATCCCATCGTTTCTGCCCCGCACTTGCAAAGTATTACGGCAAATGTGAATGCCTGCAAGCCGCCACAAGTGCTCTCCCACGATCAATCATTCGAATGTTTTCGCGTCTGACGCTGTTCGATGCGACGAACGCCGCGCATGACCATTCTGAAGTACATCTCGGGAAACCAGCGCCGAAGGCGCCAGATCCAGCGCGTATTGCCGTGCGTCAACAGCATGAAACGCGGCTTGCGAACGGCGTTCAAAACTACGCCGGCGACATCCTCGGCGCTGACGCCGGAGTTGTGCATCCAGCGTTCGACCCGGCTCTGATAGCTCGGGTCCGGCGCACGCATGGTTTCGGTCAAACGCGTCTTGACGAATGCCGGGCACAGCACCGACACGAAAACCCCGGCCGTGGCCAGCTCGGCACGCAGCATTTCCGACATCGCGATCACCCCGGCCTTGGCCGTACCATAGGCGTTGATGCCCGGGGCTCCGGCAAAACCGGCAAACGAGGCCACATTGATGATATGACCGTGTCCCTGCTCGCGCAGCAACGGGGCGAATGTCTTGCAGCCCAGCACGACACCCATCAAGTCAATGTCGAACACCCAGCGCCAGTCCTCGATCGAGGTCTCCTCCAGCGTGCCGCCCACTGCAACTCCGGCATTGTTGATCAGCACATCCAGCCCGCCACATCGATCCTTCACCTCGGACAGAACCCGCTGCCAATCATCTTCGGCCGTGACATCCATGGTCAGCGCCAAATGATCTTCGCCCAGGGACTCGGCAACAGTGCCGGCACGCTCCGAATCGAGATCGGCGACGATGAGCTGCTCACCCTGGTCGGCGAAACGACGCGCCATGGCCTCGCCCAATCCGGAGCCACCACCCGTGATCAGAACCCGTTTGCGCCGCCGATCGGTCATCTGTGGTTTCCTTATTCGAAGCCCAGCCAGACCGCGCCGACCAGGACCAGCGCGGCGGCCAGGAACAACTTGAGCATCAGTGGCCAGGCAAATCGCAGCCACTTGGCATAGGAAATTCCGGCCATGCCGAGAATTCCCATGAGTATGGCGTTGGTGGGGATGATCATGTTGGTGAACCCATCGCCGAGCTGATAAGCCAGTACCGCCACCTGGCGGGATACGCCCACCAGATCGCTCAACGGCGCCATTAGCGGCATGGTGACAAACGCCTGGCCGCTTCCGGATGGGATGAACAGGTTGAGGATGGACTGGATGATCAGCATGCCGACCGCGGACAGCTCGGCGCCGACCAACGACAACGGCAGTGACAGGTAATGCACGATGGTGTGCAGGATCTGACCATCTTCCATGATCAGGGCAATGCCACGCGCCACACCGACCAGCAGCGCGGTTTCGGTCAACTGACGTGCGCCGATGATGAACTTTTCGGCCGTGATGCTGGGTGAGAGCTTGCCGATCAGCGCGGCAACGAATCCCAGAACCAGGAAAGCCGCTCCCAGCTCGTTGAGATACCAACCGCGCGTGGCGATTCCCCAGATGGCCACACTCAGGGCCAGCAGGAAGCCCATCACGATGGCCACGTGGCCGAGATTCATGCTGGGATACTCCCGGGGGGGCTCGCCACCATCGGGGGGCTCGTCATCTCGCACCAGGCTGGCCGCGGGATCCTGGCGTACCCTGGCGGCATACGACCAGACATGATGCACGGCAATCAGCACGAACGGCACCAGCAAGGCCAGGCGCACCTGCCAACCGGAATAAATCGGCAAGTCGGCCACGCCCTGGGCCACAACCACCGTGTACTGGTTGAAGGCCGAAACGCCGTAACCCACGCCGTAGCCCGAGATCACCATGGCCACCGCGGTCATCGGGTCCATGCGCATGGCCCGGCACAGCGCCACCAGGATCAACACGAATGGAATGTACTCCCCGGACGAGCCGACCGCGCTGGAAGCCAGGGAAAACACGAAAATCACCACGAAGATCAGCATCGCCGGCCGACTGCTGAAGCGTTCCAGCAAGCGCCCCAGCAAGGCGTCGATGGTGCCGGTCGCGCGGATAATGGCCAGTACGCCGCCGATGATGAACAGGAAGAAAATGATGTCCGAGGCCGCTGCAAATGCCCTTGGCACCGCCGTGAACAACTCCAGCGGGCTCATCAGGTGACGTTCCTCAACCACTTCATAGGAACCCGGCACCACCACGGCGCGACCGGCCTCGTTGATCTCGGTATCGAAATGACCCTGTGGGATCAGCCAGGTGGCGATCAACGCCGCCACCATCAGGAAAAACAGCAGGGCCAGGGTGTTGGGGACGCGGAAAGTCATTTTTCGGTTTGTTGGTTTGTTGGTTGGTTCGTTTGTTCGTTGGTTCGTTTGTTGGTTGGGCATTCTACTCGGATTGGGTGGGCGGGTCGGGTTAACCTACGGGGACGATCAATTTCCGGATATGACATGGTCACTCGCAAGCGCGCTCCGGCCAAGGAGATTTTTGGCTGGGCGATGTTCGACTTTGCCAACCAGGCCTATACCCTGCTGATCATCACGGTGATCTTCGGGGACCTGTTTACCCGGGTCATCGTCGGGGACGGGCCGGATTACCGGCTCGGCAACCTGCTCTGGAGCGTGGCGCTGGCGGTCAGCTACCTGATGGTGGTGGCGGCCAATCCGCTATGCGGGGCGATCATGGATCACTCGCGCCTGCGCAAGCGATTTCTGTTGATCAGCTACCTGCTGACCATCGTCACCACGGCATTGCTGTGGCTGGTCGAGCCGGGCTGGATCGTGCTGGCCATGTGCCTGATCATCCTGTCCAACTTTGCCTACGCCATCGGTGAAGCATTCATCGCCAGTTTCCTGCCGGGATTGGGGCCGCGCAAGGATCTGGGCTGGATTTCGGGCCTGGGCTGGAGCCTTGGCTATGTCGGCGGGCTGGTCTCGACGATCTTTGCGCTGTACTTTCTCGGCGATGTCAGCGAGGACAACTATGACCGGATTCGCTGGGTCGGCCCATTCGCGGCGGTATTCTTCCTGCTGGCCGCACTACCGACCTTCATCTGGCTGAAAGAACGCGGTCGCCGCCGTCCACTGCCGCCGGGTCGATCGCTGCTCGGCAGCGGCATTGGCCGACTGCGCGACACCATGACCCACCTGGCCTGGTTCCGGGATCTGCGCAATCTTTTGATCTCGGTGTTTTTCATGATGGCCGGGATTTACATCATTGTCAGTTTTTCATTCATCTATGGCTCGCAAGTCATTGGCTGGGAAGAGCATGTACGCGTGATGATGTTTGTCACGGTGCAGATCACCGCGGCCATTGGCGCGCTGGGTTTCGGCTTCATCCAGAGCCGCATCGGCGCGCGCCGGACTTACCTGATCACCCTGAGCCTGTGGATTGCCGCCATTCTGGCCATCTGGCAAACCCCGTTGCTGACCGATGTCGCCCGCGCGCTGTTCCAGGTTGAATGGGAAGCCCAGTACGTGTTCCTGTTTGCCGGCATCCTGTCCGGGCTGAGCCTGGGCTCGTCACAATCGGCCGGTCGTGCCCTGGTTGGCATACTGACCCCCAATGGCAAAGCCGCCGAATTCTTCGGCTTTTGGGGCACAGCCTCGAAACTGGCGGCGGTATTCGGCATTCTCGGTCTGGGACTGCTACAGGCCTGGCTCGGTCTGGCGACCGCCATCGTGTTCTGCCTGTTGCTGTTTGCCGCGGCCATGCTGACGGTGCTACCGGTCGACGAGCACCGCGGCAGCGAACTGGCCGACCGCTGGCGTGAACCGAGACCTGAATCAAGGTCTGACGGGGAAACCTCGTGAGGCTGGTCACCCATACCTGCTCCAATACCGAAATCGTCTGCGCCCTGGGCCGCGCCGACTGGCTGGTCGGTGTCGACGATCACTCCGACCATCCGCCGGAAGTTGTCGAGCACATCGATAAAGTCGGGCCGGACCTGGACATCGATGTCGAACGCATTGTCGAGCTCAAACCGGACCTGGTGATCACATCGCTGACCGTGCCCGGGCATGAGCGCTGCCTGGAGCGCCTTAAGGGCGCCGGCCTGCCCTGTCTGATCACCCAGCCACATGACCTGGCCGACGTCGCCCGCGACATTCGCACCATAGGCGAGGCGGTCGATGCCCAGGCCAGGGCCGAAACACTGACCCGACAGTTCGAACAGGTCCTGTCATCGCGACCACCCGGTCGAAACCCCGTACCCGTTCTTGTTGAATGGTGGCCCAAGCCGGTGATCGTCCCCGGAGGAAAATCCTGGGTCAATGAAATGCTCACCCTGGCCGGAGCAATCAATCCATTCGCCGATGAGGATACCGAGAGTCTGGAAATCAGCTCCGAACAGGCCCGCCAGGCGGCCCCTGAAGTCATCATCATGAGCTGGTGCGGCGTCAGGGAAGAAAAATACCGCCCCCACATCGTCAGCCGCCGCGAAGGCTGGGAAACCATTCCCGCCATAGCCAATCAAAGAATCCATCCCATCAGCGAAGCCTGGCTGGGCCGCCCCGGCCCCCGTTTACTCGAAGGCATAGAAAAACTTCGACGAATCATCGCCCCCTTGACCTCTGACCCCTGAAGCCTTCCGGTAAACTCTCTTAATGACCAAGGCCAAACAAATTCGAGTTCTCATCCTCTTACTGGCTCTGGTCCCCCTGGCTTACCTGTTCTTTCTGGAACATGATCCGAGACCGGACTGGACCCGGGCCAAAGTGGTCGTGATCTATCCCCACAATCCGGACGACCACGAAGGGGTGGCGAACTGGATCGACCAGCTCGAATCGGGTCACTTCGAAGAGATCGAGGCGTTCTTTACTCAAGAAGCCAGTGATCATGAACTCGCCCTGGAACGCCCGATTGAAATCCGCCTGGCTTCGGCCATCGATTTTGCTCCTCCCGCGCCACCTCGCAACGGCAGTCACATTGAGCGATTACGATGGGCGGGCGGCATGCGCTGGTGGCACTTTCGGTTCAGCCGGCAACATCGCGAAGCCGACAGCATCATCGTTGCCCACTATCACAGTCCAGGCGGTCAGGGTCGCACTTTGCATTCGGTTGGAATGTCTCGGCCACGACTGGCCCTGGTCAACCTGATTGCGGGTGACCAACCCATTCGTTACAACAACCTGCAACTTGCCCACGAAATCCTGCACACCTTTGGCGCCAGCGATCTCTACCATTTCGGAACCGGCCAACCCGAATCCCCGGAAGGCTACGCTCAGCCCGACCGTGAACCGGTGTACCCACAATCCAGGGCCGAAATCATGGCCATGCGAATCCCGATGGGGCCCGACCAGTCCCGTCCGGCACTCAATCTGGACGAGGCCACCATAGGCGCCCAGACGGCCAGGGAGATCGGCTGGCGATAGCGCTGAAAGCGGAGACTTCCATCAGGGAAACAAAAAAGGCCCGAACCGTGAGGTTCGGGCCAAGGTCGCAGCCTCGCTTACGGCAGAGGGAGCCAGGGCTGCGTTCGGGGTAGACCTTTGTCGATCAGGCTCAGTTGGCCTTGGGCTGACTCTTCGGTGCAGCCTCGGCCGCTTCCTGCTTCTTGGCCAGATCGGCAACTCGCTTGTTCAGCTCCGCCACGCGCTTGCTGAGCTGATTGATTTCATCGGAAGTCGGCACGCCCAGGCGCGACAGGGCGCGGGCGACACGCTGCTCGAAGACCTTCTCAAGCTTGTCCCAGTTGGTCTGGGCGGTTTCGCGGACCTTGCCAACTCGGCTTTCGACATCACCACGCACGCCGCCGACGGTATCAGTAGCCAGCTTGCGACCCTTGTTTTCCAGCTTCGCGCCTTCCTTGACCAGGCGGTCGAACAACTTGCTGGACTCACCCAATACCTTGCTGGTGGCGTCGTCAATCGACTTGCTGCCCTGCTTGAGGATCTTGCCACCCTCTTCCTGGGCGAGTGAAAAAGCGCCGAGACCGGCAAGCCAGATTTCATGCGCGTAATCCTGCGCCTGATTTGCGGTGGTCTTGCGGCTGGCGGTCTTCTTGGCTACCTTCTTCTTGGCAACCTTTTTCTTGGCGGTCTTCTTGGCCATGATGAATCTCCTCGAATTTGTGTCAGTGGGGCTGTGAATCACAGCTTCGAGGTTTAAGATAGAGCGAGTTCCTAGAGCGGTCACACTAAAAATGAACACCAAGAACTGGACAGAATTTCCACACGACCAATCCTCCTTTGATTTCCGCGGCAATGACTTGCGCTCGGCCTGGGACAAGCTCCACAACGGAGATTGCGAACCGTATCCCGACGCCGAGCGCATCCGGGCACTCGAGCCGGATCATGACGACCCCGAGGGCGCGGCCGGGACACTTGCCGATGCCTGGCGAGCCTTTCATCGCGGAGACTTCGCTCAAGCCGTTGATCTGGCCGAGTCAACCGGCCTGATCGCTCACGCCGTGGCCAACAAGGCCAGCGGCATTTACGCCGACTATCTCGAGGAAGATGAAGAAGCCAAGATCGAGATCTATCAAACGGGAATCAAGCGCGCCGAAAAGGCCATCAAAGCCTATCCCGATGATGCCAATGCCCATTACTTCCACGCATTTCTACTGGGTCGCTACAGCCAGTGCATATCGATCACCAAGGCGCTCGCCCAGGGCGTGGGCGGAAAGATCAAGGTCTCGCTGGAAAAGGCGCTTGAGCTGGCGCCCGATCATGCCGAGGCGCACACCGCGCTTGGCCTGTATCATGCCGAGATCATCGACAAGGTCGGCAAGCTGGTCGGCTCCATGACCTACGGCGCCAGCGCCGATCAATCGATGCAGCATTGCCAACGCGCCCTGGAGCTGACCCCGAACGCCCCGATCGCACAGCTTGAATACGGCAACGCCCTGTATCTCCTGTACGGCGACAAACGCATCGAGGAATCCAACGCCGCCTACCACGCAGCCGCCGGCATCGAGCCCATCGACGCCATGCAATTGCTCGATCGCGAGTATGCGCGCGAATCAATGGAGTGATTTTGCGGATTGTGGTGGCGGGGCGAGAGTTGCTTGATAGGATTTCTTACAAAAGGTTTCGGATAGGCTCTATAGTCAGTCGCCGATCAGAGACTGGTCTCCATCAATCCACTCGTGGATGGAATCGACGACATCTGGGCTGACCCAGCCCTCTTGTGGACCGAGCAGCATGGTCAGGTGCAAAAGATTGTCGAACTCGACCTGGAAATCTCGCATCACCTCGTCGGGGTCCGGGACCAGCTTGTGGTCAGTGATCAACCCGCAAAAGACCTTGCCCTGGTAGCTGATGATGCTGATTCCCATGCCGACCGAGCCGGTCTGTGGGACCCAGAACATCATTTCCTTGAGTGGCGAACCGGCCATGTACAGCGTGTCCTGAGGACCCGGCACGTTGGTCAGAACCGTTGAAGCCTTGCGGCTGAACAATTCCAGGGCCGGCTTCTGCAGCGCCGTGGGCCCCATGCCAAGCACCGCCAGCAAGCCCATCGACATGATGGCCTGCTTGGAGTGCTTGAGTTCATGCATGAATTCGGCGACCTGGTACAAGCGCGCCAGCGGGTTGGGCTCGCTGATCGGCAAGTCCAGAAACACCAGCCCGAAGTGATTGCCCAGCTCTCGGGCGTGCTCGAGTGGTCGCAGATTGACCGGCACCGTGGCTCGCATGGTCAACTCGGAAGGATCATCGCCACATTCGACCAGATAGCGATGCAAGGCGCCGGTCATGACGGCGATCAATACGTCATTGACAGTGCAGCCAAGTGCCTTGCCTACCGCCTTGACCTCTTCAAGATCGATCGGCTCCGCCCAGGCCACCTGCTTGCGCACACCCAGCGCCCCCTTGAACCGTGACGGAGGATCATCATGCAGCAGCAAGGCGGTGGCGAACTCGGACATCACCTCGCCGGCCCCATAGGCATAGTCAGCGGCCACGTGCGGCTCGCGCACCAGGTGAAGGGCCTCTTCGACCACCTTCTGGCTGATATGCTGGACCGCATCCACGCCCTCCCTGGCCGGAGCCATCAGGCGCTTGAAGATATTGGACTCGGCGACCCGCTGCTTCTTCCACTGATCGGGGTGAACCAGCTCGAGAGAAGCCTGGGCGCTTGAATCGGTCAGCGAGAGCAAGACCTGGACCAGCGCGATCCCATCTGCGTAACAGTGATGAATTCGGCTGACCACTGCCGGCCCTTCCACATAGTTCTCGACCAGGTGGAACTGCCACAGTGGCTTGGTCTTGTCCAGGGGTGTGGAGGCCAGGTCGGAGACGAACTGCTCGAGTTCGGCCTTGTCGGCCTTGCCAGGCAGGGCCGCTCGACGAACATGGCTGTTGATATCGAAATACTCATCCTTTTCCCACCAGCAGCCGCGTACGTTGTCCACCGCCTTCTGCCGAAAGCGCCGAAATGCAAGGAACCGGTTGGCGATGATCTGTTTGTAGGTCTCGAAGTCCACCGGCTCGGCCAGCACGATGACCCCGGTGATCATCATCAGGTTGGTGGGCTGCTCCATGCGCAGCCAGGCCGTATCGACCTTGGCGATCGGTTCGCGGCGATCACTGGACACGTATCTGTTCCCTCAACAGTGGGATGGTTGTCGGCCTGAACAATCAATGCACCTGGCGATTCGCCGGTGGCCGCTTCTCTGCTGCCTGACTGGCCAGATCGTAGGGCAAGTGTACCTGATCGAGACCGAACTGCTTGAAAATCGGCTTGAGCTGATGGTGGATCAGCGGATACAGCTGACGGGTCAGCGAGCCATGATTGCGGGTGAATGCCTCGAAACTGACCGGGTCGCCCTGAAATTGTCGATAGACCGCCTGCAGGACAAATTCGATGGTGAACAAGGGCTTTTCCGCATCGTCCTGCTCACGGTGACCTCGGCACAGCATGCGGGCGGTCACCTGGTACTGGGTGACCTCCTGCTCGGCCGGCATTTCGCGCGGCGTCAGTTTCAACTCCACCTTGGCGCTGAACTTCTGATCGGGAGAAACCACTTCCGACAAATCGGCGTTCAAGCGAGTGACCTGCGTGTGAGCCAATGCGAATTGATCGAGCAGGTTGAGCATCATGCCTCCAGGGAAAGGTCCAGATTTCTTCAGTTATGGACGCCTGAACGGACGCTTTCAAGCCGCATCTGGAAGCGCCCGCGAAATCTCGCGGGCGCTTCCGTTCAAGCAGCCATGCTGAAGCCTTGGATTACTGTGGAGAAAAGGTCTCGGCGATGGCGGAACTGTCCTCGGCGTCATCCTCGCCGATAGCAAGCGGCAGATAGTCATTGACCAGCCACAAGCGAAGCTGGTTGGTATAGAAGGGACTCAGGAAGATGCCACTACGGCCGCCCGGGACAATCTCTTCGGCCTGGGGGCCTTCCGGTGTCAGCGTGGCCACACCGCGCCGCGCCGCGCCACTGCTGAACATGAAACTGTTGACACCACGCGCCCTTGCGCTGTGACTGGAGGCATCCACGGCCTCGAAGCCACCGGCGCGGGCAATACCCGTCAAACCTTCGCCAACATCGGAAAAACCACCGGCCGCGGGGACGTTCAGCATCGGATTGTTGAGCGGATGGGCAAGCACCACCCGGTGCAGTTTGCCCCAGCGATAGTCATCCTGATTCTCGGACTCACCGAATGCTGCGGCAAAATCTTCCGAGGCCAGCCGATCCAGCGCCCCCTGCAAGGATGCCAGCAACACGGCATCCCGGGCCGAAGCCGGGTCGGGTGCATCAGGAACGTTGAAGTAAGTCAGGCCGGAAGCCGCCTGGCCCTGGGTCAGGGGGAACAGGCGCAACTGGTTGACCAGCGCCCGCCAGGCCACTTTCTGCCCGGGCAGTTCATCTTCCAGTCCCACCGCGCTCAATGTGGCGTCGATGGTGTTGGCGATGACCTCGCCTCTCCAGACACTGTAGATGGTGGCCGCCACACTGCTGGCCACCTGCTCAGGCGTGGGCTGGCCGGCGCCGGTCGGATCACCGCCCGGATCAAAGCCACCCTCGATCCCGGTCGGGGTGGAGAAATCCCATGCAGCCAGACGCCCGATGGCCTCCTGGATACGCGGATCGGATGCCAGCGCGGCCAGCCCCGGCCAGGCTTCCTCGTCCATGGCATTCTCGAAGGCCAGCAACAGGAACGGCAGCAGCAATTCGGCATCAAGCAACTGGTTGTTGGCCTGCAAAGCCTTCATGTCATCGATGGTCACATTGCCGGCATCCACCAGATCCTGAAGCACGCGATCGACCCGACCCATTCTGAGGTCGGCATAGTTGGTATTGAGATAGTAGATGCCGTTCGCGCCGGGGCGCAGCTGGCTCAGCGGATTCCCGTCCAGGGTCGTTCCCACCGGGTCATTGTTGGCATTGGCGATGTAGCCCCAGGGCGGGTTGATGGCGTATGGCATCTCCTCACGCGGAATCAATGCGTATGGCGTGGCCTGACCGGGCTGGCGCTCATCGGCGATCAACCATTCGTGATTGAGCTCACCACTGCCGTCACGAATGAACCAGGGCGGAATGCCGCCATCCGGCTCCATATCGTTCTGCAGATCGGCCCGCAGCGGCATTTCTCCCCCGACCCAGTAGGCAATATTGCCCTCGATGTCCGCGTACAGGAAATTCTGGGAGCCGAACGAGAATCGCTTCAGACCCTCCTCGAACTCTTCCATGCTGCGCGCCCGGGTCCAGGCTCTGAAGGCCGACAGTTCGAAGGTTGGGCCCCAGCCGGTGTATTGGACGGTCAGAGCGGTATCGCCCATCAACTCCAGAATGGGACCGTGATTGCGACGCGGCACGATGAAGGTGATGCCACCAGCGTCGTAGCCAACGCTGGCACGATTCACATCATCCATTTCATCGCTCATGGGATCGTTGACGAAAAAGGTCTGGAATGCATACAGGATGGGCTCGGGCTGACCGTCGTGAACGGTGTGGGAGGGCAGACCGAAATTGTTGACCCGAATCTGGTCCTGGAAGACATCGGTCACATCGAGACGATTGACCGTCGATCCCCAGCACAGGAAGTCGGTGCAAGCCTGGGCATTGACTGGCGCGCCTGGAAATACCACGCCGCTGACCACCAGTTCCTCGTCACGCACGACCAGGTTTTCATTCATGAATACCGGGGGCATGCTCAGGCTCAGGTGGGGATCGTTGGCAAACAGCGGGTAACCGGACTCGGTGTGCTCGGCCGCGACCGCCCACCAGTTGCTGCCCAGATCCAGGTTCTCACCGATAAACGGCAGTCCTTGCACCGCATCACGAAAGTTTCTGGCCATCTCGACCGTATGCTGATCGAAGGTCGGCATCGATTCGACCAGCGATCGATTGGCATCCAGCGCCTTGGGTTGAGGCTGGCCGGCGACCGCGTCCTCCATGCCCACTCCACTGTCTTCGGGTTCGGGAAGGATGATGCCGATACGCTCGAAGAAATCCGGCGCCGTCAATCGACCGTCAACGGGAATGCTTGGATTGAGGTCCTGCAGGAACAGGGCGGTGCCGTCAAAACCCACCGCGTCACCAACCGCCTGGTAGGTGCCGATTCGAATGGTGTTGTTAATCGCCGACAGACTCTGGTCGAAGGAAAGCTGGAACGCCAGCAATTTGCCGATGACCAGCGAATCCACCTGTGACCAGGGTTCGGCCACGCTCAAATTCAGAACCTCGTATTCCGGAGGCAGCGGATTGGTGGCCAGGTAGTGATTGACGCCATCGGCGTACGACTTCAACCAGGCTTTCTCGGCAGCGTCGAGGCGCACGAAGCTCGCCCATGCGGCCCGGCGCAGCCCCAGGGTACGCAACTGGATGTCGCTGGCGAGTCCCGGCTGACCGACCATCTCGGCTACCGTGCCGCTGGCAACGCGGCGCAGATAGTCCATCTGAAAGAACCGATCACGGGCATGCAAGTAGCCCTGAACAAACGTGACATCCGCTTCGTTTTCACCAATGATCGTCGGAATGCCGTTGGCGTCGGTCAACACGGTCACGTTGTCACCGATGCGCGGCACCTCGATCTGCTGTGCAAATACGACCGTCGAAGCCAGCGCGGCCACGGTCAGAATCATCAATCGCCTCATGGTTGGAATCCCCATCGTTGTAGTTTTCGGAATCGTCGATTATGGCACAACTTTCGGCATCCATTCCAAACGCACCCGCCGGATCGGTCATGTTCCGTCACAGCGTCGCGTTCGGATCGTGCAACCGGTTCGATGGCAATCGGTCCGCACTCTACAGCTCGGTTCGAACGTCCAGAAGTTCCGGGAAGAAGGTCAGATCCAGTGCCCGCTTGAGGAAATCGACACCACTCGAGCCGCCCGTGCCGCGCTTGAAACCGATGATGCGCTCAACGGTCTTCAGATGACGAAATCGCCATAGCTGGAAGGACTCTTCAACATCGACCAGGCGCTCGCACAAGGCGTACTCGGCCCAGTAATCGTCGGTATTACGATAGATCTCGACGAAAACCGGCACCAGATCGGGATTGCGTCGATGCGATTTCGACCAGTCACGCTCCACGCACTCGGTAGGTACCGCATGGCCCTTGCGATGCAGGAACAACAGAAACTCATCATATAGACTGGGACGATGCAAGGCCCCTTCCAGGCGCTTCAGCGCCACCTCGTCATGCCGGAACAGGTCGAGCATCTGGGCATTCTTGTTTCCGAGCATGAATTCGACCAGCCGGTACTGGTGCGATTGAAACCCGGATGCATCGCCGAAGATGTGGCGAAATTCGATATATTCACTCGGCGTGAGGGTCTCGAGCACTGCCCACTGGTTGAACAACTGTTGCTGAATCAGCTTGACCCGGGCCAGTATCTTCATGCACGGGTCCGGATCATCGGCTGCCAGCTGTCGCATGGCCGCCTGCAATTCATGGATGACCAGCTTGAACCACAGCTCCGAGGTCTGATGCTGAATGATGAACAGCATCTCATCATGATGGGGTGGATCGGACAGCGGATGCTGAGCGCCCAGGATTCTTTCCAGGTCCAGGTAGCCGGAGTAATCCAGCCTGTCGGCCAGGTCGGTCTGAATGGTTGCTTCAAGATCGCGCTGGTTGCGATGATCGGTCATGAACTATCCTTGGTGCCAAAATAATCGAGTTTAACCCGCTCCCGGCTGAGCGTATAATATCGCCCCATTCCTGACCGGTCCCGTCTCGACCGGACCGGTCACCTTACAAATCCCGGATCGAATCGACGAGGTATCCAACATGGCGCGGACTGTCGCCGCATTCAAGGTGGACCATTTTCAGTTTCTGGGGCCGGATGGAAACCTGCTGGACAGCCAGCACGTCCCGTCACTGGCTCGTGACTTCGAACGCCTGCGTGAGCTCTACAAGCTCATGGTACTGACCCGGACCTTCGACAAGAAGGCGGTCGCGCTTCAGCGTACAGGCAAGCTGGGCACCTATGCCTCATGCCTGGGACACGAAGCCGCGCACGTATCGATCGGGGCGGCCATGCAGGACGAGGATTGCTTTGCGCCCATGTATCGTGAATACGGCGCCCAATTCTACCGCGGCGTGAAAATGTCCGAAGTCCTCCTGTACTGGGGTGGCGACGAGCGCGGCAACAATTTTTCCGGGCCCAGACATGATTTCGCCTGGTGCGTGCCGATCGCCACCCAGTGCCTGCATGCGGCCGGCGCGGCCATGGCCTACAAGCTTCGCAAGGAACCGCGTGTCGCGGTGTCCGTGGTCGGGGACGGTGGTTCATCGAAAGGCGATTTTCTCGAGGCCATCAACGCTGCCAGCGCCTGGAAACTGCCGCTGGTGTTGGTGGTGGTCAATAACCAGTGGGCCATATCAGTGCCGCGCTCGAAGCAGAACACCGCCGCCACCCTGGCCCAGAAAGGCATTGGCGGAGGACTGCCAAGCATCCAGGTCGATGGCAACGATCTGATTGCCTGTCTGTGGGCCATGGACAAGGCCGTCAAGGCGGCGCGCCAGGGCAAGGGCGCGTTCGTGATCGAAATGCTGACCTATCGACTCAGTGATCACACCACGGCCGACGATGCGCGACGTTATCGCCCGAAGGAGGAGGTCGAGGAAGCCTGGGACAAGGAACCCCTCGCGCGACTGCGCAAATACCTGACCAACCAGGGCGCCTGGGACGACGCGCAGGAAGAGGAGTTGAGCAACGAATGCGTCGAGTTCGTTCAGCATGCCGCCGATGAATACCTGAACATGGTCGAGAACGATCCGCAGCCGGTCACGGCAATGTTCGACTACATGTACGCCGAACTGCCGCATGACCTGACCGAGCAACGTGACCATGCCGAGCAGTACCCGGAAGATGGAGGGCACCACTGATGGCCCAGATCACGCTGATTGAAGGGATCACCCTGGCCATGGCGCGCGCCATGGAGGAGGATGACCGAGTCGTCATTCTGGGCGAGGACGTGGGTGTCAACGGTGGTGTGTTCCGAGCCACGGCCGGGCTTCAGGAGCGCTTCGGAGACGAGCGGGTCATCGACACACCGCTGGCTGAAGTCATGATCGCCGGCATGTCGGTCGGCATGTCCTCCCAGGGTGTCAAGCCGGTGGCCGAGGCGCAATTCTGCGGCTTTACCATGCCGATGATCGATCACCTCATGTGCCATGCCGGACGCATGCGCAACCGTACCCGGGGGCGATTGAGCTGCCCCATGGTCTTGCGCTTTCCAAGCGGTGGTGGAATCCATGCCCCGGAACATCACTCGGAAAGCCCGGAAGCCCTGTTCGCCCACATGCCCGGCATCCGCGTGGTCATTCCGTCTTCGCCGTCGCGTGCCTATGGACTGTTGCTGGCCGCCATCCGCGACCCTGATCCGGTGATCTTCATGGAGCCCAAGCGTATCTACCGCTGGCAGCGCGAGGAAGTCATCGACGATGGCGAGGAGCTGCCGCTGGATGTCTGCTATACGCTGCGCGATGGCAATGACCTGACACTGGTGACCTGGGGCGCCATGATCAAGGAAACCATGCAGGCCGCTGATGAACTCGAGAAGCAGGGTGTCAGTGTCGAAGTCATTGATGTCGCCACGATCAGTCCACTGGACATGGATACCATCCTCGAGTCGGTGGGACGAACCGGTCGCTGCGTGATCATTCAGGAAGCGCCGCGTAATTGTGGCGTGGCCAGCGAAATCGCTGCCGGGCTGGCTGATGCCGGAATCTGGAATCTGCATGCTCCGGTCAAGCGGGTCTGCGGTTACGATACAGTCATGCCGTTGTACCGTAACGAATTGAAATACATGCCAAGTGTGCGTCGTATTGTCGATGCAGCCCAACAGGTTCTGGAGGTTTCATGAAAGTTTTCAATCTGCCCGATCTCGGTGAAGGGCTGCCGGATGCGGAAATCGTCGAATGGCTGGTTGCCGAAGGCGATGAAGTCAAACTTGACCAACCATTGGTGTCGATGGAGACCGCCAAGGCGGTGGTCGAAGTGCCCAGCCCGTATGCCGGTCGGGTGGTCAAGTTTCATGGCCAGGCCGGAGACGTGATCCAGACCGGTGCGCCGCTTGCGGAGTTCTCGGTCGCCGGCGATGACCAGGACACTGGCACGCCTGCCCCGGGCGGTGCCGAATCAGAGCCGGCCGATGATCCGTCTGTCGGAGACATCGGGGACGATGAACTGGATCTGTCCAGTCTGGAAGCGCCCGCCGATCGCTCGCAACCCGAAACAGCAAGCGCTGACGAACCAAGCCCGGAAGATGCACCAGGCAGTGACCAGCAGGAAGAGCCCGCTGAACCCGAGGCCCCTGAACCCGAGCGCGCCGATACCGGCACGGTAGTTGGAAATGTCCAGTCATCCAACGAAGTCCTGCATGAACGCACCAGCACCATTGGCGGGGTCAAGGTCACACCAGCGGTGCGCGCACTGGCGCGCAAGCTGAAGGTGGACATTTCCCGGGTCACTGCCAGTGGCACGGGTGGTGTGGTCACCGCCGCCGATGTCCGTCAGGCCGCCGAGCACGGCCTGGCGCCGATCGAACAACAACAGCCCTCGACCTCCTCACCGCAGCCAGCCGCGGAACCAGCGCCGCAGGACCATGCCGAGCCGATGCCCGAATCTCGGCCTGAAACCGAACCAGTGGGCGCTGCCGAGCAGCCGCAATCGGCATCATCACCGGAAGGCGAATGGGAACCGGTTCGCGGCACTCGCCGCACCATGGCCCGGGTCATGAGCGAATCGCACAAGTCGGTTGTGCCCACCACCCTGATGGACGATGCCGACATCCAGGCGTGGCGCCCCGGCGAGGACATTACCGTCCGTCTGCTACGAGCGCTGTGGGCCGGCGCACAGGCCGAACCCGGCCTGAACGCCTGGTTCAGGGGCGAGGACAATGTGCGCATGATTCACAAGAACATGCATGTCGGCATGGCCGTGGATACCCCGGACGGCTTGTTCGTGGCCGCGCTACGCAATGTAAACAAGGCCGACAAGCAACAGCTTCGTGGGGAAATCAATCGCTTGCGCGAAAACGTTCAGAACCGTTCGATTCCGCCGGAGGATCTGAAGGACTACACCATCATCCTTTCGAACTTCGGCAAGTTTGCCGGTCGCTACGCCACTCCGGTCATCACGCCGCCGTGCGTGGCGATCGTCGCCGCGGGCAAACTGCGCCACGAAGTCGTGCCGGTTCTGGGTGGAGTGGAAGTTCATCGCATGATTCCCCTGTCACTGACCTTCGATCACCGTGCATCAACCGGCGGTGAAGCCGCACGCTTCCTCAAGGCCATGCTCGATGATCTTGCCAGCCCCGACTGAGGCACAGCCGGCGTGAAGGCGCCAATCGCCCCCAACATGATCATCGGCGCCTGCGAATGGGTGGGTCTGCCGGAGTTGGGGATTGATCGGCTGCGCGCGCGAGTCGATACCGGGGCACGTTCATGCGCCCTGCATGCCAGCAACATTCGCCCGTTCGAACGTGATGGCCATGATTGGGTTGCCTTTCGCATCCATACCGATCATGCCAAGACGGGCAGCGACCGAGATTGCGAATGCCGACTCAACGGCACGCGAATCGTGCGATCGACCTCGGGTGAGGCCGAGCAACGCTTCAGCATCCGTACCGCAATCGTCATTGGCCACTCGCGCTGGCGGGTTAACATGACCCTGACCAATCGCGAGAGAATGCGCTATCGGATGCTGCTCGGGCGCACCGCCATGGAGAATCATGCCCTGGTCTATCCGGCCCGAACATTTCTGCAGGGCAAACCGCGACTGGACTGAACCACCTGAAGAATCGAGACGATCATCATGCGTATTGCCATCATGTCCCGCAGCAAGAGAATCTATTCCACCAAGCGTCTGGTGGAAGCGGCCAACGAGCGCGGGCACGAAGTGCACGTGGTCGATACCACTCGCTGCTACATGAACATCGCCTCGCATCGCCCGACCATTCACTATCGCGGCGAGCAACTGGACCCCTTCGATGCGGTCATCCCGCGAATCGGCGCATCGATCACGTTCTACGGCACGGCCGTGTTGCGCCAGTTCGAGATGATGGGGACTTTCCCGCTCAACGAGTCGGTGGCGGTCACTCGCTCGCGAGACAAGCTGCGTTCACTGCAGCTATTGGCCCGGCGTGGCATCGGCCTGCCGGTCACCGGATTCGCGCGCGCGCCCGATGATATCGGTGACCTGATCGAGATGGTCGGCGGCGCCCCGCTGGTGGCCAAGCTGCTGGAAGGCACACAGGGCATCGGGGTGGTGTTGTGCGAAACCCGCAAGGCTGCCGAGAGCGTGGTTGAGGCCTTCATGGGGCTGAACGTGTCGATCATGATTCAGGAGTACATCAAGGAGGCCGGTGGCGCCGACATTCGCTGCTTCGTGATCGGAGATCGCGTGGTCGCATCCATCAAGCGCCAGGCCAAGCCCGGCGAGTTTCGCTCCAACCTGCACCGTGGCGGAAGCGCCGCGCTGATCAAGATCACTCCGGAGGAACGATCAGTCGCCGTGCGAGCCGCGAAAATCATGGGCCTGAACGTCGCCGGGGTCGACCTGTTGCGCTCCAACCATGGGCCCCTGGTCATGGAAGTCAACTCCTCTCCCGGCCTCGAGGGCATCGAGACCGCTACGGGCAAGGATGTCGCCGGCCTGATCATCGCCTTTCTGGAAAAGAAAGCCAAGAAGGACAAGACCCGAACCCGCGGCAAGGGTTGATCGGGTGGAGAATCTCTCGGACCTGACCGTGCTTTCGGCCATCATGGCCGGGATCTGCCTGAGCGCGGCGGCCGGGTTGCGAGTCTTTCTGCCGATTCTCGCTCTGGGCCTGGCCGGTCGATTCGAGATTCTCGAGTTGAGTGATCAGTTCGCCTGGATGACCTCCGAGCCGGTGCTGGCGATCGTCGCCATTGCCGCGCTGCTGGAAGTCGGCGGGTATTACATTCCGGTGGTAGACAATCTGCTTGACATTCTGGCTACACCGGCCGCCATTGGCGGCGGTACGGTCATCGTTTCTTCCCTTTTGCCGGAAATGAACGCCGTCTCTCAATGGGGCGCGGCCGCCCTGCTCGGCGGCGGAACCGCCGGCGTGGTACAGGGCTCGACCGTCATGGCCCGCGGGGTGTCGACCAGCAGCAGCGGTGGCCTGGCCAATCCGCTGGTTTCGACCGGAGAAACCGCCGGCAGCATCTTCACCATACTGATGGCGCTGATCGTTCCCGTCCTGTTCGGGCTTGTGGTGCTCATAGTGGTGGCCTGGCTGATATTCCGACTGGTCCGGGCCCTGCTGCGCCGTCGCCCCCGCGAACAACCACCGCCGGTTGTCTGAGGTAGTCAAGACGTTCAAAGTCCCATAAAGTCAGAACCTTGAAACGCAAAGACGCCAAGACGTAAAGGAATTGATGAAGTGTTTTTACTTGGCGTCTTCGCGTCTTGGCGTTTCAAGGTTTTCTCTTTCCTGATCAGCATCGTGTCTCAGTGTTCGGGCTTCGTTCCAGTCAAAGCCGTCCTCGGGCGGTGAATTCCGCTTCAGTTCGACGCGGTGGCGAGGCCTTCAGCGAAATCCCCCGCCCGAGGACGGCTTGCAGCACCACCCTCCATCGATATTGCCAATGCCTGCTGAGACACGACGCTAACCCGTTCAAGGAATCCAGTTCGGACCAAGATTGTTCATCTGGGCGAGGATCCAGCGCTGGCGCTGGACAAGGTAGTCACTCGGACTGGCGGGATTCAAGGCCTTTGGAGCCGGCAGGACAGCGGCCAGTAGCGCGGCTTCCTCGCGTGTCAGATCGCCGGCCGACTTTTCGAAGTAGTGGCGCGCGGCGGCCTCGACCCCGTATACGCCGGTGTCGAACTCCACTACGTTCAGGTAAATTTCGAGGATGCGGGCCTTTGACAAGCTCAATTCCAGGGGCACGGTCAGTCCCATTTCCAGGCCCTTGCGGGACCAGTGTCGACCGGACCACAGGTACAGGTTCCGGGTCAACTGCTGACTGATCGTGCTGGCCCCTCGCAAGCGCGCGCCCTGGCGATGGGCATCGAAGGCGGCACGAATCTCACGGGTATCGAAACCGCGATGATGAGGAAAGTTCTGATCCTCCGAGGCAACCACGGCCAGCATCATATGTGGAGAGATCCGTTCGGCCGGCACCCAGTCAAACACCACCGGCTGACCTCTGAAGACCCGGTCGGCCAGCATGTAGGCCGATCCGGGAGGATCGATCCAGCGCAGTGGCAAGGTCACGCTGATCACCACCAGGATCACCACCACGGCGACGCGAACCAGCCAGCGCCGAAGCGTATGCAACAAGCGTTTCACTGGCCGTGCCGAGTACGTAACCAGGCAGCCAGGCGACGATAGGCGTGATCTTCGAGCTGGCCCCGAAACAAGCCAAGGACGAGCGGGCGTGATTGGCCTGGACAATGGCCGGACAGGCTGATGAAAAGTGGGCTGACAAACACGCGACCGGTCACGGTCAGGTCCATGGCTTGACCGGCAGCATTCATCACCCGCAACCCGGGTTCCTGTAATCCAATGCTGTGCAAACGAGGGCGAAGCACAGCCTTCAATGCCAGCAGCGTGTAGCTCACGGCAAGCAAAGTCAGAGCCAGGCGGAGGGCCACCGGCAACCCGTTGAACCATGCAGCAAGCACTGCCAGTATAGCCAGTGTGATCACGATCAGGATCAGCGCGGGATGCGACCGGATCGGCCAGAGCTCCGCGGGATTACGAGCTGGAACGGTTGGCGGCGTGTTCACGGATTCGTTGGACCAATTCGGCGAAATCCGGTTCCGGTTCACCTCGCCCGGTCAACCAGTCCCAGATCCGGTCATCCTCACACTCGAGAAGTTCGGCAAATCTCTTCTGGAGGGTCGGTCCGGAATCCGGGTAGCGATTGCTCAACCAATCCGAAAGCAATACATCCAGCTCACGGGTGCCACGCCTACACCGCCAGGTCAGGCGCGAGACCTCGGGTTGCCGGGGGCGCGTCATTTCAGTCAGAGACTTCGGCGGGCCAGCATCATCTTCTTGATTTCGGCAATTGCCTTGGCCGGGTTGAGCCCCTTGGGACAAGTGCGGGTGCAGTTCATGATGGTGTGGCAGCGATACAAGCGAAACGGATCCTCGAGTTCGTCGAGTCGTTCACCAGTCGCCTCGTCGCGTGAGTCGACCAGCCAGCGATAGGCCTGCAACAACACAGCTGGACCCAGGTAGCGCTCACCATTCCACCAATAACTGGGACAAGAAGTCGAGCAGCAGGCACACAGGATGCATTCATAGAGTCCATCCATTTGCGCCCGATCCTCGCGGGATTGCAAGCGCTCCTTGTCCGGCGGCGCGGGACTCTGGGTTCGGATCCAGGGTCGAATGGAAGCGTACTGGGCGTAGAAATGGGTCAGATCCGGCACCAGGTCCTTGATGACCGGCATGTGCGGAAGCGGATAGATCTTGACGTCTCCCTTGACCTCATCGATCGCCGTGGTGCAAGCCAGGGTATTGGTTCCGTCGATATTGAAGGCGCACGAACCACAAATACCCTCGCGGCAGGACCGCCGGAAGGTCAAGGTCGGATCAATTTCATTCTTGATCTTGATCAGCGCATCGAGCACCATCGGACCGCATTGATCGAGATCGATGTCGTAGCTGTCAACGCGCGGATTCTCGCCACTGTCGGGATCGAAGCGGTAAACCCGAAAAGTCTTGACATTGCCCGCGCCATCGGCGGATGCAAAGTGCTTGCCCTTGCTGATACGGGAGTTTTTCGGAAGTCTGAACTGTGCCATGAGATCGGTTTGTTGTTCGGTTTGATTCAGTAAGTCCGGGCCTTGAGCGGGATGACTTCGACATCATCGCTCAATGTATGCATATGAACCGGGCGGTAATCGATTCTGGTCTTGCCGGCCTCATCCATCCAGATCAGGCTGTGTTTGTGCCATTGGTCATCATCGCGATCCGGGAAGTCTTCGCGGGCATGGGCGCCACGACTCTCCTTGCGGTTTTCGGCCGACACCATGGTGGTCACCGAGTTACCCAGCAGGTTTCTCAGTTCCAGCGTCTCGACAAGGTCGGAATTCCAGATCAGCGACCGGTCGCTGACCTGTACATCTGCAAAGCTGTCGTTCACTTGAGCAATCCGCTCGCAGCCTTTCTCGAGCGTATCCCCGGTGCGGAACACGGCCGCGTCCTCCTGCATGACCTGCTGCATGGCGTCACGAATGTCAGCAGTCGAGGTCGAGCCATCGGCATTTCGAAGGCGATCGAAATCACCCAGTATGGCGTCGCGAGTTTCTGCCGGCAACGACTTGTGGGACTGGCCCGGCTTGATGATTTCACCACACCGGTGGGCAACGGCACGACCAAACACGATCAGGTCAAGCAGTGAATTGGATCCGAGCCGATTGGCGCCGTGCACGGATACGCAAGCCGCCTCGCCGATGGCAAACAGGCCGGGCACCACGCTGTCGGGGTCACCATCCTTGAGCGTGACGACCTCGCCGTGATAGTTGGTCGGAATGCCGCCCATGTTGTAGTGGACGGTCGGCAAAACGGGAATCGGCTCCTTGGTGACATCGACGCCGGCGAAAATCCTCGCGGTTTCGGCGATGCCGGGCAGGCGTTCATTAATGACCTCGGCGCCCAGATGCTGGAGATTCAGATGGATATGGTCGCTCTTGTCACCGACCCCGCGACCTTCGCGAATCTCGATGGTCATCGAGCGCGAAACCACATCGCGCGAGGCCAGGTCCTTGGCATTGGGTGCGTAGCGTTCCATGAAACGCTCGCCCTCGGAATTGGTCAGGTAACCACCCTCCCCGCGTACGCCCTCGGTGATCAGGCAGCCGGCGCCATACACCCCGGTGGGATGAAACTGGACGAACTCCATGTCCTGCAACGGCAGCCCGGCGCGCAGGACCATGGCGTTGCCATCGCCGGTACAGGTATGAGCAGAGGTACACGAGAAGTATGAACGGCCATACCCGCCCGTGGCCAGAATAACGGCATGAGCCCTGAACTCGTGCAAGGTGCCGGTGGCAAGGTCCCAGGCAAGCGCGCCGCGACAGGCGCCTTCATCGTCCATCAGCAAATCGATGGCAAAGAACTCTATGAAAAACTGCGCATCGTGCTTGAGCGATTGTTGGTAGAGGGTATGCAGGATGGCGTGACCGGTGCGATCCGCCGCAGCACAGGTGCGCTGAGCCGTGCCTTCACCGAAGCGCGTGGTCATGCCGCCAAAGGGTCGCTGATAGATCTTGCCGTCCTCGGTCCGTGAAAAGGGCACACCGAAGTGCTCCAGTTCAATCACCGATGGAATAGCCTCCCGGCACATGTACTCGATGGCGTCCTGATCGCCCAGCCAGTCCGACCCCTTGACGGTGTCGTACATGTGCCAGCGCCAGTCGTCCTCGCCCATGTTGCCCAATGCCGCGCTCATGCCGCCCTGCGCGGCCACGGTATGCGAGCGGGTTGGAAAGACCTTGCTGATGCAGGCCGTGGTCAGGCCGGTCGCGGCCAACCCCATGGTGGCGCGCAGACCCGCGCCTCCGGCGCCGATGACCAGTACGTCATATTCGTGTTTTGTGATGTCGTAAGCCTTGCTCAACTTCAAACTCCGAAAGCCACTTTGAGTATGGCGATGACAGCCAGCAGGCCGCCGACGATGGAAGCGATCTTGACCAACACCTGCAGGGTCACTTCGGCCAGCCGATGATGCACGTAGTCTTCGATGACAACTTGCAGGCCGAGCTTGCCGTGATAGATGGAGGTCACAACGAAAAGAATGGCCATGGCCGCATTGAATGGTGATGACAGCCAGTCGACAGCAGCCGCATGATCGGCGCCGATCAACCGGGTCAGCGCGAATACCAGCCAGACCGTCAACCCGGTAAGCAGGATCGCACTGAAGCGTTGTGCCCACCAGTGAGACACGCCGTCACCGGCAGCGCCATGGTTGTGCGCATTGGCCAAGGGATTTCGCAGATTCATGCCAGACCTCCCCACACCGCGATGGTCAGTACCAGGGCGAGCACGAGCGCTATCCACCCGGAGGCATAGGCGCCGCGCAGATCCAGCAGCCAACCGGCATCCCAGAACAAGTGGCGAATGCCGTTGAGCAGGTGAAAGAACAATGCAAAGGTCCATGCCGCCAGCAGCACAAGGCCGGGAACGCTGCCAAGGATGTTCATGAGCGCCCCATAGGCCTCGGGGCCCGAGGCGACCGCCAGCGTCCACAGCACCACTGGAATCAGTCCCAGGCTGAGCAGCACTCCGGTCAATCGATGCGAGATCGATAGAACAGAGGTCAGTTGGGGTCGATAGACTTGCAAATGAGGGGAAAGCGGTCGGTTGTCCGTCGCCATGGCATCAATTCTCGTCTAAGTCGTTACGGTTTCTTCGAGGCTTCAGAAGTCGATACAGCGTCCGTTCTTTTCCCAGTCCCCGTAGCGAGTCGGCTCCAGGCCTTTCTTGCGACCGCCCACTTCCCTCGGGCGGTCCGGTTTCGGATTCGAAAGCTCGCCACGCTCGGGATTGGAAGTTGCTCGTTTCTGATTCGAACACTTGTCCTGCGTCATAATAGAATTGTAGCGTGTATTCCTGTCTGATTTTCCGCTTTAATGAGTAATCCCTTGAACATTTCCCACTTGACCGGGCTGCGGATCAGCGGAACCGACGCGATCGTGTTCTGCCAATCCCAGCTGACGACCGATTTTCGCCAACTGCGACCCGAACAATGGCAGATCTGCGCCTGGTGCGATCCCAAGGGCCGGTGCCTGGCAGTCATTCTTGCATGCCGCGATGAAGATCATGTCGACCTGGTTATCCCACGCAGTCAGTTGCCATTGTTGGAAAAATTGAAGCTATTCGCCATTGGGCACAAGGTCGAATTCTCCGCGCCGATGACGGTCATCGGTGATCTCGATCCCGACGAAGCTTCGGATATCAGCCGATTGCCCGATGGACGCGGTCTGTCTCTGAGCGTGCAGGCCAGCGATGAGGTTGCGGCTGACATTCTGAATTGGCGCATCGCTGACTTGTGTCTGCCTGTGCCCTGGCTGAACAACCACTGCAGTGGCCAGCATCTACCCCAGTTCCTCGGACTTGAAGACAACGGCGGACTCAGCTATCAAAAGGGCTGCTTTCCGGGCCAGGAGGTCATTGCCCGTCTGCATTACCTGGGCAAGATCAAATACCGCCTGGCCGGCTTCATGCTTAAAGGGGCCGGTGACCTGGCGGAAATCGACTCCGGACGATTGACAATTCGTGGCCACGACCAGGGTGCGCAAATACTTCAGAGCGTGCGCGCGGGCCAAGACCTGATCGGACTGGCAGTTTGCCCGGCCGATCTGCCGGTCCCGGTCGATATCGATTGGCCAGATGCAAACCGGCCGCTGTCAGGCCAGATGACGGAGCCGAAAAGACTGTGCTACTATCGCGACAATCATGATAATTAAATGGCTTTTAATCAGCGAGTTATCAGGACAATTCAAGACAAGGGTTCAAGCCCGGGTCGGAAGTGTCTGGTAAAAGGGGTCATCTGAATGAAAAACACAATCCGATTTCTTTTCGTCACGGCGCTCCTGTTCGGCGGCAACGCCGTCCTTGGTCAGGAGGTCGAGGAAGAAGAGCTCATTGCCGATGAGCAAAGCGCCGAGCCGGCAGAAACCGCCGAAGACCTTGAACTTGAAATCCCCGAGCTCGAATCGCCCGAACTCATCGATGAGCCGGAGGTGCCGGAACGTGACCCGGACGCAGCAGTGGTCGAAGACGAAGCAATCGATGACGAGATCGTCGATGAGGCAGACCTGCAGGCCGATACGGATGTTCCAGTCGACGATGAGCCCTTCGAGGCCGTGCCCGACCCGGACGACCCGGTTCCGGAAGAAGACCAGCTCAGCTTCAATCTGCTGGTTCATCCGATCTTCACACCCGATCAGGCCGAGTTGGTCTACCTGCCCTTGATCGCTTACCTCAATGAGACCACCCCGCACCATTTTCAGCTCCAGACCGCGCGTGACTTTCACCGCTACTGGGCCGAAATCCGGCGCGGCGTCATGCCCGACCTGGTCCTCGAGGACGCCCACCTGTCCGCGCTTAGAATGCGTGACTTCGACTACACGCCGCTGGTCAAGGCCGATGAACCGGCCACCTTCTCACTGCTGACTTCAGGCATGAATGTCGATGCCGAGCTGATCGACTTTGTCGGTCGACCCGTATCAAGCATGCCCGCCCCTAGCCTGGGTTACCTGGTGTTGACCAGCTGGTTCGACAACCCCATGCAACAGCCGGTCATTGAGTCCAATGCCAGTTCCTGGCTGGATGCGGTCGAAATCGTGTTTTCAATGGAGGCCGAAGCCGCAATCGTGCCTCACAACCTGGTCGCTCGCTACGTGAACATGGAAGAAGTGCACACCTCCGAGGAATTCCCGCATTCGACCATCTCGGCCAGCCCGGACGTGCCCGATCAGGTGCGGGAGGACATTATCAATGCCCTGACGGTGTTGCATGATGATCCGGAGCACTTTTCCGCACTGCACGAACTCGATATCGAGCGCTTCATCGAGGCCGATCCGATCGAATACGAGGGCCTGGAGGGCTGGCTGCGGCAGGTCTTTACATTCCGCTAAGGAGCCTCTGAACAACGCTACAGAGACTGCACACCTAAGGCTGGGCGATGATGTAGCAGATCCAGCCGGCGTCGGCATCGCCGGTCTCGCTGGGCGTATAGATGCCATCACCCTCCCCGGTTTCCTCGTCGGTGCCTTCCCAGTACACGGTGGCCGAACTGAACCCGGCCTCCAGCAGCAATTCGCGAATTTCCGGCAGGGTCCATAGCCGCCAGTGATATTCGAATGCGTTTTTCAGCTCCGATCCATCCGGAAACTCGAAGTGAATCAGGCAGGTCATGTGATGATGGATGGGGTCGAAGCTGGCCTGGTCCCAGACGTAGGTGAAATCATCGTATTCGGTACGCTCCTCCAGCTCGCGGTGCGCATCGTAGCCACCAAAGGCATCTAGAAACAGTACGCCATCGTCGACCAGCGCTTCGCGCACACGGGCAAAATAGCCACGGAGTGTTTCCCGCGAGGCGAACAGGTAGTAGCTGAAGTTCATGGCCAGAACCGCATCGACCGGGGGCGTGTCCACGGTCAACACATCCGCCTGCATCAGTTCAAGACGCTTGCGCTGGGCCGCATTCAACTCAGCGACGTGGTGGCCACGTCCCCATTCAAGCACTTCGCCATCAAGATCGACTGCAATCGCCTCGTGATCGTCGCCTTCACGAATCCAGGCACAGGCCGTGTTGGCGGTCCCGCAAAAATCCTCGCGAATGCGTCGCAGGCGCCGGCCACTCAATTCCAGAAATGTTTCGGCAACGAACTCCAGTTCACTCTCGGTATCCTGGACGCTGGACTCGTACAGAAGATGTCGATCTGCCCGGTCGGCCTGGGTCGGCCGTTTTCTTGCTCTTGTGCTCATGGAGTCGGTAATTCCTTAACTATCAATCAGCAGGTCCGCGTATCGCCGGCCAGGCCGCGCGCAAATAGGTGAACATCGAAAGGATGGTGAGTACGGCGGCAGCGACCAGCAACCAGCGGCCGATCTCCAGCACCGGAATGATCCACAGCGGCTCACCATACAGCAGAAAACCGATAGCCACCATTTGCAGGATGGTCTTGATCTTGCCGGTCCAGGCCACCTTGACCCGCGCGCCCTCCCCGAGCGCGGCCATCCACTCGCGCAATGCCGAAATGGTGACTTCCCGGCCAATAATGACGGCGGTCGACAACGCCAGGACAATCTCGGGATGGCGTTGCACGATGATGATCAAGGCCACGCTGACCATCAGCTTGTCGGCAACCGGATCCAGAAACGCCCCGAAGGTGCTGGCCATGCCGTATCGGCGAGCGATCCAGCCATCCAGCCAGTCGGTAATGCCGGCCAGCGCGAAAATAACCACTGCCGCCGCGCTGGCCCAATCCACGGGAAGGTAAAAGACCACTACAAGCACCGGGATCATGACTATGCGCAGCAGAGTCAACAGGGTGGGAATGGTCAGGGACAAGGCACTTGCTCCGCGATCTCAGCTTGTCATTATCCCGCAAAATCGCCGTTGATTTCAGGGCAAATCAATCCTGCAAGTCTTGCGCGATGCGTTCGGCCAGGGTCCGGCTGATGCCAGGCAGTCGGGACAGCTCGTCGACACTGGCTCGGCTCAACCCCTGCAGGCCACCGAAATGCTCGAGAAGTTTCTGGCGGCGTTTCGGGCCAATCCCGGGAATTCTTTCCAGTGGCGAAGACTGAACCTGCTTTTGTCGACGGCGACGATGGGCGCTAATGGCAAAGCGATGGGCCTCGTCACGAATCTGCTGGACCAGGTGCGAGGCCGGATGATGCGGGCCCGGACGAACCTGGCGATCACCCAGGATGAATGTTTCATGACCCGGTTTGCGGCCGGGACCCTTGGCCACCCCCAGCACCGGAATGGTATCCAGGCCCAGATCGTCCAAAACCTGCCGGGCCCGAGCGGTCTGCCCCTTGCCACCATCGATCACCACCAGGTCCGGAATTTCCTCGGCATTGTCGAGCACCCTCGCATAGCGGCGCTTGAGCACCTGCTCCATTGCGGCATAGTCATCGCCGGGCTCGATATCCTCGATATTGAATTGACGATAATGCTTGCGACGCGCACCTTCGTCGCCAAAAACCACGCATGAACCCACGGTCTGGTTTCCGGAAATGTGGCTGATGTCAAAACACTCGATGTGCGACGGTGGCGAGGGCAGGTCTATCAACGCGGCCAGCTCGCTCAGGCCACGACCGATCTGGTCGCGCTCGGACAGGCGGCGTCGCAATGCATCGGCGGCATTCGTCTCGGCCAGTTTCAACCATTGAGCCCGATCGGAACGAACATTCCAGGCCAATCGAACGCGCGCATCACGCCGTTCGCTGAGCGCCTTCTGCCACAATTCGGCCTCGGCGGGTTCGGATGAAAGAATGATCTCGGATGGGGCAGTGCGCTGGGCGTAGTACTGACCCAGAAAGGCGCTGAGGATCGCCGAGGCATCGGTTTCGCCGTGCAGATTGGACGGAAAAAAGCAGCGCCCCCCCAGGTTCCTTCCATGCCGAAATTCGACGACCTGAACGGCGGCCTGGCCGCCGGCCACCTGCAAACCGATGACATCCAGACTGTCGACCGTGGCCTTGACATACTGTGTGGATCTGACGCCCTGCAGGGCCTGAATGTGGTCGCGCAGGGCAGCCGCCTTTTCGAACTCCAGCGCCTGGCTGGCCTGGCGCATGCGCTCACTCAGATGCTCGATGACCGCGGAATTTCGCCCTTTCAGGAAATCGACCGCCGCCTCTACATCCCGGGCATAGTCATCCTGGCTGATATATCCCACGCAGGGCGCGCTGCAGCGATTGATCTGGTATTGAAGGCAAGGTCGGGAACGATTGGCAAACACCGAATCGCGGCATTGGCGCAATCCCAGCAATCGATAGATCTGGTTGAGTGACTCGCGCACGGCTCCGGCGCTGGAATACGGGCCGAAATAGCGGCCCGGTTCGCGGCGACTGCCGCGATAAAAGCCGATCCTTGGGTATTGATGCGAAGTATCCAGACGAATCCACGGATAAGTCTTGTCATCGCGCAGGTTGATGTTGAATCGCGGCTTGTGCGCCTTGATCCACTCGTTTTCCAGCAGCAGCGCCTCGGCCTCGGTCCGCGTCAGGCTGACTTCGGCCGAGGCAATCCCGCGAACCATCAGGTTGATACGAGGCCCCTTGTCGCGGCCATCGAAATAGCTGGCGACGCGCCGTCGCAGGTTGCGTGCCTTGCCGACGTACAGCACCTTGCCCTGCTCATCACGCATGACGTAAACACCCGGGCCGGTCGCCAGGGTACGGGCAAAGGCCCGGCCGTCGAAATCACTCACCGACGAATCGCCAGTTCCCGCATCAGGCCTTCGGCAGCCGCATCCAGCATGTCAAGCACTTGCCGGAACCCATCGCTGCCTCCGTAATACGGATCCGGCACCTCTGTCAGGCCATAGTCAGGGGCAAGGGTCATGACCAGCTCAACCTCGGCGGTGGAATCCTCGGGCGCCATGCGGAGCAAGTCATCGAGATTGGCCTGATCCATGGCATAGATCCGCTCGAAGCGACGAAAATCGGCCGCCGTCACCACCCGGGCACGCTCCCGAGTGATGTCGATACCGAACGCTCGAGCGTGCTCGATGGCCCGAGCGTCGGGCTGACTGCCCGTGTGGTAGCCAATCGTGCCGGCCGAATCGGTGCCGATCTCGATCCCGGCCTGGCTGAGCCTGTAATCGAACACGGCCTTGGCCGTCGGGCTTCTGCAAATGTTACCCAGGCATACAAAAAGCATGTTTTTCATAAATTTACAGCAATCATTCAAGTGATTTTCGAGTTTCGGAATTTCTCCAGGTCATCGGGCGTATCAATTCCAACCGGGATGGGCTGTGCGCAAGCGGCCACTGCGATCTTCCACCCAGCCTGCAAGGCACGCAACTGCTCCAGGCTTTCACATTGTTCCAGGTCGCCGGGCGGGAGGTCACGCCACTCCATCAACGCTCGGGCTCGATAGGCATACAATCCGACATGCCGAAGGGCCTGATGGTTCGGCCAGCCTCCGTCACGCACATGCGGAATCGCGGCACGCGAGAAATAAAGCGCCCTTCCGCGCGCATCGCGAACCAGTTTGACGACATTGGGATCACGCCATTGATGCTCATCCTCGATCGGTGCATACAGCGTCGCCATTCTGGCTTGAGAATCGTGTCTGAGCAATTCGGCCACCTGGCGCATGCAGGCCGATGGCATCTCCGGCTCATCGCCTTGCAGGTTGACGATGACGGCATCGTCGTGAAAGCCCAACTCTGCAGTCGCTTCAGCAAGCCGATCAGTACCCGAGCAATGATCAGTCGCGGTCATCACCACATGTCCGCCCGCGTTATCAACGGCAACCGCAATCTCCTCGCTGTCGGTAGCCACGTGCACGCTTGCCGCGCCACTGCGTTCGGCACAGCGCATTACATGCACCACAAGGGGCTGCCCATGGACTTCGACCAGGGCCTTTCGCGGAAGGCGCGATGAAGCCAGTCGGGCCGGAATCAGAACATGAAAATCCTCACTCACCGTGAAACTCCCTTACGTGGGTCTCGATTTGTTCAAGCGCACCAGCCGGAATGCGCGCTGCGACGCGAACCACCCAAACCTCGACACCAGGATCCAGCCGTTCAAGCTTGACTGCATCCTTTGCGGTCACCATGACCGGACCTTTCAGTCCCGCCAGGTCATCTCGGCCGAAAGGATGGTGGTCCGGAAACGCCCGGCGGGCGCGGAGCCGGATACCGGATCGTTCAAGCAGACTGAAGAAACTGTCCGGATGGGCGATTGCACAGACCGCGTCCACTTCATGGTCCGCCCAACGCTCCAGGCTTCGTTCCTCGCCGGTATCAAGCCGGACTGTGGCAACCGGTTCGAGACTGTAACGCGCGCCCCCCGGCCATTGCCAGTCACCGCCCTTGATCATGACCAGATCGACCTGGCCCATTCGGCTCAACGGTTGACGCAACGGCCCGGCCGGCAACATGTGGCGGTTCCCCAGGCCGCGAGAGCCATCGACCACGCAAATCTCGAAGCTGCGCGGCAAAGCACCGTGCTGCAGACCATCATCGGCGATGACGAGATTGGCACCGGCATTCACGGCAGCATTCATGGCAGCCTTTCGTGAACGGCAGATCCAGACCGGCAAGCGACAGCCTTGTGCAATTTCCAATGGCTCGTCCCCTACATGCGCAGGATCTCCATCCAGTGGTACCTGTTCAGGCACGGCCGGCTCGGCGCCGCCGTATCCACGACTGATCACGGCGGCCTGAAAACCTCTCTGGGAAAAATGTCTTGCCAGCGCGATCACCAGCGGCGTCTTGCCGCCACCACCCACGACCAGATTGCCGACCACGATGAGCGGCACCGGCGGTCGATGACCGGGACGCACCAGCCGCTTGCCCCACCAGGCGCCATACAGTCCCGACAGCACCTTCAGCAGCAGGCCGGGCCGGGATTGCCCGAACCAGATCGCGGTGAAATATCTCTCCAGCGCTCGACGCATGTCTCAGTCGGCAGCAGTCTGCAATTGCAACCGGTGCAGGTAGTGGTACAGTCCTTCCGGTTGCGCCAGCAACTGGGCATGGGTGCCGCATTCGACTACCTTGCCTTGGTCAAGCACCACGACCTGGTCGGCCTTCTGGACGGTCGCCAGGCGATGGGCAATGACCAAGGTGGTGCGATCCACCATCAACGTCTCAAGGGCCGCCTGTATGGTTTGTTCGGACTCGGCATCGAGCGCTGAAGTGGCCTCATCGAGAATCAGGATCGGCGCATCCTTGAGCAGGGCGCGGGCAATGGCCAGTCGCTGGCGTTGCCCGCCGGACAGCAAGGCGCCGTCTTCGCCAACCTGGGTCTCCATGCCCTGCGGCAATCGTTCAATGAACTCCATGGCATGGGCCTGACGGGCCGCCTGTTCGATACGCTCACGGCTGACCTCGCCATTGGCGCCGTAGGCGATATTGCCGGCCACGCTGTCATTGAACAGGACGACATCCTGGCTGACCAGAGCAATCTGGCGCCTCAGGGCATCGAGTCGAAAGTCGGCAATATCGTCACCATCAATCAGAATGCGCCCTGAATCGGGTTGATAAAAGCGCGGCAACAGCTTGATCAGCGTACTCTTTCCTGATCCGGATCGCCCGACCAGGGCGGTGACTGAACCGGCCTCGATCGACATGTTGACATCGACCAGCGCGGCCTGCTCGGCATCCGGATATCGAAACGATACCTGCTCGAACTCGATCCGACCGCGCACGCGCTCTGGCGCAAGGTGCCCGGGGTCGGCTTCTGGCGGTGCATCGAGCACCTGGAAAATACTGTCAGCCGCCGCCAGGCCCTTTTCGATGACTGCATGCATCTTGGTCAGGCGTTTGAGCGGCGGGATGCAAGCCACCATGGCAGCAAGCACGGACATGAAGATCCCGGCGGTGACCTCGGCGCGCATCAACTCGCTGGCCGCAATCACCAACAGAACGATGACTGCCAGGCCGGCAGCGAGCTGGATCAGCGAGGAGGAAACAAGCTGGGTTGCCGCCAGCTTCAGATGAAGTCGACGATTGTCTTCGTTGATGCGCGAAAAGTTGGCATTCTCCTGGTCGCGGCCTCCGAAAATCTTGACGACCTCATGCCCGTTGACCGCTTCCTCGGTCACGTGGGTCACATCGCCCATCGAGTTCTGAATGCGTGTCGAGATGATTCGAAAGCGACGGCTGATCACGGTCACGACCAGCGCGATGACCGGCGCCAGCAACAGCATGGCCAGGGTCAGACGCCATGACTGGATGAGCATGACGCCGACCAGGGCGATAACGGTGAAAATATCGCGCACGGTGCCGATCAGTGCCGTGGTGGCCGCCTGGGCGACCTGCTCGGCGTTATAGGTCACTCGCGAGATCATCTGTCCGGATGACTCACGATCGAAATAACTGGCCGGTAGATCGAGGTAGCGGGCAAACAAGTCTCGACGCAAATCGGCAATCAGTCGTCGACCCACCCATTCCATGCCGAATACTCCGCCGAAATTGCCCGCGATGCGCAGCAGGACCGCAGCCATGACCAGGGCCGGCAACCACAAGCTGAATTCCGGGTCGGCGGCGACGATGGTTTCGTCAATCAAGGGCCGCAACAGGTAAAAGAACAATCCCTGGCCTGCGGCATCCAGCGCCACCGCGAAAATGGCCAGCCCGAACACCAGGCGTTGACGCATCACATAGGTCAGCAGGCGCCGAAAGACCCGCGGGCCCGATTCGGCAAGTACGGTCATTGCCCTTCTCCGCCCTCTTCCACCGTGGCGATTGTCAGGCGCCTGATGCCCTCGGCGGCCGCGGCATCGAGCACCCGCACCACCAGTCGATGGGGCGCCTCGGCATCAGCTCGCACGACCAGGGTCGCTTCCGGATTGTCGGCGAAACGCTCGACGATGGCGGCCTGTAGCGTGCTGCGATCGGCATCGGCCAGCATCTGATCATCGATGAACAGGCGCCCGTCATCAGTGATCACCATTTCGATGATGTTGGGCACCGTCTCGGTCTCGGCCGTGGCCGCTTCGGGCAGGTCAAGACGCAGCAAAGAGTGGCGTTCGAAGGTGGTCGAAACCATGAAAAAGATCAACAACAGAAAGACCACGTCAATCAGCGAGGTCAGGTTGATCTCCGGTTCTTCGCGATCTTCGTCGTAGAGCTTCATGATCGGATTCGATGCACCCGGCTATTGGCCGCGCCGGCGGTTGCCGTATTCGATGGTGTGCATGAGCACCAGGGCCTGCTGTTCCATCTGCATGACATGGTCTCGCACCAGTCCGCGGAAATAGCGGTAGAAGAAGAAGCTGGGAATCGCCACGGTCAAACCGGCGGCGGTGGTGATCAAGGCTTCGGAAATCCCGCCGGCCAGCTCACCGGGATCACCGACTCCATGGACCATGATGGCGCTGAAAACCTTGATCATTCCGACCACGGTTCCAAGCAGCCCCAGCAGCGGGGTGATACCGGAGATCGTCCCGAGTGTGTTGAGAAATCTTTCCAGCTCGTGAACCACATGCCGACCGGTATCCTCCACGGCTTCCTTGATCACCTCGCGATTGCGATGACGATTGGCCAGCGCCGCGGCCAATACCCGCCCCAGTGGCGAGGAGCGGCGCAATTGCTCGATGTGTTTGGCGTCGAGTTCCTGCTGTTGCGCCCATAGCCTGACCTGCCCCGGGATTCCTCCCGGCATCACCCGCCCCCGACGCAAGGCGAGAAAACGCTCGAGAATGATCGCCACGGCGATCACCGAACACAACAGGATCGGCAGCATGAGCCAGCCACCGGCAATGATGATTTCTAGCATTCAGCCCGTCTCGTGAATGAGAGTTTCAGATACGCATGATAAGGGTTTTGCGTCCATGGATCAGGGGCATTGATGCCGAGGCCGCCACAATCTCGGCGCCTTCCCGGCCATCGTGGACGCGACGGGGGATTGCCCGGGAATCAGCCGCACGCTCACCGCACCACATTCGGCAGTGGTGACGACCCGGTCGTCGGCCAGGTGCTTCATGGTCTCCTCATGCGGTCTGCCCAGACGATCGAATGCAGCCACCGAGACCAGCGCCCGTTTCGGATCAATTCGGTCAATGAATTCGGGACTGCTGGCCCGGCGGTGGCCGGCCGCCGAAACCACCAGAATGTCGACATTCAATTCCGGATTTTCCAGCAGCAGACGCTGCTCCACGGTCGCGTCGATTCCACCGGTCAGCAGCACAGTGCCGCCCGGTCCGCTGACCTTGAGCACACATGAGCTGTTGGCCTCGAGATACGGCAGTCCCGCGGATGGGTGCAGGAAACGATACCGATACCCGCCCGATTGCCATTGCGTGCCACTGGTGCACGGTCGTCCGAGATCCTCGACCGAGGAATAGACCTGCGCCTGCGGGTATCGATCCCTGATCGTTCCCGCGCCGCCAGCGTGGTCTCGATGGGCGTGTGAAACTACCACCCGATCGAGCCCATGCACGCCACGCGCGGCCAGCAGGCCCGGCAAGGTCCTGCCGAGCGCATCCTGTCCTTCACCATCCCCGGGACCGGTGTCATAGAGCATGAGATGCTCGCCATCGTCGATCAGCACCGCAAGGCCATTGCCCATGTCCAGCAGATGGATATCCAGTTCGCCGGGATCGACCGGGTCGGACTGTGGCCAGAGCAACGGAACGAACAGGAACAACCCGAGCCAACGCGCCGGCCAGCCGCGAGGCGCCAGCAACCACAGCGCTCCAAGCATGGCCAGAACGATGGCCGCAAGGCCACCCCCGCTGTGCATGTAACGACCGAATTCAATCGCGTGAAGCCAGGCGAGCACCTCCAGCAACACGACCAGGCCCATCTCGGTGAGCGCCAGCAACCACCCGGCGGGAAGCCCGCACAGGATCAGCACCACCGCAATCAGCAGGCTCGGCAGTATCCAGAAACCCACCATCGGGATGGCAACCAGGTTGGCCGCGAATGCGACCGGGATCAATTGCTGGAACACCCCGACGTTGAGCGGCAGCATGCCCACGGCAATGACCAGTTGGGCACGAACCAGGCCTGCCAGCCAGCCGGAACGGTCGGACGGGTCGCCGGGACGCCAGGCAAACGCCCAGATCAGGACCGCCACAGCGGCAAACGACAACCAGAACCCGGTGGCCAGGGGCGCCAGCGGATCAACCAGCAGTATCGCGACCAGGGCAAGCAGCAGCGCGTGAGCGGGCTGTATGGCGCGCCGCCAGAGCATGGCGCCGGCGGCGACCGACAGCATGATCAGGGCACGCTGGGTCGGCAGTGTGAAACCGGCCAGCATGGCGTAAGCCAGCGCGGCCAGCAACGCACAGCCAACCGCCAGCCGTCGGCGATCAAGCACGCGTCCGGCCAGCACCAGTGGCGCCAGCAACCAGCCCCCGAATAGCCCTGCAAGTCCGGCCACCATACCCACATGGAGGCCTGAAATCGCCAGCAGATGGGCGGTTCCGGTCTGACGCAGCTTGTCCGACAATGGCGGCGTCATGCCGCCCCGATCTGCGATTGACAGGGCACGCATCAGGGCAGCGGCTTCGGCGCGGTCGGCCTCGGCCTGCAGAATCTCGCCCAGCGCCTGGCGCTGGCGATCCACCCATCCGCGCCATCGACCCTGCTTGAGGCGCACCGGCTGACCAACCACCGTCCCCAGCGCTCCGACTCGAAGACTGATCAGGTGTCGATGAAAGTCGAAACCGGCGACATTCAGGCGTCCATGGGGCGGGTCCAGTCGCAGCTCCATCTGCCAGCGTTGTCCGGGCTGGAGATAGTCCAGGGGCCGATACCAGCGAACCTGAATTTTGCCGGGCAATTCGATCGTCTCGGACGAATCGGGAACCAGGTGGAACCGCACACTCTGGCCATGATACTCCGGCACCCCCGAAATCACGCCCGTGATCGTGACTTGCTCACCGGCCATTTCGGCCGGCCATTGCCGCTCCAGCACCCAGGCAGCATGCAACAGAAACCAGCCCGCGCCGAGCATGAAAGCGCCGAGCAGACGGGTCGGCACCCACCAGCAGGCCAGCAGGGCCAGGGCGATCACCAAGACAACTACGACCACTTCCGGCGCCACTGGGGCCATGGTCGCAATGATGGCGCCGGCAGCAAAAGCAAGCAGCGGACGCCAATCCATGACCAGAGTCAGTCGGCTTGTACCAGCTTTCCGCCGGTCAACTCCATGCGCCGGTCCGTTCGCCGCGCCAGGGTGGGATCATGGGTGACCAGCACGATTGAAGTGCCCAACTCACGATTGAGTTCAAGCATCATGTCGTACACCGAGGCGGCATTCTTCTCATCGAGATTTCCGGTCGGTTCGTCACCCAGCACGCAGGCCGGTCGATTGATCAGGGCTCGGGCCACGGCGGCGCGCTGGCGCTCTCCACCGGACAGCTCACCGGGCTTGTGATGTAAACGCTCGCCCAGCCCGACCCGGGTCAACAACCGGGATGCGGCATCCGCGGCCGCCTGGGCACTTTCTCCACGAATCAGCAACGGCATGGCGACATTCTCAACAGCGGAGAACTCGGGCAGCAGGTGATGGAACTGATAGACAAACCCCAGCGATTGATTGCGAATCCGGGCGCGCATGCGCTCGTCTCCAACCGCCATGTTGGCCCCGGCCACCTCGACTGTCCCGGAGGTGGGACGGTCAAGGCCGCCCAGGATATGCAACAGCGTACTCTTGCCTACCCCGGACGCGCCAACAATGGCCACGCGTTCGCCAGGCATGACCTCGAAATCGACCCCCCGTAGCACTCGCAACTCGACCTCGCCCTGGACAAAGGTCCGGGTCAGGTCGCGGCACACGATGACCGGCTTGTCATTCATAACGCAGCGCCTCCACCGGTTCGGTGCGAGCCGCCCGCCAAGCCGGGTAAATGGTCGACAGCAATGACAGCACCAGGGCCAGCAGGGAGAAACGCACCACATCTCCGGTCCGAAGTTCCGAGGGCAGATCGGAGATGTAATAGACTTCGGCAGACAGGAATTCGATACTCAGCATCTGTTCGACGGCTCCGACCACGGCCTCGACATTGAGCGCCAGGATGATCCCAAGGACCACCCCAAGCAGGGTACCGATCACGCCGATGAACGAACCCTGGATCATGAAGATCGCCATGATTCGCCTCGGTCCCATGCCCATGGTCTTGAGAATGGCAATATCGGCCTGTTTGTCGGTCACCACCATGACCAGCGTGGAAATGATATTGAAAGCGGCCACCGCGATGATCAGCGACAGAATGATGAACATCACCGTCTTCTCGGTCTGGACGGCTCGGAAGAAGTTGGCATGTTGCTGGGTCCAGTCGCTGATGCGATAGAAACCGGGCAGATCGGCACTGATTTCGCGCGCAATGGTGCGCGAGCGCATCATGTCATCGAGCTTCAATCGAATGCCACTGATATCCTCGCCGGTCCTGAACAATCGCTGAGCATCCTGGTAGTGAATCACGGCCAGGGCCGTGTCGTACTCGTGAACCCCGGCCTCGAACAGGCCGGCAACGGTAAAACGCCGGACCTGCGGAACCACTCCGGCCGGCGTGGCGCGGATCTCCGGGGCGAAAATTGTCAGGTCGTCTCCCGGACCGATTCCCAGCCTTGTGGCCAGTCCAATGCCGACCAGCACCCGCCACTGGCCGGCCTGCAGTTCATCAACGCTGCCGCTCACCATCATCTCGTGAATATCCGAAACCTGCCCCTCGGAATCCGGGTCGATACCGCGAACAAGGGCGCCGGAGGTACGTCGCGCTCGCAGCATGGTTTCCTGCTCCACGTAAGGCGCGGCTCCCAGCACATTGGGATGCTCGCGAGCCTGATCGACAATGTCCTGCCAGCCCGGAAACTGACCGTCATGGCCCTGAATGGTGGCATGTGAAATCATGCCGAGGATGCGCTCGCGCAACTCGCGTTCGAATCCATTCATGACGCTGAGCACGGTAATCAGCGTCATCACCCCAAGCGCGATGCCGGCCATCGAAATCAGGGAAATGAAAGAAATGAAGTGATTCTGACGCTTGGCGCGCAGGTACCGCAGTCCAACGAACAGGGGAAGGGGTTGAAACATTCCGGGACCTAGCCTTTCAGCAATCCCCGAAGACCGTCGAGCACTTCGACCAGCGGCTGGGGCAAGGGTGAACTGACAACATGGTCCTGTGGCCAAGACAGGCGCAAATAGTGCGCGTGCAGAAACAGCCGCTTGAGACCAGGTGGATCTGGCTGATCATTGTACAACTCATCTCCGACGACCGGGTGATTGATCGCGGCCGCGTGGGCTCTGATCTGATGGGTACGACCGGTCTCGATTTCGACTTCGACGAAACTGTAATCGCCAAGCTGTTCGAGCACCCGAAAATGCGAGCGCGCGCTTTGACCATCCTCGGACACCACGATGCGCCGTTGTCCACTGCCGTCGCGAATCTTCTTCAGCGGCTTGTCCACCGTGACTACCGCCTCATCCAGGTGTCCACACACCAGGGTGAGATAGCGCTTTTCGACCTCGCGCCTGGAAAACGCCTGCTGCAGTCGCACCAGCGCCTGGTGATGGCAAGCCATGATCAACAGTCCGCTGGTGGGACGATCGAGGCGATGGACCGGTCGCCACTCGCTATTGATCCGCTCGATCACGTCCATCAGACCGAAACTCAACCCCGACCCACCGTGCATGGCCAGCCCCGATGGCTTGTCCAGCACCACATAATCGCCTGTCTGCTCGATGATCCGAGCACGAATTTCGTCGATCAGCCCGGCCGGCAATTCGACCTTGCCCGGTCGATCGTGCCGGATCGGCGGGATTCGGACTTCATCACCCGCCCGAAGTTTTTTCATCGGTTTGGCCCGACCACCGTTGACACGCACCTGACCGGTTCGGACCAGGCGGTAGACCAACCCCCGGGGAACATTGCCCAGCAGCGACATGAGAAAATTGTCCAGCCGCTGTCCGGTCCGATTGTCGTCGACCTTGACATGCCGAACCTCGCTCATCGGGCCGGAATCACTCATCGACGACATGCCCCCTCTGACCTGAACTTTTCGACATCCATTGCATGATCAATGTTAAACTACTCCGGTTGGGTAACAGCCATTCGGGGATAACTCCGAGAAGTCTGCCTCAAGTCTGGAAAGGACAAGAATGAGCCTCCAGGGTTCAGCAGATTCCGATTTTGCCATAGACACCGGTACTCGAAGCTACCAGCGCTTGACCGGCAGTCCGGGCACAGCGAGGCTGATCGGCCATGGCGGTCGAATCCTGACAACATGCAATGAAGGTTTGAAAGGTTTTTTGAGTCCTCGACCCGCCACAACCGGGAGAGGGACTCGACAGCCCGATCGTTCCGCAATCGAGGCCACTGGACCATCACGAGTTCATCGCCGGCAACTTCTGACCGGCCGGGCCGATTGCGGTACCCGATTCAGGTCCAATCGGATGAGCGGATCTGCAACAAGATGACAATGCGCACGCCCGGCGAAAAATCAAGACGAACCGGCCGGGAATGTTGCCGAAGGAATTGTGCGGCGCCGGGCTGTTCCGGCGTCGATCAGAACAGGAACTCGCCGACCGCTCTGTAGCCTCAGGGTGCGTGGAAAACATCGGTGAGACTCGAGTCGAACGCCCTTGCAGGATGTCCGGCTCGTCCGGTGATCCCTGTGCTGACCCCAGATTGGGGAACCCTTCCGAGCGGCATCATTGCCGGGCCCGTCTTCTCAGGCCGGGGTGCCGAAGGAAGGACGACAATGAAACGCATGCTGATCAATGCAACTCAACCCGAAGAGTTGCGTGTAGCCATCGCAGATGGCCAGAACCTGCTCGATCTCGATATTGAAGTTCCAGCCCAGGAACAGAAGAAATCCAACATCTACAAAGGGCGCATCACGCGGGTCGAACCCAGCCTTGATGCCTGCTTCGTCGAATTCGGGTCCGAACGTCACGGTTTCCTTTCGATGAAGGAGATCAGTCGTGAATACTTCAATGAGGACGCCCGCAAGCAACTCGAGTCGGGCGATCGCATTGAAATCAAGGATGCCGTAAAGGCGGGCCAGGAAGTCATTGTCCAGGTCGACAAGGAGGAGCGTGGCACCAAGGGTGCTGCCCTGACTACCTTCATCAGCCTGGCCGGGCGCTATCTGGTTCTGATGCCGAACAACCCGCGCGCCGGCGGTGTGTCCCGCCAGGTCTCACGCGACGACCGCAAGGAATTGCTCGACACCCTCAAACAGGTCGAAGTGCCGGATGGCATGGGGATGATCGTGCGCACCGCGGGCGTCGGGCGAGATCAACAGGACCTGCAATGGGATCTCGACTACCTGATTCAGCTGTGGACTGCCATCAACAAGGCAGCCGAAACGCGCCCGGCGCCGTTTCTGATCTATCAGGAAAGCAACCTCATCATCCGTGCCCTGCGCGATTATCTGCGCGAAGATATCGGCGAAATCCTGATAGATGACGAACGGGTATTCGAGGATGCCCGCGAATTCATGCAGCAGGTGATGCCGCACAACCTGCGCAAGCTCAAGATCTATCGAGATCCGATCCCGCTGTTTTCGCGCTACCAGATCGAAAGCCAGATTGAATCGGCCTTTGCACGCGAGGTACGGCTGCCATCGGGTGGAGCCGTTGTCATCGACCATACCGAGGCGTTGCTGTCTATCGACATCAATTCGGCGCGAGCAACGAAGGGCGCCGATATCGAGGAAACCGCGCTGCAAACCAACCTGGAAGCGGCCGACGAAATTGCTCGCCAACTACGCATTCGTGACCTGGGTGGGTTGGTTGTCATCGACTTTATCGACATGATGAGCAAGGATGCCCAGCGACAGGTCGAGAATCGTCTGCGCGAAGCGATGCGCATGGACAAGGCGCGCGTCCAGATTGGCCGCATTTCGCGCTTTGGACTACTCGAAATGTCACGCCAGCGGCTGCGCCCATCACTGGGTGAATCAAGCTACGTGACCTGCCCGCGGTGTGAGGGTCACGGCTCGATCAGGTCGATCGAGTCCCTGGCCCTGGCCATAGTGCGCCTGTCCGAGGAAGAAGCCATGAAGGACCACACCTCGCGGGTCATCGTGCAGGCGCCGATCACGGTGGCCAATTTCCTGCTCAACGAAAAACGCAATGTCATGGCCGAAATCGAGCGGCGCAACAAGCTGCCGATTACCATTGTGGCCAATCCCGGCATTGAAACCCCGCGCTTCGAGGTGCAGCGACTGCGCACCTCCGAAGCCATCGAAGAACCGAGCTATGCGTTGACGCTTGGAGACGAGAGCGATCCACAAGCCGGGTTTCTGCGTGAAGAACTCGAGCAGGCTCCGGCGCGATCCGTTCAGCAGGCAGCGGTGTCAGGCATCAAACCGGATACTCCGGCACCGGTGCGGGACAAGCCAGGCTTTTTCGCTCGGCTGAAGGCATTCTTCGCAGCCTTGTTCGGTTCCGATCGCAGCAGCAGCAAGCGCTCGAAAGCTGAAACCTCGCGCAAGCCCCGGCGCGAGAACCGTCATGACTCATCCCAGCAAGGCTCCAAAAGCAAACAGGCGCAAAAGCAGTCCGGCAATGACGGCCAGTCATCGGGAAATCAGGGTGGCGGAAGACGAAAGAAGAAAAAGAAGAAGAAGAAACGTCGCAGCGATAGTGGCCAGGACCAGAATGCGACCAAGAATGATTCCCAGGGGAATGACGGCAATCAGCCTTCCGATTCCAAACCGCGCAAGAAGCGTCGCCGCCGCGGCGGCAAGAAACGGCGCTCGCGCGCTGATCAATCACAATCTAATGATGGCGATTCCAAGCAGGATTCCAAGCAGGATTCCAAGCAGGATTCCAAGCAGGATTCCAAGCAGGATTCCAAGCAAGAGCCCAAGCAGGAGCCCAAGCAGGAGCCCAAGCAAGAGCCCAAGCAAGAGCCCAAGCAAGAGCCCAAGCAAGAGCCCAAGCAAGAGCCCAAGCAAGAGCCCAAGCAAGAGCCCAAGCAAG
>SL_3KL_010_SEDDRAFT_10000076_pt1 | contig 58882 bp, 46 predicted proteins | sample SodLakKL_010_SED_2_FD_10381 | JGI IMG/M metagenome (IMG submission 10381)
GTATGAAAACCGGACTGAAATTTCCGGGTTGAAATTTGTTTACGAACCCGAATATCTGCGGTTTTTCCAGTCGAGGTTTGCCGTAGTTTAGGACAACATAGACGGAAAGAAACTATGTATTTCCTCAGGGTTCCGAGCGAAGCGATTCCCATGAAGTGAAATAAGCCCTTTGGGAAAAGTTGACAAAAGGCAGTTGACAGTTGACAAATCAAAATTGTCAATTATCAACTCTATATCGACAACATGTTAGTATTAACGTCGCTTTAAGCGCCTAAAAATCTGAGGTAAGCTGCTCAATAAATTGATTGTCGGCTATCAGATCAGTAAATAAGGAATAAACCTGATTGCGCTGCAGGGCGGCACGGGTGTACACAATGTGCACCCCTGTTTCGGTCTCTTCATGACCGAATCTCAGTTCGGCATCGTCAACGTTAATTTCCTGAACTGCATTTCTCAGTTGAATAATGAAAGTTGGGGAGCTGTAAGCTTCATTTCCGTTATTTTCTGCCAAATCGCTTCTCACCCTGTCAGCCCTGCGGTCAATTTCAAAACGCAGGTTCTCAAGGGCTGTTTCTACAGATAATTCGGCAGCAGATGCAGAATCGCTTGCAGATGCCATCGCATAGCCATAAACGGCTGTGGTGTCTGCAGAAGAATACACTCTCTCGTCAAACCAACCGGGTGCAGCCGTAACCTCTTCTTCCATAATTTCCTCTGGTTCTTCGGTAAGCGGCTCAGACGGTGAACATCCTGCAATCAATATGATCCCCAGAAGTAATCCAATAAAATATCTCATTCAACCTGTTTAGTGTAATTTAAAATAGCCCGTTGCACCTTCCTGTGTTTCTACTTTCAGGTCTAAAGATCGGTTCTTTCTCAAAGATTTGGAAATCTCCTTTTCAACAACGTTTAAATCATCAGCTTCCACACCGTTAATTTCCAGGAGGATGGATCCGTCTCTCAAGCCTCTGTTCCAGGCATCAGAAAAGCGCTGAACCCGGTGTATGTAAATATCAAACTTATCGGGATTTTCGGGTTTTGAGAGCGCCCTGAGCGTAAAGCCGAGTTCTTCGAAATCTTTTTGTTCAATACCCCTTTCCCTTCCGCCATCGGGTATTTCGCGCCATTCATCGAGTTCGGGTTCATCGTCAAATTCCTGGATGGTTGGTGATTCCGGCATCACTAATTCCCGTTCTTTTAATACAAGCGTTCTGTTAAAAACTTCTCCGGATCGCCAAATGGTAAGCTCAATTTCATCGCCGGGGCGGAACATGGCCACCCTTTCCTGCAGATGGTTCGATTCATTTACCTCATGGCCATTTACAGCGATTATCACATCATCGGGCCTGAGATCAGCTTCAGAAGCAGCGGTGTTATTTCCAACTCCGCTCACCATTACACCTCTTATTTGATCAATCCCCAGGCGGCGCGCCATCCGTGCATCAACTGTTTGAATTCTCACACCCATTAAACCACGCCTGACTTCACCATACTCAATAATATCACTTGCCACTTTCAGTGCCAGATTACTGGGCACGGCAAAACCATATCCCTGATAACTGCCGCTATGTGTTGCAATTGCCGTATTAATTCCAATCAGCTCACCGCTGGTATTGATAAGTGCGCCCCCGCTGTTGCCGCGGTTAATGGCCGCATCAGTCTGGATAAAACTTTCTATCCTGTAATCATCATTAATAATCTGAACATCACGGCTTAGCGCCCCTACAATTCCGGCCGTAACGGTTGACCGCAATCGGAACGGATTACCTATAGCCAACACCCATTCACCGACCTGAACATGATCAGAATTTCCGACTGTGGCAGCAGGAAGTTCATCGGCATCTATTTTTAAAACCGCAAGGTCTGTGCTCGGGTCACCGCCAACCACCCGGGCTTCGAACATCCGTTTGTCATCAAGTGTAATAGAGATGCCATCCCGTACAGCATCCTGAACCACATGGTTGTTTGTAAGGATGTATCCGTCTTTTGAGATGATGACTCCCGACCCCACGGTTCTGGCACGGGGTGGTAATATTCTTTCCCAGAAACCATCATCGCTCTCAATCTCTTCGTAGTTATTTCGCCCCCGGTTCGATACCACCGTTTCAATATAGACAACAGTCGGTGTAACTGATTTTGCTACATTTTTGAACAGAAAACGATCATCAATTCTTTCGAGATCTTCATTGCTCCAAAAAGGGGTTTCACTCCTGGTAATTTCTGTTACGTTTACTTCTGCCAAATCGAAAGAGAAGGTTCCCTGCCGGAATAGCATCAATATCATACCGAGCATTATACCGATGAGCAGAATTAAAATGCCGGAAAGAATTTTATCGCGAAGTTTCATATTACAGGTTCAGAATTTTTTCAAAAATGTCGTCAGATTTTCGGGGTTTTACTCCTTCTACGTGATAGCGAATATATTTGTCTAAATACTGAATTAAATCACTTAGTTCACTTTTAGTCAATTTTTTTTCAAAAATTGAAGAATTTCCCGGAATCAGTGATTCTGCCACAAACATAAACTGTTTATCGGTCAGTAGAATTGACTGATCCCCTTCCGGAGTGATTGTTAACGTACCAGATTCAATATTGATATATCCCCTGGAGCCGGAATTTGTTTCGATATTTTCTCCGGGCTGCAATCCAATTCCGATCCGGTCAATAATTCTTAACTGAATGTAAGGAAATAAAAGCCTGGATACCTGTTCTCTTTTATTCAGCCATGACAGCATATTGATGATAAAAAGAAAAAGCGGCTCATTTACTTCATTCTCGTGCAATACCTGCCCCACAAGCTCCATTGTAGTTGTGGTAAGTGCCATTTTTTCAATATCGGTCCGAAGCCGGTCGAGCTTGAGCAGGTACGAAGTATCAGAAAGTGTCTGGATATTTCTTGTGGGTTTGTGATAATAAACCACCTCGAGTACCTGGCCCGGCACCAAAAAAGCAGAGAATTTGCTTTTCGGTTTTCTGGCGCCTTTTGCAATAACTGAAACTACACCCTGTTTTCGGGTGAACAGCGTAACAATCAGGCTCGATTCACGAAAATCTATTGCCCGCAGTACAACAGCTTCAGTTTTAATTATCATGGACGGCTCCTGCAATTAACACAGATCTATATTCTTTAAACGAATTGCAAATTCAGTTTAAGATCAATAAATCTAAAAATCAGCACTTTCCGGTTTTCAATAATTGAAAGGTGCGAAATAATAGATTCTACTGAAAACTTTATGGATAATCTATTTGAAGTAAATAAAATCCCCTCTCGAGAGGGGCACATTTTTTGAACGCGATAGCGAAATGTGAAGATGAAAGTGCGCAGCACGGTTCATCGAACGAGGGGTGTGTCTCTGAACCAAGCTGCATGCTTCAAGGAACACACCCCTTGTCAGTCAAAAAATCACGATAAATCGTGTTTTTGACTAACTGTTCCCCTCTCAAGAGGGGATGTATTCGAGCTGTCAACCCAATTTATCCGCAAAGTTTTCAAAAGAGCCAAATTATATTATTCATGCAAAAGTTTTTTGTCTTCCAGGGTTTGTACCATAGAGGGCAGGAAGGTCAGGGCCGTGAACAGGGTCATTCCAATTCCGACAACCGCCATAATTCCGATTGACTGCAATCCCGGGTGATTGGTAAACAGCAGGCCTGCAAAACCAAGCATTGTGGTAAATGAACCCACTGTTATGTGCTGGCCGGTGCTGGAAAGTACTTCCCACATATTTTTTCGGCCTTCGTCGCGGAACCGGTGGGCAAGGTGCACACCATTATCGCAACCGATCCCCAAAATGGCAGGCAGCACAACAAGATTGTAGAAATTGAATTTGAGGCCAAAAATCAGCATGATTCCAAACAGCCAGATGAGACCAATAATCAGCGGAATTAAAGCAATTAAGGCCCACCGAATATTTCCAAAAGAGAAGTAGATGAAAATAAAAACTACAATAAATGTGGCTGCAACCATATAGGGACTTTCGGTTCTCATCAGCTCCAGCATCGATGCTGCCACGATAGACGTGCTTGCTGCATGATAAACCCTGCCACTTTCCACTTCGATATCAGAAAGTTCATTTTTGAATGCAATGGAATTACGGCCATCAGAGAGGCCTCCGGTCGGATAAACAATCACAAACCGGCCGATTTCACCGTCTTGTGTCATAAATCTGTTCTTAAGAAAATCGGGAATCAGGTTTTCATCAAGAGGCTCTGTGGTTTGAGAACCCCGCCTGAGAATATCGAGTGTCTCGTCATCCTGATCCACGATAAAGGAGTTTTGCAGCAATCGCCGCACTTCTGCAATGTATTGCAGTTTTTCCTGAGCCATATCTTCGCTCGGCGGAAAGCGTTCCTGCAAAGCTTCTGCTTCCTGTATCAGGGTTTCAGGATTTGCTTCTTTTCGTTCACGCACAATTTCAAGAATTTTGAACACATCATCGTCGTTATCCGCAATTATATAAGCCGGATTTCGTCTTGTGTTTTCATCCACACCGCTTGCAAATTCTCTGAACTGCTCATACTCTTCGAATACCGGCTCAAGTGCGCCGAAATGATATTCAAACCGGAGATTCCCCGACAGGCTGACAACCACGACAGATACCAACACCCCGATCACCACTATGGCACGGGCAAACGGATAGTGCTTAATCATATCAACTTTTTCATTCTCTTTAGATCGCTTGATCAGTAAGATCCATCTCCATCGGTCAAAAATTACCAAAATGGCGGGCAGTACAAACAGCATGCAAAATAGGGCAAGGAGGATTCCGGTTCCAGCAATAAAACCGAACTCTGAAAATCCGCGAAAATCAGCAAACATCAACACAAACAGCGCCGATGCTGTTGTTACGGCACTCACAAAAATGGCCGTTCCGGTTCTGCGATAAGCTTCCAAAATGCTTCTTTCAACCCTGTTTCCCGATGCGCGAAATTCAATATAACGGGCATAAAAATGGATGCCGTAATCAATCCCCAGGCCAAAAAGTATTACAAACAGAACAGATGTCATTGTGTTCAGCATGCCAAGATGAAAGTAAACAATACCGAACGTCCACATAAGGCTGATGACCAGTGGAATACCAATAACCAGAATGGGTACTGGCATGCGAATCATGTGCTGGAGCAGGGAATGTTTCTGCTTTTCTCTGATACCACGGCGATAATTTACCAGTTTTTTGAACCAAAAATAGAGCATCACCAAGAGCACCACACTGCTGATTCCCAGTGAGAAACTATTGAAAACATCATTCATGATCGATTCAAATTCATTCAAATGACGTTTCAGACGCCCGCCATACTGCACTTCCATATCAGGATGAAAGGATGCCGGATCGAGCGATTCAACAAGCTCGCCATAAGCTTCAAACATATCTTCCAGGTAGCGAATATCACTCTGCGAACCCGTTGGGAAGAGTGTGAGAATTACCAGAGTACTGTCGGCATTTGTGGGATATTCAGAGGGAATCAGATCATCGTAGGCTTCCTGAAAACGGTCGATATCGCGTTCTTCCTCTTCATCATCCTCAAAGTCATCCATAAAATCCACAAAAAATGGATTGGCTTCCTGCCGGGCAATTTCAATCTCCTCTTCCAAAAAGTCAATAATCTCTCCCAGCTCATCTATTGTAGCCAGGTAGAGTGCATTATCTTTCAGAATATCCGTATCGCGGCGAAACTCATACCGGTTAAAAAAATTGAATCCAAGCCTGGGATAGTACATCTCAAGGCTCTCTTCAGCCAGGCGTTCGGCAAACGCTACATTGGCCTCAAAATCGGGCGACTTGATTGCAACTCTCATTTCAGTTTCACCGCCTGAAACTTCCTGAAGCCGGTTCAATGCCTGTACATTGGGATGTGTGGATGGCAAAAGATGTGCTAAATCGGTATCAACTGATAATTTCATGGCATAATTACCAGCAATCACAGCCAACGCAATTGAAATAATGACGACCCAAAACGGATATCGAATATTAAACTCAATAACCGGCTCTAAAAGTTGAATAATTTTGTGCATTGATGATATTTTCTATACTCAAATAAACTTGCAAAAATACGGATTTTAAGCCAAATAAAATGCGTATCTAAAGATTAATTATAGTAATTTTACGATTGTCAGCTTCTATTTAGCTTTAAAGAAATAACCCGAATCAACGGAAGGAGACTTTATTGCTGCATTTAATATGAACATCATATTTTTTGATTTAGTACTTGAGCTATTTCAAAAATTTGTTAAATCCAAAAAAGTCGTAAGACCTTTTTTGCTCTGTGGGCCGACATTGAAATAACTAAATTTATAGTTACAATTTAGAATTAGAAACCTTAATTCTTTCAATGTCGGGTTTAACCCCGACAAATTATTGGTTCACAATAATTTGTCGGCCCTTTGGGCAAAATTGTCATTGTTTCAATGACAATTTTGGGTTAAATCAATCTGTTTGAACCTGATCATTCAAAAATTATCAAAGTGCTGATAGTATGAAATTCTCCGAAATGCACCGTTCAATGAAAATAATTGGCATTATCCTGATTATTTACGCTGTTCTGGTGGCCACTCACGAGGGAGAGTTCTGGCCGTTCAGCATCTATCCCATGTTTTCACAGGCCGGAAATCCGTGGACCCGGGCCATGGTTCTGGATGTTACTGAGGCCGATGACGAAGCTTACTGGCATTCTCAAACCCTGGATAACAAAGCAGGCTCGCCGGTTGCCCTACGAAATTTTGGCGTTGACCAGATCGACTACTCCAACTTTATGACCCAAACTGAAAACTGGACACCCGAACGTAGAGATGCGCTTCGCGCAATGTTTGGATCACACCGCATCGGAGATCAGCATTTACTGGCAGCCAAAGTTCACGGCGAAATAGTTGGAGAAGATTCCGTAGTTGTCAGAATTGAGCCGTTTTTACTGATTACGGCCGACTCCGTTTACAAAAATCCTCTGCTGGATGAAACTCATTATTATAACGAACCAGATTAGTTATGAAATGGTATGAGAAGATTGGCGCCGGGCTGTTTGAACCGGACAGGTCGGTTTCATCCGGAGAAAAAATCTTCTTCAAGTTCTTCGAACTATTTGTTGTTGTTTACACCATTAAGTTTAGCTGGGAGTGGGCTATTTATACCCAACTGCGGAATGTTGAGGTGGTCAGACCGCTTGGAATCGCAAATTACCTGGATGTTTCACTTCTTTTCCATTACAACCTTTCGCTGATACTTGCCGGCCTCATCACTGTTTTGATTGCACTCTGTTTTTTCCGAAAAGGCCCGAAATGGCTCTATATGGTTGTTCTTGTGTTTTTTCATCTTTTGCACGTCACAAGATATTCACAGGGAGAAATACCACACAGCCAAAACCTGATTGGAATGTCTGTTTTTTGCCTGGCCATCGGGACATGGTTTTTTCCCGGCAAAAATAATATGCCCCGTTTTGTGATGGGCTCCATCATCTTTTTTATCGGCCTTGGGTACACATCAGCATTTTTCTCAAAATTGATCGGCACCGGGATAAACTGGTATGACGGCCGCCATTTGTGGCTCTGGATCAGTGAAAAAAGTATAGACATTCTTTCGAGAGAGGGTGTTTATCAACCCAATATTCTGCAGCAAATGATTCTGGGCAGCACCGGTTTTGCTTCGTTGATATTATTGTTTGGATGGCTCACCGAGCTGATCGGCTTCACCATGTGGTGGAAAAAAATCCGCCCCTACACCACTACCCTCCTTATTGCCATGCATTTTGGGATAACACTGACGATGAACATCCGGTTTGATGCTTTTGTGATGCAGCTTGTGCTGGTGGGTTATCCCTGGTATAAAATCATAGACAGGCATATAAAAACAGCACCCTCTTTTGTTGAGAGGTGGATTTAGGCTTTCACTGTGCAATTCTGCTGAACCGGGAAATTCAATATTCAGCCTCCACAAACAACTTTTTCAAACCGATCCACATCACCACAAACAGGGCGAAAAAGAGAAATACTACTTCGTGAAGGGTTAAATCGGATTCGCGGAGTACGAGATCCATCGAGCTGAGCCGATTCAGAATAAAAAACAAAAGGCAGGCAAATGCACTCAGCAGAAGTGCAGAACGTTTTTTTGATCGCTCTCCCCTTTTTCCTGTCAATCGCCGGTAGAACCTGAGATTATTTTGATAAATCCCGTCCCAGTTTAAAAAAACTGCATAGGCCAAAAAGTTGGGCAGAAATGCGATGTTCAGAATCATCATGGTGGAGAAGTGAAACAGCACAGCAACAGCAACAAACCTGCGAAACCACTTCGGGCTGAAAACGGCTGCCAGAAATCCGATTTCAAAAATCACTGTCAGCCAGTCCAGCAGTTCCCAGAAAAGTACACTGTCGAACTGAACCATAAATTCGGCCAGCATGGCCTGCCGTTCGCGCACAAAAAACTGGTTAAGAAGATGCCCCTGTGTGGCTTGTGTGGTGGGATCGAGCCAGCCGCCCAGAATTTTTGGAAAGCCCGCTGTAAACATCATAAAACCGATAATAAGGGCAAGCAGGCTCAGAGGCCAGCTCTCCGTTTTTGTGTCATGACCGCGCCTGATAGATTCGATTGAAAAGGCTGCCCCCCAATTGCTGAATGCCATTACCACAGGAACAACAGCAATCAAAATTTCGTGATTTACTTTGCCAACGCTGAAAATGAAACCCTGCAAAATTAAGATGCTGAGGCCGGTAATAATGGATGTCAGTTTGGTTCGGTACCCCAGAAGCATGGCAATGAGTGAGAAGAGCAATATGGTATGAACCCACTGAAAAACTGCCGGTGACGGAAATTGATCAAACAACATCAAAGGGCCGGGAGGTGGGGCATAAAAATCGGGGGGCATACCGCCAAGAAAATTAAAATGTGGCGTTCCATAACCCGGCATCAAAAAGAAGAGAATGAAGAGTGAGGACAATATCCGAAGCAGCCCCAGCCCTTCGGCTGAAACCTGCCATGATTCAAAAATCCACCGGTTAAATCGTTCGCTGATGCTCATCCTGATCAATCAGGTTAATGGTGTATCTCATTTTTTCTGCCACAGAATCTCTCTCCAATCCGTGCGGATGATGGCTGTAGTAGTTCACCTCAAGCACAATATCCAGCATTGCAGCATCCAGCCCTGCTGCCCGCCCGGCCTGTTGATGAAGCCAGCGTTTTGCCTGAATCGAAAATTGCCTTTCTTCCTCGTCTGTCAAAAAGTGGGTTCGCATAAAACCCGGCACCTGCGAAAGCGGCAAATCCGGGAAAAATTCCTGTGGCAGCAATCTCACAGACTGCTCACCTTGTTCCGTCCATACTTCGATATAGCTCTGCTCAATTTCAAAACTATCCTCGTACACATAAACACTTTTAAAACCCGGAAACACAAAAGCCGGCCAGGGTTCGCTGTGATAGTACCCCACAATTCCAACAATGCCATACTGCAGCGGCAGCCAGATCATCACGGCAATAAAGATGGTTCGAACAGTTTTTTTAGTCATTTTCTTTGGTGCGTGCTTTGCATTCTGTTGAATTCAAAAATCATTATCTTCGCTGAGTATTCAAAAGAATCTGTTGGATAAAATAGCCCGAAAATTGTCTGTATGAAAAAAGTACTGCACTATAAAACGAATTTCCTGAATAAGTCGGAAACTTTTATCCACAGATTGATTGAAAATCACCAAAACTATTCACCTTCGGCACTTTGTTACCGAAAAAAAAGCCTTGCTGGCAGTATTCCTGTTTATGAATCGCCGAAATCAGGTTTTGAATCCCTGAAAAACAAAGCTGCATTTCACACTAATTTGCCGCTGCCTTATTACAGAAAAATAGTGAATCAACTAAAGCCAGACATAATCCACGCTCATTTCGGCTATGATGCATACAAACTGCTGGAGATTGCCCGGGATACAGGAATTCCTCTGGTCACCAGTTTTTACGGGTCTGATGTATCCCGGCTGCCATCCGAGTTGTTCTGGAAAAAACGGTATAAAAAATTGGCCACCAATTGTACGTTTTTTATAGCTGCTTCTGAATTTATGAAAAGCCAACTGACGAAACTGGGCTTTCCTGAAGAGAAAATTGGCACCGTGAGGTTTGGTTTAGATCTCAAGGAATTTTCTTCTCATTCAAACAAACCGGATCAAAAAAATATTATGATGGTTGGCCGGTTGGTTGAAAAAAAGGGATTTGAATATGCCATCCGATCTATTGCAGAACTGAAAAAAGCAGGATTCACTCCCGAAGTAAATATTTACGGTGACGGGCCGCTGATGAATAACCTGAAAAAGCTTACTGCTGACCTGAACCTGGATAACCAAGTTCGTTTTAACGGTTTTCAGCCCATTAAAAAAATATCGCTGGCTCATCAAAAACATTGCATCTTACTGGCACCCAGTGTAACGGCATCTGACGGGGATATGGAGGGATTGCCGAACACCATTCTGGAAGCCATGGCTTCAGGTACGGTTGTTGTTGCATCAGATCATGCGGCGATTTCTGAAGCTGTAAAGCAAGGGGAAACCGGTTTTCTTGCAGCGGAGCGGGATATTAATGGGTTATCAGAAATCCTGACTCAAATATTCCGTGAGGAGTTTAACCTTGAGCAGGTTCGAAAACTTGCCAGGAAAACCATCGAACAGGACTACACAATCGAAAAAATGGTTTCTGATACAGAACGGATTTACGACCGGTTTGTCTGAGTAAAATCAGGATAAAAACTTCAGCGTAGCCCAGTCTTTGAATTGCTTCCAGTCTCTGGCGGTTATCACATTCAAGAGCGTCCCGATTAATGCAAAAGTCAAAAGAAACAGGGAAATACTGTAGGCCAATCCAAGAATGTCGTTTGTGACATCAATCAACAAAAAGCGGCTGTACCAGACTGGTATTCCCACCATCAAAGCGGTCGCCAGTACTTTCAGATAATACGGAAACGGCAGTACTTTATGCGCCGGAAGCTCCATGTGGCCGCCAATCCTCTTCAGGGTGATGATCCAGTTATAAACATTGGCAATAAGCGTACCCACAGCCGTGCCGGTAATCCCAAAATAAATTGTAAGAGGCACACTGAGCAGGATATTTGCGATTACAAGATTCAGACTCAGATAAAAAACACCTTTTGTATCACCGAATGCCTGGAGCAAGCTACCGTAATTGGTAACACGAAGCAGTACAATCAAATTGTAGATCATAAAAGGTACAACGGAGTTCCGGTAATCCGTGCCTTCCGATTCGGCAACAAGCGAGATCAAATCTGATGCAATTATGATGGACAGGATCGTCAACGGAACAACAAGCAGACTGACCTTCTCCACACCTTTGTACCAAAGGGCGAGCAATTCTTCTTTTTTATCCTCAATCTGGAAAGCCACATAGCGGCTGATCAGTACCGAACCAACAGCAAACGGAATCACCCGAATAATTGGAACCTCCTGTGCACCAATCGTATATTCTGCGTAAGCAGCGGCCGGAAGCAAAACTGATACCACAAATTTGTCGGCATACCGATTGATTTTGTTTACAAGTGAAGAGAGTCCGAGTGGAACAGAGAAATTCACCTGCTCTTTCAGCGAAATTTTTGAATCGGATAGTTTGCCTTCCGGCATCACCAGTTTCAGCCAAATCCAGGAACCCGCAAAGCGGATCAGTGAATAAGCTACCAGGCCGTAAATGGCAATTTCCAATCCGAATCCTAAAGCTAACGGGCCTACGAGCAGCAAGAGGATTAGTCCGCTTGTGATCATCTCAAACCAGGCAGACTGCTTTTGCCGGTCGATAGCCAAAAGCACATTGGTAACGGGCCAGGTGGGAATTTCAAAAATGGCTGCCAAAGCCATCAGCGGCAGCAGGTTTTGAACTGTTTGGATACTTTCCGCATCCCACTCGGCAAGCAAAACCGGGGCAAAATAGCTGACAACCAAAATAAAAAGGCCGGCTATTACGGCGGTTACAGACAGAATTGCCGTTGTTTGCAGCATAAAACCTTTTTTGGCGCTGCCTCCCACCCGTTCAAAAAAGTAGAATACGCTCTCGGGAAATCCCAGCGTTGCCAGGTTCCGGGCAACTTCGTGCACCATCAGCAAATAACCGATAATTGCAAAATCCGTTTTGGACAGAATCTGAATCGTGGCGATGACAATCGTGAGATCAATCACCGTGGTGATGATTCTGGCAAAAACCACGACTCCCGTTTTTTCAGTTAGATTTTGGGATGGCTCAGGCATTATTGATTATTTCATCAAAAATGGTAGCAAGCTGTTTTGTTGTGTGACTGGCTTCATAGATATTCCGGTCCGGCATATCGGCATCCATAGAAAAAATGGAATCATCATTTTTTTTGGCTGTTACAAAACTGCCCAGCAGTTCTGCAATCTCATTTTTATAGTCGGGATAGACCTGAATACCGGATTTACTTCTCATGAGAATCTCTTCAATTTCACCATTGGGTGCGATCGAAAAAATGGGTACTTCCACGGAAAGATAATCCCACAATTTTGCCGGAATAATTTCTTTTCTCTCTTCATTTGTACTTAAAAGCAGCATATCTGCACTTTTCAGAACCGAAAGCATTTTTTCAGGAACCACAGGATCATGAAAAACAAAGTTTTTATTAAGTCCGAGCTTATTTATCACTGAATAATTTTCAGGATCTGGTTCACCAAAACTGTGAATCAAAATTTGCGATGCCACGAACGGGCTTTCTTTTTTTAAAATGTGAAGTGCCTCAGCAACAGGAGTAACCGGGCTTAACCACCTGAAGCGTCCGAAAAACATAAGATTCAGCAGATCCGGGTTTTTGTTCTTCTTCCATGAAGGATCTGCATGGTGTTCTTTAATCGTGCAATCAAATGAGTTATAAACAGTCTGGGTTTTATTCGGGTGCAGGCGATAATGTCCGGAATAGTTTTTCTCTGTTTTTTTTGATGTGAATGTGATTTTATCGGCAGAATGAATCACTTTTTTTTCAAATTCACTATCAATCCCGGATGAAAAATAAGAGCGTTTTCTCACATTTACATTTGCCAGGGTCCAGGGATCCCTGAAATCGGCCACAAACGGTTTTGATAAATCGGCGGCAAGTTTTTCACCAAGCCATAAACCCGACCAGGGATCGCCGGTTGCCCAGATCAGATCAGGCCTTACTTTTCTTGCATGCCAGTAAATCTGAGAATATCGTGTTCTGAATAAATAAATCCAGGTATCAAGCGGTGTATGTTTGTCGATCCAGAGGAGCAGTTTTTCTGAAAAAGATTCGGTTGGATCTTTATGACCGTCTCCATTACTGACAGGTGCAGGGGAAGTGCGGTCAAAAGGAGGATCAATTTCAATAATATCAATCCCCTTTAACAAATCAGACTCTCGCTTTGTCAAACGATCACCGGGATTGCCGAGGGTTAACACCACAGGTTTGTAGCCGAATTTTTGCAGATGAATTGTAAATTTAAAAGGCCGCAGCGAACCTACCCGTCTCCTGGGCACAAAATAAGGAGCAATCATCAGTACGGTTTTCATGTGCGTGTCAGAATTTGAGCAGTTACGCAATAGCAGCGCAATCCGTTAAAAGCAGTGAAATAATACCCTGTAAGTTAGCTTTTTTTGATGTGTTTCTGCCAGCAACTCTCAGAAAATTTATTCAGCGGCTCTTTTTGATGGTACCAGCCAAAATGCAGACAGTATGGAGTTACATAAAGATAGTCACCTTTGCCCGGCAGCAGCGACAATAGTTTAATTAAAAACGATTGCAGCCATTTGGTTTTCAGGGCTTTCAGGTCATAAACAAATCGGTTGCTGTACACCAGGCACTCAACTTCTTTAAATTCATCATCGTAAGTGGTGTAATCTTCAATAAAATCGAGCTGCGGGCTCTCGTAACCATTCAGCCAGGGGTAAACCTGCAGCTTAAGTTTGGCCATAGCCATGGCAAGGCTCCATTCACAGCTCTCATCATTCCGCCCCTGTTCTTCTTTGCGGCTTCTGAAATGGGTTAAATCACGGTTTTCAAAAAATTTTTTCGATTGTTCACAAACTCTTTTTGTGAGATCATCATCAGAGGTGTAGATCATACCAGCCTGTACCCGGCTCAGATAGGTCAAATCAAAATTTTTCAGTGTTTTATTTCTGTTTCCAAGAAAATAGTCTTTTAAAATGGCTACTCCTTTCGTTGCTCCGAAAAAAAGATCTGCAATCTGGTTTCCCGTTATGGTGAACGAATAGCCCGAAAAACTTTTCCATAAGTTGTCAGCATTTCTGCACCAAAGAATATCGCTGTCTGTATACAGGTTTTTTTTGAAAGGAATAAATTTGAAGAGGTTATGCTTGAAACCCGTGATGGATTGATTTTCAGGCGGCAAATCAAAGATATGAGTAAACGTATTTTCGATTCCATTTCCGGAAAGCAGGTTCTGGTGTTCTTTTGAACAAAACAGGGCAACTGGCCTTTTTGTATCGTACCTGCGCAGTGTTTCAGCACTGGCAATAGCATGTTTCAGATATTTATGGTCTCCATAAGTAACATAAATATATCCTTCATCTGCCAGTTTCTTATTAAAGAAAGAATTGCCCATTCATTCGTATTATGTAGAAGCTCTTGCTGCTCTGTTCCGAAGGCTGTTTAAGAGTGCATCAAATCCGTGCCGCCGGATGATATTTTGGTATTGTCTGTTATACGATTGTGCGGTTGAAACGTCATCAATCGTCATGTCCGTAATCATCCACTCTCCGTTAATTTTTTCAAAATTATAATCAACCGAAGTTCTTACATTATCGAGTTGTGCCATTGTTTCAACATATGCACTTCCGTTATTCACTTCAATATTTTCGTAAGTAACTTCTGCCCTGTAGATGTCCAGCCGATTCAGTGAATTATCCCGGATGATGGTTGCAAAAAGATCAACAAATTCTTCTCTTTCCTCATCTGAGATCTCATCATACGTATTTCCCAGGGCATACTGAGCCATCGAGCGATAATGGATGATATCATTCACAATATTTTTAATCCTGTCTCTCTGCTCCTGAGTGTAATCTGTACCTTCCGGCCCAAGCAGTTCTTTGATCTCATCGTCGCGTTCATCCAGGATATTTCTTATTTCTTCAGCCTGACTTTGTGCCTGAACGGATGAAAATACCATGAAAAACAGGGTAATAAAAGTAATCAAGGTTTTAAACATAATGTTTTAATTTAAGCTTAATTGATTTATTGGTAAGCCGCCAGCTTTATAAAGTGCGGCAATCTTTTTATTCAAATCAAAGATATTTTGTTTCAAGTCTAAACGCAGTTCAAGTTCTTTTTGTACGGCATCCAGAAGATCTTCCATGTCTCCAAATCCAATATCGTAATTTAACTGTTCATTACGAACCCAATTTCTGGCTGTTCTGAGGGCTTCCTGGGTCTGAGTTACTTTCACATCTGCTATCACTGCTTCTCTGTAACGTTCATTCAATTCCAGAATTATTCCATCCGATACTGCCTTATGCAGGTCATTTACTCTCCGGTATTCAATTTCAGCCCGTTCTACCGACGACCGTAAAGATGAAAAATTCAGATTCTGCCTGATACCAAAACCTACTCCCCCGGAAGCATAGTTGGTGTTATTGATGATAAACGGATTTGTTTGCCGCGGACGGTTTGGAGTATTGGCATAGCTGCCCGTGATTCCAAGAAAAAAGAATGGGTATTGCTGCGCTTTAGTTGCTTCAAGGCTGTTTTTAAGTGCATCTATTCCGGATTCCACACCTCTTAATTCTGATCTGGACTGCATTGCCGTCTGCTCGTAATATTCAAATTCCCGCAGTTCAAAAGGTACCGGGTCCAGGAAGTTTTCAGCCGGAATATAAGTCACCGTCGGATCAGCTCGAAGCGCGTAATTCCAAACTCGTTTCACAAAATCGAGTCCCTGTTCAACTTCTGTTTGCTGAACCTTAAACTCTGATTGAAATATTTCAAATTTAAATACATCAGATTCTTTCAGATCGGGATCTCCCTCTTCCTGCATGCGGCTAATGGTGCGCTCTACTTCTCCAAGCTGTTTGTTTGCATCTTCAAGAATTCTGGATATTTCAATTGCCAAAAGATAACTGTAATAGAGTTCGTAGAGCTGAAGTTCTGCCTCGGCTTTCACAGCGCTAAACTGATACTCTGCCGCCTTGGCGCCCGCTTCCGCTGCTTTTACCGCACTTGAAATAGCTCCCCAGCTATAAATTGGCTGCATTGCACTTATTTCAGCACGGGTAAAAATGGCCCAGTCTTCCCAGTCGTTTTCCAGCCTCGGGTCAAGATAAAGCTGGCCTTCAGGAAGCGGATCGCTGTCAGGTCGTTGTTTTACGCCCGGTATTAATCCATGCTGGCTGCGAAGTTCAATCTGAGGTAATATTCGCTGAGCTCTTGCAGAACTTGCCCTGTTACCGGCAAGATCAACCGCCCGGCTCTCGTAAGCCACCTGTCCGGATGACTCAATTCCGATTTCTAAAAACTCAGTGAGGTTAACTCTTAAGGTATCCTGTGAAAGTGCATCGGTTGGTGATAGAAAAAAAAGAAAATATCCGAATAAAAGAAGGGCGTGTATATATCTCGACATTACAAAATGGGTGTGATTAGTTATTAATAAGGCATAAACGGATAAATCACAGGATTATTTAAAAGAAAAGCCCCAACCGAAGCTGAGGCTTTAAATGCGGAGGGAGAGGGATTCGAACCCCCGGAGACCGTGAAGCCTCAACGGTTTTCAAGACCGCCGCATTCGACCACTCTGCCATCCCTCCAAATTGTCAAAGTAAAAATTTATATGATACCGCGTTCCTTCAAATATCGGTATCCTTCATTACTTTTTAAAAAAACTCACGCTGCCGCGTAAGTCGCAATTCGTTCAGTATGAATTACAACCCAGTTTCTTTATAGCTTTATAAAATAAGAATTATTAAAAAAAAGAACTACTAAAAGTTAGTCTCCAAAACTTTATCATGTTCCTTCAAGAGCCGCCGCACCGGAAACTATTTCTGAAATTTCAGTTGTAATAGCACTTTGCCGTGCCTGGTTATATTTCAACCGAAGTTCCTGTTCGAGTTCTTTGGCGTTTTCCGTTGCATTGTCCATGGCGGCCATTCTCGCTCCCTGTTCAGAGGCATTCGACTCCAAAACAGCGCGCCAAAGCTGCATTTTTAAGTGAACCGGCAACATTTCATTTAAAATTGCTGCTGCATCAGGTTCGTAAATATAATCAAGAAACTCTGATGCGAGATCCCCTGAAGAGTCACCCATCGATTCGGTTTCAACCGGAAGCACTTCTGTGACAACTCTTTTTTGTGATATCACACTTTTAAATTCGTTGAAGGCAATGAATACTTTATCGTACTCACCATCTTCGAATTTCCGGATGGCTTCCTGCATAATTTCAGAAGTTTGTTCGTAATTCAGGTCATCAAAAAAACCAATGTGTGAATCAACAACCTGGTACTTTCGCTTTTTAAAATAGCCGTCTGCCTTACGCCCAATGGTAACCAGATCCAATTTCCCATTTTTATAAAGTGAAATCAGTTCATCAGCAATATAAGTTTCTATGTAGCGAAATAAATTGTTGTTAAAGCCTCCGCACAAACCGCGGTCTGAACCTATCACAATCATCAGTGCCCTGGAGGTTTCATCAGGCTTCCGCAAAATTTTATTTTCTACATCACTGACTGAAACCAATCTTGAAACCACGTCCCTCATTTTCTTAGCATAAGGCCGGGTTTCCTCCATTCGCTGCTGAGCTTTCCTCAGTTTTGCAGCAGCCACCATTTTCATGGCCTTTGTAATCTGCTGCGTATTTTTAATGGAAGTTATCCGGGTTCGTATGTCACGAAGATTAGCCATCTTATGAATCCTCAGTGGATGCTAATAATTGATCAATAGTATTCTTTGCAGTTTCTAATAGTTCAGTACCAAATTCATCATCAAGTACGCCTGTATCACCCAGTTCCTGTAGTTTTTTAGCGTATTTAGCGCTGATGGTTTCCAGGTAAATACTTTCAAATTCCTGAATTTTGCTGATTGGAAGGCGGTCAAACAGCCCCTCGTTATTAATTTTGAGAAGTGCTATCTGATGCTCCACAGGCAGCGGTTTATATTCACCCTGTTTCATCAGCTCTACTGTACGCTCACCGCGTTTAAGCTGGCGCTGTGTGGCCGCATCAAGATCAGATCCAAATTTGGAAAAAGCTTCCAGTTCGCGATACTGTGCAAGGTCGAGCTTCAGGGTTCCCGATAATTTTTTCATTGATTTTACCTGAGCTGAACCACCCACACGAGATACTGAAATACCCACATCAATGGCGGGGCGGATGCCTGAGTTAAACAGGTCGGTATCAAGGAAAATCTGGCCGTCTGTAATAGAAATTACGTTGGTTGGAATATAGGCAGAAACGTCACCCGCCTGAGTTTCGATTACAGGAAGTGCCGTTAGCGAGCCGCCCCCTTTTACCATCGGGGCAAGCTGTTCCGGAATGTTGTTCATCATTTTAGCAACATCATCATTTTCGATGATTTTTGCAGCCCTTTCCAGCAAACGGCTGTGAAGATAGAAAACATCACCGGGATATGCCTCTCTTCCTGGCGGCCTTCTCAGAAGCAGGGATAGCTCTCTGTAAGCAACAGCCTGTTTTGAGAGGTCATCAAAAATAACAAGTGAATGTCTTCCAGTATCCCTGAAATATTCACCAATGGCAGCGCCAGCAAATGGTGCAATGTAACGCATCGGGGCAGATGAACTTGCAGGAGCCGATACAACGGTGGTATAGCTCATCGCATCATTCTCTATGAGTGTTTGCACAATCGAGGCAACTGTTGAGCCTTTCTGGCCAACTGCAACATAAATGCAGTAAACCGGTTTGTCCGTATCCTGTGTATTTTTTTGATTGATGATGGTATCAAGCAGTACCGCGGTTTTACCGGTTTGGCGGTCTCCAATAACGAGCTCCCGCTGGCCGCGGCCAATCGGAATCAGTGAATCGATCGCCTTTATACCGGTCTGAACGGGTTCATTCACCGGCTGTCGGTAAATCACGCCCGGCGCCTTTCGTTCAAGCGGCAATTCGATGGTTTCTCCGGTAATCCCGCCTTTCCCGTCAACCGGGCGGCCAAGTGGATCGATAACACGGCCCAAAAGGCCTTCACCCACCTGCAGCGAAGCAATACTTTTGGTTCGTTTTACGGTATGCCCTTCCTCTACAAGGTCGGAAGATCCAAAAAGCACGATACCCACATTGTCTTCCTCAAGGTTAAGCACCATACCGCGCACCGGGTTGCCGTCCCGATCAAGAGAATCGGGAAGTTCGACAAGCTCACCTGCCTGCACTTGTGACAATCCGTGCACACGGGCAATACCGTCTCCCACAACCAATACGGTACCTACATCATACACATCAGCTTCGCCGTCGAAACCGGAAAGTTGTTTTTTTAAAATTGCGGTTATTTCGTCAGGTCTGACTTGACTCATTATTTTTCCTAATAATTTTTATTCTACAGCAACTGAAGTCAGTCTTTCCTTCAGTTGATTTAATTTATATTTAACTGATCCATCAATCACCGTATCATCAATCCGAATCTTTAATCCACCAATCAAATCTTCTTTCAGAACCGGGCTAATGTTAATTTTTTTGCCGGTTGTTGATTCAAGTTGTTTGATCAGCGCATTCATCTGTTTGGTATTGATCTCGGATGCAGATGAAACCTCTACATCAATAATTCCATGATGATGATTATAGAGGCGTATAAACTCCCGGGAAATATCTTCAATCAGCTCCTCCCTGTTTTTTTGCAACAAAAGAGTCAACAATCTGTACGTGAGCGGATCAACTCTGTCTTCGAATATCGATGATATAACTGCCTTTTTCTGAGCTTTTTTTATAATCGGGCTTTTCAGAAAAAGCTGAAGCTCTTTGGTTGACTGCAATGCCTCTCTGATTGAAAGCATATCCTCTTTCGCTGTTTCAAGCTTCCCGGCTTCGATGGCCGTTTCCAGAAAAGCATTTGCATAACGTCTTGCTGCAGCAAATAAACTCATATTCAGTTTTTCTTAGACAGATCTTTAATAAAAGAGTCAACCAAATGCTGGCTTTTTTCTTTATCAAGTTCAGATTTGATGATAATGGCTGCCGATTGCACAGCGAGCTCAGCAACCTGATTTCTCAGCTCATTCAATGCACTTTTTTTCTCCTGCTCAATTTTGAGCCGTGCATCTTCGAGTAATTTTTCTGCCTCTTTTTTCGCTTTTTCAACCCTTTCATTTCGCAACATTTCTGCATCTTCCAGAGCCTCTTTTCGGATTTTCTGAGCTGCTACTTCGGCTTCTTTTAACGCCTTTTCATTGTCGCGTGAAATTTTTTCTGCTTTGGCAATGGCTTTTTCCGCAGATTCCATCGAATCGCGTATACGATCCTCTCTTTCCTTCAATGCATTCATGATTGGTGGCACAAGCCACTTGTTCATTGCATAGATAAAGATGAGTGTCGTGATAAAAACCCAGAAACCAAAGCCCGTATCAAAAGCGAGCAGGCCTCCATTCAGGAAATAAAGCATAGAGCTATCCTACCTTTTACTGGCCAATTCCCAGGGCAAGAATAATACAAACAATTGCACCAATAAGAGCTACACCTTCAATAAATACGGCGGTAAGAAGCATTGCGCCACGAATATCTCCGGCGGCTTCAGGTTGTCTTGCTATACTTTCTGTTGCACTTTTACCGATGATTCCGATACCGAATGCAGCTGCAAGTGCAATGATACCGGCGCCAAATCCTGCTGCTATAAATTGCATAATATACCTATGTTTAGTTTTTGTTTAGTTTTTATTTAGTGATGTTGTGTTGCAACGTCCTGCGCATGAGCAACAGACGTTTCGTCATGATCAAGATGATGCTCTTCTACGGCCATGCCAATAAACACACCCGATAGCAGCGTGAATACATATGCCTGAATAAGAGCAACCAAAGCCTTAAGAAAATAGAGTGCCACGGTTAACAATACCCAAAACACACCTGATGTAACTCCAATAGCGGCACCGAACAGTTCTGTAAATACAAAAATTAATCCCAGAATACAGACAATCATAATTTTTCCGGAAAGCATGTTGGCAAAAAGACGAATAGCCAGTGCAAACGGCTTGGTAAAGAGGCCCAGAATTTCGACCGGCGTTAGAATAATTAGTGCCCATTTCGGTACGCCCGGAAATGCAAAAACATGCTGCCAGTGATCTTTCGTGCCGCTAATCTGAGTCACTAAAAATGTAATGAAAGCAAGAGTTGCCGTAACCGTCAGGTTTGCTGTGGCGGCAGCCGCCCAGGGCAGCAGCCCAAATAAATTCATAAAGGTTATTGCTAAAAAGATAGTGTACAAATACGGTACATATTTCTCGTATTTATTTTCCGGAATAAACTCTTTGGCAATCTGATCCCTGATAAAAACAAATAGTGCCTCGAACATATTTAAGAGCGCTCCTTTTGGCTCAGTATCCCGCCCAATTCCCCTTCTGTATTTTCTCCCTGCCAAATAAGTAATTATAAATGTTAGGATTAAACTGAACCAGACATAAATCAGGTGTGATGTGATGGATATATCAAAGGCAATCGGTTCGCCATCATACCTGACAAGTCCGGCCTCTTCTTCAATAATAAATTCACCGGACTCGAGTGCACTGTTCGTGCTGGAATAAAAATACCATTCTCCGCCTGCATATAATATTCTCGGCAGATTGATTTTGCCCCATGGAAGTTCAAAGTAGTCGTGATTGGTAACCTTCCCCATCACATCAATTGGGGTTTCATTCTGTTCTGTATCAGCATTTTCTGCCAACAATGCAGGGCTAAAAAACATCAAAATAATCAGGGAAGCAATCGCCCGGCGCACTTCAATAATCATGCTGAATTTTTGTTTCGACTCGGTTAGTCTGAGAGTTTCTTGTTTAAAAAAATCACTTCGATTACAGAATGATAAAGGTAAGAAATAACAAAGCTAAATGTAAAACTAATTTCTTCAATATTTGTCCAGATAATGATCAAAACAAACAAAATACATACCACCAAAAATCGTAAAAATAGGCTCCAGAAATAGGTTTTCAGAAATTTCTTACCTCCGCGTTTTCCTAAAAATTGTGAACTGAATAGATGAAACAATACCGCGGCCAGGCCAAGAAGATGCCCAGTAATCCACGAATATGCTGACACTTCAGGGACAGTGTATGCCAGAACTAAACTTAAAATTGCATACACCGAAATACCGGTTACAATTTTCCGGTTTGTTTCAGATAACCAGCCTTCCACTCTCTTCTATTTTCGATTAGTAATTTTGCCCACGTTTTTGATGACTCTCGCAAATATTCCGATTAAAACACCTATACCTAAAAAAATACCTGCCAGCAACATCCATGGTGAAGTATCCCATCGCAGATCGAGCCAGTAGCCAAGAAAAATTGGCACACAAAGTGCTACGGCAATTTCTGCACCGAGGCCAAGGTATTCAACGTATTTTTTAAAGTTTGGATCTTGCAGCAATCGGTCTTATGCTATTTCTTTTTTATGAGTCTCACCTTCTTTTTTCTGGGTCTCGTTGGCAAATTTGGCATCCGAAAGTTCGTCAAGCGATTCGTTAAACGATCCCATTTTACAGCTTCCGTTCAATTGAGCTCCTTCTTCAACCACCAGTACTTTGGTAAAGATATCACCTCCCACCCTGGCAGATTGCCGAAGTGTAAGTTTATTGGTTACCTTAATCGTACCTTCAATAGTGCCTGCAATATCCGCATCAACCGAAATTACATTGCCATCAAGATGAGCTGTTGAGGTTACGATAATCTTGCCCTTGCAAAGTGCTTCTCCATCTACCTTGCCTGCAATCCGAAGATCGTTTTGAGAGTTAATTGAGCCTTTTATTCTGGTTCCTTCACTTATCATATTTAATGATGGTGATTTTTGATTTTTTCCGTTTGACATTTTTGATTTTTTATTTTTGAACATAATATGTCGTTAACTGTTAATTAAAATAGAGCATTGGATCCTGGGGGACTCCGTTTTTCCAGATTTCTACATGCAGGTGCGAACCTGTGCTTAATATACCACGGTCTCCCACCAATCCAAGAATATCTCCCCTCAGTACATAATCCCCTTTTTCTTTTAAAAGTTGTGATGCATGTTTGTACACACTTACAATGCCATCGGCATGCTGTACATAGATCACGTAGCCATAATTTATAGTCCAGTTCGTATTTACTACGGCGCCATCGGCAACAGACCGAAATTCGCTGTTACTTGTGGCTGCAATATCAATTCCATAGTGGCCAATTTCTGTTGAAAAACCCTGAGTAATCGTACCCTGAACCGGAAATGAAGTTGGGAAATCCGGTGATCGTTCTCTCTGAAGGGCACTCATTATGTCATTCCGGGTCAGCAATTCGTACGAAAAAGTAGTACCCGGTTGCAGAAAGTTATCCCGTTCGGAAGGTGTTCTGCCCGAAATGACGTAAGAATCTACATCAAAGGTTGTGTCTGGCACAGTTCTCACAAAGTCTTTAAGATCGTTTAACTGAATCTCACGGGCAATCAGTGAATCCTGAAGTGCAAGAACTCTTTCGTTTATGGCAATTACTTCATCCCTGAAATTATCGTCCAGCCGTTGCTGATAAATGGAGTTGAGAGGTGTTATAAAAAAGATCGCTATCGTTAACAGTACCGAAATGACTGTAACGACCAGTATAATTTTAACCACATCAAACGATTTAAGTTTGAATGTACTGGTCAGGTCGGGCTCATTTTCGTCAAGTACTATTAAAGTAACTTCACCTTCATTTTCTGAAAATATTTTTTTTAATAATTCCCACATAGGATAATTAGCTGATCAGCAAAAACGCCTGCCGGCAACGGGCTTCAACTGTTTAAATTTTCTGCATCGATGTTTTATACTATCAGGAAACAGAATAGTTCGGTGCTTCTTTTGTAATCTGAACTGAATGTGGATGGTTTTCTTTATAACTGGCAGCAGAAATTTGAACAAATTCAGCTTTTTTCAGATCATCGATCGTGGCTGCTCCCACATATCCCATGGCTGCACGCAACCCTCCGGCTATCTGATGTACAACTTCGCTTAATGTTCCTTTGTAGGGCACCCTGCCCTCAATCCCTTCTGGCACAAGCTTCAGGTCATCTTCAACATCCTGGAAATACCGGTCTTTCGAGCCTTTTCTCATGGCTCCGATACTTCCCATTCCCCGGTATGATTTGTATTTTCTGGCCTCGTAAATAATGGTTTCACCGGGACTTTCATCCACTCCGGCAAACATCGAACCCATCATAACTGCATCGGCTCCGCCTGCAATGGCTTTTGGAATATCGCCGGTTTGTTTGATTCCGCCATCAGCAATCAAACCAATGTTTTTTCCTTTCACATATTCAGCAACTTCCATGATGGCGGATAACTGCGGTACTCCTACACCGGTCACAACACGTGTGGTGCAGATAGAGCCCGGACCCACTCCAATTTTTAAAACGTCAGCGCCTGCATCTACCAAAGACTCGGCAGCGTTTCGGGTGGCAATGTTTCCGCCAATCACAATCAAATCTTTGTGTTTTGTTTTGATGGCTTTCACCATATCGAGCACTCCCTGAGAGTGGCCGTGTGCAGTATCAACAGTTATCACATCCACTCCGGACTCAACAAGTGCATCAACCCGGTCCATTGTTTCTGGAGTAACTCCCACTGCAGCACCTACACGCAGTCGTCCCATATCGTCCTTGCAGGCATTGGGAAAGTTCATTTTTTTCTCAATGTCCTTAAACGTAATCAAACCAACCAAAATACTGTCTTTATTGACGATAGGCAGCTTTTCCACCTTATACTGCTGAAGAATTTCCTCGGCCTCTTCGAGCGTGGTGTTTTCTTTGGCAGTAATCAGGTTATCACTCGTCATGATATTCCCAAGTTTTTTATCCACATAATGCTCAAACCGAAGATCCCTGTTCGTTACGATGCCAATCAGCCGGTTCCCCTCTTCTACTATCGGGATTCCGCCAATTTTATGCCTGCGCATCAGGGTGCGTGCATCTTTTACAGTGGCCTCGGGCGGCAGGGTTACAGGGTCTACAATCATGCCGCTTTCACTTCTTTTTACAAGCCGCACATGCTCGGCCTGGTCTTCGATAGACATATTCTTGTGAAGCATGGCAATGCCGCCTTCCCGGGCAAGTGCAATGGCCATTCTGTATTCAGAAACGGTATCCATTGCGGCGCTTAGAATTGGAATATTCAGTGTCAGTGATGGCGTGAGGCGTACTTTAGTGTCTGCATCACGCGGCAGGGTTTTGGAGTATGCCGGCACCAGCAGCACATCATCATAGGTAAGCCCCTGACGTGTGATACTGGAAAAGGGCGAGGAATTGTTCATGAAAATTTTCGATTGGATTAACTTTGCGTAAAGATAAAAAATCCCCGCGAACTTCTTTAACCCAAAATTCTGATTGACCAATGACCTCGCCGAGCCAAAATGTGTATTTAAATCAAAAAACTGACATTGTTTTAAGAGATAATCCCAGTCGTAATCAACAAGCTCATTTTGCTTTCAATTTCAGGGCATCCAAAGCCGTTTGCAATGTGCAGATACCGTCCATGTAACTCTTAACCCAAAAATCCACACTTTCTCTTCTTCTTTGAACAAACGGGCAGTTGGTAGAGTATCTTCCGTGCAGTTCTTCGATGTAACCCTTCACATCGGCTTCGATTTCCATTTTCAGCTCCTCGGGCAGGTTTTCCCATCCAATCAGTTCAAACATCTGTTCTCTTTTCCGGTGCTCTCTTTTTGCCTGATGTAAAATGGAAAGCAGAATCGGTTTCTGTACTTTTTTTCGGGTGATTTTTTTTGCTGTATTCATCATGTTGGTGTTGGTTTTGTTTATGTTTACATGAAGAATACAAAGCAAAAGTGACAGCTATATGTCACCCCTGTGTTAGGAATTTTTAAAAAGTACGCCGGACAGCTTGTCCGGCATGTATAAATTTTGAAACGGACAGGATTTGGATGTGGTGAATCTTTAGGTATATGGGTGATTGAAAAAATGATGGATTTGATTGATTTCTTAGTAACGGGCAGGCTGCCCGTTGTACATTGTACGCTGGACAGCTTGTCCGGCCTGGAAAGGCTTGGCAAGCAAAGAATCGAACTTTCGTGCAAATAACCTTAGCCTGATCTAAATTTTCCAGGATTTTTAATTTCTGAGTAACGGGCAGGCTCAACTACGTGTAAAACTCCGTAGAGTAAACTGCCCGTTGTACGTTTTTGAAGCCCTGCACCTAATTCAATATTTATTCCAGTCCCACTCGTTTAAAAATTTCATCTACACATCGGGTGTGATGATTTATATCAAATGCGTCATCTATTTCTTGTGCTGACAGTTTTTCTTTGATTGTAGCATCGCCCTCAACAAGTTCGCGGAATGGCCGTTTTTCCTCCCAGGCTTTCATGGCAAGCGGCTGAACCGTGTCATAGGCTGTTTCGCGCGAAAGTCCTTTCTCAATAAGCATCAGCAGCAGGCGCTGTGAATAGACCAGGCCGTGGGTTTTTTCCATATTCTCTTTCATATTTTCCGGATAAACCATGAGCTTACCGATAACACCTGCAAAACGGTGAAGCATATAATCCAGCAAAATGGTGGCATCCGGCAGAATGATCCGCTCAACCGACGAATGTGAAATATCTCTTTCGTGCCAGAGTGGAATGTTCTCGAAAGACGACACCATGTATCCGCGCAACACCCTCGCACAGCCCGTAATATTTTCCGAGCTGATGGGATTTCTTTTATGAGGCATAGCTGATGAACCCTTCTGCCCTTTTCGGAAAAATTCTTCGGCTTCGCGAAGCTCGGTTCGCTGCAAATGCCGGATTTCAACAGCAATTTTTTCGAGGGTTGATCCGATCAATGCCAGCGTTGCCATGTAATATGCATGGCGGTCACGCTGCAACGTTTGCGTGGATATGGGAGCCGGGCTAATTCCAAGCAGTTCACACGTAATTTTTTCAACTTCCGGCGGAATATGGGCAAAAGTCCCAACCGCCCCGGAAAGCTTTCCAAACTCAACATCAGCAGCCGCATTTATGAATCTTTCACGATTTCGCTGCATTTCGGCATACCAGAGAGCACACTTCAGCCCGAATGTGGTTGGTTCTGCATGAACGCCGTGGGTGCGCCCCATCATCACGGTAAATTTATGTTCTGTGGCTTTATCGGCCAGCGCCTTAATCACCCGTTCCAGTCCATCTGCAAGAATTTGATTCGCCTGTTTCAGACGGTAACCGTTGGCAGTATCTACAACATCGGTAGAAGTGAGGCCGTAGTGAACCCACTTTTTTTCATCACCCAGTGTTTCGGAAACAGCCCGCGTAAACGCAACAACATCGTGGCGGGTTTCTTTTTCTATTTCTTTGATTCTGCTGATATCGAACGAGGCATTTTCGTAGAGTTTATCGACATCCTGAGCCGGTATTTTTCCCACCTTGCTCCAGGCGTGGCAGGCAGCAAGTTCTACATCAAGCCAAGCCTGGAATTGATTTTGTTCGGTCCAAATTTCGGCCATCTCCTGCCGGGAATATCGTTCTATCATTCTGTAGTTAGTTTGCTTTAATTTATTTCTTTGATTGATAAAATAGAAAACGCACGACCAAAAATGTCACGCGGGATGGTTGCGTCAGCAGGCTAATTTTTTTAAAAACATCTGAAGCCGAATTATTTGCATCTGCTTTACTTAATCAGCATCCAAATAAATTGATTATTGAACAGGAATTTTCACCCACGTTCCGGCCTCAATCATTTCGTCCAAGTGAACCTGGTTGACAATCGCAATTTCTTCCGGATCAATATTCATCGGGAGCCTGTCCGGAAGAAGATCACTGAACCTTGCACGCCGATCGGTTTGAGTAACCTGAAGCCTGACTGGCTGAATATTCAGAATTCGATCATTTCTGAGAGTATTAAACGATCTTGTGGTGCTGTCGAAGTTGGGTTTAAAATCTTCAAAACGATGCTCTGCCGTATAGTTGATGTACCGGTAAACCCTGTCTCCATATTCGAGCGCGTAAACATTCACACCCAGCAACTGATCACCATCCTGTATGGAAAAATTCGCTTCGTAAGCAGGGATGCTGCCGCTGCTTCGGGCTGATCGCTCTTCTGCCTGCTGTACATCATTGGCATCCAAAAAACTCTTCACCGACTCCTGCGCAGAAGTTGATTCCCGATCGATGCGAAGAATCATCACTGCCTGGCTTTCAGGCCCCACAAGTACCACCTGTGTAGGCTGGTTGACCAGTCGCCAGTTTTCGGGAACTGTAAATTGAAATTCCATTTCAGGGTGATAGTAAAATCCATCTTCCTTAAATCCATTTCTTGGATTATCACCATAAATCAAACCGTCAATCATTTGCATGTATTTATCTGTGTTGCGAATGTTCTGCTCGTATCCTTTTTCCCGCCATTCTTCAGCAAGCCTTGGTATGGTCTGCTCACGTTCTCCCGGGTCAGGGTGTGTAGACAGCAAACTTGGCAAGGCCTGTCCGCTGCGCTCGGAAATTCTTTTCAGGCTTGTAAAAAAAGCGGCTCCTTCTTCAGCAGCGTACCCGGTTTTTGCAGCATATTCAACTCCAAGCCGGTCTGATTCTCTTTCGTGGCTTCTGCTGTAACTTAAAAATATGAGCTGCGCTGCTTGTCCGCTCAGGTTAAGAATGCTTTCTCCGGGTAAACCCAGAAGCTCCTGCCCCAATATGGCGCCGCCAATAACGGCGACTTGTCCCAGGGTTTGCTGCAATCCGCGCTGTGATGCATGGCGCGCTGCAACGTGTCCAATCTCGTGCCCGATAACAACTGCCAGTTGAGCCTCATTATTCATATGGGCCATCAATCCGCGGGTCACATACACATAACCACCCGGCAAAGCAAAAGCATTGATTACGGGGCTGTCCAGCACCCTAAATGTAAACTCCGTTTCCCTGAAACGCTGTGCAGTTTCTTCGCGCCTCATGTGGCTGTTTTCCAGGATTGCTTTACTCATTTCCTGGTAATATGCATCGATCACTTCATCCTCAAATAAACCAAATTCGGCTACAATTTCTCGGTCAACCTGCTGGCCAATCCGCACCTCCTGGTCCCAGGAATATGCGTAAGCCCGTTTGCTTCCGGTAATTGGGCTTTCCTGAACCACGCAGCTTGATGTGATCAGCATAATTGCAATAAATGGCGGGAGAAGTGTGACGAGTCGTTTCATACCAGTACTATTTTGTTTGTCGTAATATAAGACTTAAGCTTTTTTTAGATAAAACGTTTTAATAAAGTATTGTGTCTTCATGCTCAGAAAACTCTGTAACCTTTATCAGATGCTTATAGATAATGTATAAAGCAAAAGAGTCGAGTGCACAGTATTTTTTCAAAATCATAGGAATTCGCTCTTTTTCTCCATCATCCAGCAAACCGTTTTTTAAAGCCAGCCAGGCATTCATTGCCGATGAACCATCCGTGATGGAAGAATCTTTTTGCTGGATAAGCTCATAAGGATTTTCTGCACTAATATTTATTATGATCTCATTTGAATCATTTTCATCAAAAATATTCTGCTTCTCTCCATAGGCCTTTTCCCATTTTAATATACTTGAAAGCACCTGTTTTAAACTTAACCCTTCTTCCATAAAGCGATTGTAGTATCCTATTCGGATAATTTTGCTCAAGTCAAAAAACCGGTCTTTTTTCTGATTGTTTCCGGAATCTCTTATAGTCAGAAGTTTTTCAAGCCGCAGTTGATGAACTTCCCTATACTTCTCAAATTCTTTGATCAGGTTATTTACAGCTTGTTTTTCAAATGGAGAATACTGCACAATGGTTCCATGTTTAATTCCCGGGATTGCAGCCAGCCTGTCTGCAAATTCCAGGTGTGGATTACACCTGTTAATGTTCTCATCAAGCCATTCATTGTATGTTAAAGTGCCATCTTCTTGTAAGCTGTGGCACGAAAATTGAAAATAGGTTGGCTCATAACAGCCGCTTCCCTTTTTCATCGGCAGCGCATAAGTGGCCGCCTCAAAATCGATGAAATGGATGGGCCGGGAAAGATTTTTCAGGATATTCAGCGAAGGTTTAATCCAGACAGATGGAATTTTTTCTCCCTTCATCTTCAGGATTTGCAGAAACCTCCGCTGCTGAACAGTAATGACGGAACTACCCATATTTCTTATTTTTTCAAAAGAATTGAAACCTTCACGTACTGATAGTTGCTCCTGATAGTAAGCCCTGTTTCCGGAATCCCGATCGTTTCCGTGGCCAATTAATTCGAATATGTGATGGTTTGGATGCCGGATATCTCCGGGGTTGAAATGCAAATTCCAGCAGCCTTTTTCATCACTGTTTCCTTTTCTGAATACACAGTTTTTACAGCCTCTGTGGATATCAGTTTCTTTCATTATTTCATTAAATCCACCGGATTGTATCAAACCAACAGCTTCAGAAACCGATAGTCCCGAAAATGCAGCATGTGTTGCCAATTCCGGCATACTCTCATTTGTTGCTTTCGTGGCATTTGTGGCATCTACGGCTCTAAATAACTTTGCAAGGTTTTGTTTAAACCCTTCAGCATTAATATCACCTTCTGCAAAACGATGCAAACACTCTACATCAGACCGGAAATTTTTATTCGGAAAGTAAAATTTAACGTCAACCCGCATGTCCGGAAAAACCTCTTTAACCACATATAAGCGCCAGGCTGCTTTCAGCAAATATCCAGCAATGGTTCTGTTTGCAACCGGATAAGAAATGGTTTCGGCTTCAGCATGTTTTCTGAGTTTTCCGTGAACCTGTATGATGAAAAGCATATCCCCTTTTTTTACCAAAACCGGGATTCTTGTCAGCAGGTTTCCAGAAGTAATAACAGCTCCGCAAATAGCGGTATTTTCATGCTGAAGCCATCTTTTTGTCTCTGAAATTGCCTGCTCAGTTTCATCTGATGTATGCCGTACGCCATCAAAACGAACAGCGAGTGCATCCCTTAAATGAAGTTTATTTCTCTGCCTGTAAACCGGACGCTGGCCAATGCTTAAGCCTCCTTTTGTAATAAAGGAGAATTTTAACGGACAAGAAACCGTCTCTGTAAAAAGATGGTCATTTATTATCTCTCCTTGCCCCGCCATTCTATTCAACCACGTTTACTTCGGGTGCCAGGCTGATTCCAAAGATTTTTTTTACGGAATTCTGAATTTTCATGGCATGCTGATAGATTTCTTCACCTGTTGCCCCTCCGTGATTTACGATTACCAGTGCCTGGTTTTCGTACGTACCCACATTTCCAACCCTTTTACCTTTCCATCCGGCTTTTTCAATCAGCCAGCCCGCCGGGATTTTTACGTTTTCACCATTCACAGGATAATGAGGTATTTTGTCATACTGTTCACTCAGCTTTTTAAAAGTAGATTTCGGTACAACAGGATTTTTAAAAAAACTACCTGCATTGCCCAGGCTCTCGGGGTCAGGAAGTTTTGATCGGCGGATTGCTACTACAGCATTAAAAACATCCCGAATATCGGGCTGGTCAATTTGTTTGTTTTCCAAATAGTCAGCCAATGAGCGATAAGAGATGTTTATTTTGTGATTTTTTTTTGTAAGTCGGAGTGTCACATTTGTTATAACAACCTTTCCCTTTAGCTCCCGTTTGAAGATGCTGTCCCGGTACCCAAAATTGCATTCATCGGCTGCAAAAGATTTAAATTTGCCGGTTTGAATTTCGAAAAACTCCAGTTCTTCAAAAACTTTTTTGAGCTCAACTCCATATGCGCCGATGTTCTGAATGGGTGCGGCGCCTACGGTTCCCGGAATCAGGGCAAGGTTTTCCACACCTCCGTATCCGTTATTTACCGCCCATTGCACGAATTGGTGCCAGTCTTCTCCTGCACCAATTTTTACCAATACTGTTTCCCCTCCGGCCTCAATGATGTCAATTCCATTTAACGAGACTTTAAGCACTGTTTTCGAGATCTCATTTTTAAACAGCACATTGCTGCCGCCTCCCAGAATGAAAAGTGAACTATTTTCGAAAAATCCGCTTTCTTTCAGTGATACTAAGTCTTTTTTAGTATGAATTTCTGCAAATTCAGCAGCCACTGCGTTTAAACCCAGTGTATTCATTGAAGCAAGGGAAACATTTTTTTGAACAACCGGCATGTTTGAAGTTTTCACAAAATCCGAAATTTAGATCGATTTAACTTTCGGCCCGGACATCGGTTTAACTCTCACTTTCTTTACCCGGTTATTTTTTACGGAATGTACGGTCATTTCAAGATCTTTATACTTAACCCGCTCCCCGACATTCGGTATGCGTTCTGTGAGATGATAAATCAGGCCACCGAGAGTCTCAAACTCGTCTTCGGGAGATGAGATTGAAGTGTCCAGAATTTCATCCATATCATCGAGATCTATTTTGGCATCAAAAATAAAAATACCGTTTTTAAATTCAGTGTAGAGCTTTTCCCCTTCCTCATCATATTCATCACCAATATCACCAACTATTTCTTCTAAAATATCGTCCAGGGTTACCAATCCTTCGGTTCCGCCATATTCATCCACCACAATGGCGATGTGAGTTTTTTCGTGCTGAAAATCGCGAAGCAGGTCATCCAGCTTTTTGGTGGCCGGAATAAACAGCGCTTTTCTTGCAATGGTTTTCCAGTTTATGCCGCTGTTCACAAGATTGGTGTTGATATAGGGAAGCACATCTTTTGAATAAATCACACCCAGAATGGTGTCCAGGTCATTTTCAAACAGTGGCATTCTGGATAGCCCTTTTTCACGAATCAGGTTAATAACCTCGGGGAGTGTGGCTTCTACATTTACTGCTACGATATTTACCCTTGAGGTCATAATCTCACGGACAGTTATATTGCCGAATTCGATTACATTTTCAATGATTTCTCGCTCATCTCCTTTTATAGACCCTTCTCTTTCACTCATTTCAGCCATGGTTTTGAGGTCTTGTGCCGTCATTTTATTATCAGGCCTCGGCAGGTTCCTTTCCAGCGTCATTGTACTGTTGGCGATGAGTTTTGAAACCGGGCTCAGCAATACAAAATTAACATAAATGAATCCGCTCATCATCCGCGAAACTTTCAGCGGATTGTTGATAGAGATAATTTTCGGGGTGATTTCACTCAAAATTAAAATCATAAATGTCAGTACAATGATTTCGATTGTGTAAACCAGTGCCAGCGAAAATCCGAAATGAATGGCAATTTTGCCTGCAATAACTGCTGCCAGTACTGAACTGACAATGTTGGCAAAAGTATTCCCGATGAGAATTGTGGCAAGCAGCCTTCTGGGTTTATTGAGCATTGCCAGAATGCGGGAGTCCTGCCGGGAATAATCTCCCTCTTCTTTTAATTTATCAAGCTGATTGACCAGCGAAAAGAAAGCCACTTCCGATCCGGAATAGAGCGCACTGATAATCAGACCAAGGAACATGACTAACAGCTCGATTGCAACTTCTCCAAGCTGAAGAGTATCAGCCTGCTCGGCTATCATCAGCAAAAAATATTTCGATATGTAGGCTATCGGGCTTCCCGGAGGTTCGTCTAATGTATCCAAAGATGCTATTTTTATTTACAGATACATAAATATGTACAAAAAAAGGTGACGATCAAAGTTTTGACCGTCACCTTTAAATTTACGAAACTTCTGTTTGATTAAAATGGCAAATCATCATCCATATCATCAAAAGAATCATCAATCTCTACCGTGCTGGCGGCTTTTTTGCCTGACTGCTGCTGTCCACCGTCCGAACTACCCCGGCTGTCAAGCATTTGCATGTTCAGCGCTTTAATCTCGGTAGTATATCGTTTCTGACCTTCTCTGTCTTCCCACTCGTTGGTTTGAATGGGGCCTTCAAAGTATGCGAGTGAACCTTTTTTCAGATATTCCTGGCAAATTTCAGCCAAGCGTCCCCAGGCTACAATTCTGTGCCATTCGGTTCTTTCCTGAAGTTCGCCGTTCCGGTCTTTGAAACGTTCAGTAGTTGCCACACTAAGTGTTGCAACGGCTGTATTTGATTGAGTATAACGTACCTCGGGATCTTTTCCGAGCCTTCCGATTATCATCGCTTTATTTAATGAACTCATAAGTATTACCTCGTTATTTTTTATTGTTTGTTCTATATATAAGAACTGAAAAAAACCGATCCCTTACAGATTTTTTTAAAAAATTTTATCGAAGGGCGTTTTCAAGCTCCAGAGATGCGTCACTTCCCTCATCTCTGTATTTAATAATAATCGGGCAGTTTATTGCCAGTCCCTGTTTTTTTGCCCATTCATTTCCTGACGGCCGGGTTCCCGGAACTACCACGGCTCCTTCAGGAATTGGCGCACCTTTTCCGAGAACGGTTTCGTTTACACAATCGAAAATCGGCACCGATTTTGAGAGTGTTACACCCGGCGCTACAACTGCGCGTTTTTTTACAAGTATACCTTCAACAATCACCGCACCTGCACCTATAAAACAATCGTCTTCGATTACAACAGGACTCAATCCAACCGGTTCAAGTACACCGCCAACCTGAACACCGGCCGACAGGTGAACATTTTTTCCGATCTGTGCACACGATCCCACAAGTGCGTGGCTGTCTATCATCGCGCCCTCATCTACATATGCGCCAGTATTTATATAAGCAGGCGGCATTATAATCACACTTTTGCCAACATAGGCCCCGCGCCGGACTGATGAACCTCCCGGCACCAGCCTCACTCCGTCAGTTTCATCAAACATTCTTGGCGGCAGGTTGTGTTTATCGACAAAACCATCGTAAATACCGCCATAATTCACATTCCTTCCTTCTCTAAAAGCAGCAAGAATGGCTTCTTTCACTTCAACATTTGCTTTCCAGGTATCCCCTTCAGGCTCTGCTGCCCGGATGGTTCCCTGTTCCAGTTGGTCTAAAATCGATTTCCAGTCCATATTTTTTTTAATCTGTTAACTATTTTTCTGATACCATTCGTTTACCGCTCTGTCAGCTTCAAGAAGAAGTTTATCTGACGACAGTTCATCAGCCGTTAGAGGAGCTCGCAGCGCTGATGTAGAAATTCTACCCGATTTATGGAGCAGTACTTTCGCAGGTATGGGGTTTGGAGCGGAAAAAAGAGCTTTAACGGCGTGCGTCCATAATGGAAACAGGCTTTGTGTATCGCCATTGATGCATTTTTCCATGTATAACCTGGTGGCTTTTGGCCAGACGTTCGATGCCACTGAAACCAATCCTCCTGAACCGGCTGCTGCAAAAAATGGAAGCATGGCATCGTCTCCGCTGAAAAGCGGTATACCAGGCACGGATTCACGAAATTCCTGATACTCTGAAATGCTGCCGCTGGCTTCTTTAACTGCCCAAAAGTTTGGATGTCCGTCCAGCTCTTTCAATACGCCCGGCTGCACTTTCACCCCGGTTCTTGAGGGAATGTTGTAAATCATACAGGGTTTATGTGAAGCGTCAAGCAGTGACTGAAACCATTGCTTCTGTCCGTGAAATGCCGGTTTTGAATATAAGGGAGCTACCACCAGAAAAGCCTCAATATTCAGCCCGTTACAAAATTCAATCCATTCGATTTGACTGCCTAAGTTGAATCCTCCAACACCTGCCATTACCGGAACAGACAGGTTCAATCCGGATGTAAATTTTGCAATTTCACGTTTTTCGGCGTCATCCAGGGCCAGTCCTTCGCCAGTGCTACCGAGAATCAGAACGCCATTGCCTGCATCTTCCTGAATTCGTATCAGCTTTTCGAGATCTTCGTAGTGTACAGAACCGTCCTGGTGCAGAGGTGTTACCAGGGCTGTCCAGAGTTTTACATTTTTCATATCAACTCACTGAATGCTCGGTCAAAAATATCTGAGAATGGATAAACACCGGGTTCAATGAATCGGTTTTTCAGCAGATAATTGGCCGTCCAGACGGCGCCTTCGGCAAATACCTGTCTGCTGTGTGCTTCGTGTTTCAGGTAAATCGATTCTTCGGCTGTTTTTATATGAAGATTGTGGATACCAACCACATCACCCTGCCGGTCTGAGGATATCAGCGCTTCTTTTCTAAGCCACTCTTGCCATGAGAGGGCTGTACCGCTTGGTGCATCCTGTTTTTTTGTGTGATGTACTTCATGGATGTGAAATTTCGGATTAACCAGCATATCAGAACCTTTGCCCAGAATATTGATCGCTTTTCTGACAAGATTCATTCCAAGGCTGAAATTTGACCCGATCACCCATCGCTGATCAACCTCTTTCACCCGATCCGGCAAATCATCCGGCCAGTCGTATCCGGTGGTTCCCCAAACTGCCGGGATTCCTGCGTCCAGCACCTGATCCAACACCTGTTCGGCGGCAGAACCGGGCACAAAAACAATAGCAATATCGGTTTCTTTCAGTTTTTGAACAGTAGGTTTATTGAACTCATCGAACGGAACCGCATTTTCTCCCAGCAGGCTTACAACTGTCCCTCCCGTTTTACCAGTCCCCACAACGGAGTATTTCACGTTATCAATTGATCTTTTCATTAACTAATAAATTTTTTATGTAAAACATTAACAACTTCTTCTGCTTCGGACTCTGACACCAAAAAGCACAAATTATGCGAACTTGCCCCATGGCAAATCAACCGGATATTAATATTTTCAAGTGAACCAAAAACCGGGCCGCTAAGCCCTGCAGTAGCATCGAGGTTATTCCCGATCAGTGCAATTAATGACAGATTGCGATCGATTTGTACTTCGCAAAACGACCGGAGTTTCTCCAGCACTTCATCTGTTAATTTTTGTTTGCCAGGTGTGTTTATGTCGGAATCCAGGGTTAGAGCTACACTCACCTCACTGGTAGTAACCAGGTCCACACTGATTTTATGTTCAGACAGAACGCTGAATAATTTTGCAAGAAATCCATATTGATGCAACATTTCCAGGCTGTGAACTGTGAGCAAGGTTTGATTTCTTCTCAGGCTGATTGCACGAATCACCGGCTTGCTTTTGGTTTCTTTTACAATCCAGGTGCCGGGCTCATCAGGATTCATGCTTGAACCAACATAAACCTTGATATTTTTTCTTATGGCCGGAATCACTGTTGCAGGATGGAGTACTTTCGCCCCGAAAACAGAAAGTTCGGCAGCTTCATCAAAACTGATTTCGGTAATCGGTTTCGCGTCCGGTACAATTCGTGGATCTGTGGTGTAAATGGCGGTAACATCAGTCCATATTTCGAGAACATCGGCATCAGCAGCTTCGGCAAATAGTGCAGCAGAATAATCACTCCCGCCCCGGCCGAGTGTGGTGGTTACACCCTGGCGGTTTGAACCAATAAAACCCTGTGTTACGATACGCCCGCGCTGCAGTGCGGGCTGAACATGCTCGTCTGATTTGTGGGCAATCTGGTCCGGCATCGGTTCTGCACTGCCAAAATCACTGTCTGTTACAATTACATTACGGGCATCAAGCCAAACCACTTTGCTGCCGGAAACCTCTTCCAAAACCTGCGCAAATATTGTGGATGAAAGTCTTTCTCCAAACGAAAAGATTTCATCCCGCAGTAATCCTGTCATAATTTGCTTGCGGGACGCAATTGCCAAAAGCTCGTCGAGCAGTTCTTCTACTTTTCCAAGTACTTTTCCGGGCTCTTTTAAGTCGTTACAAATAGCGATATGTTTATCGCGAACTTGTTCTGCAATGGCTACCCGCTGTTCAATAGAAATATCGGTAACCAGTTCTGTAAGCAAATTGGTAGTACCGGCCGTGGCACTAACAACAATAATTTTCTTGTCGGGATCGGATGCAACAATGTTTGCACATCGTGTCATTGCGGCTGCATCGGCCATGCTTGTGCCGCCAAATTTCGCTACTTTAAACAAATTGGGCATATCTCGTTACTTTAAATAATTGCAAGCCAGAAAATAAAGAATTTTATATCTCAATGTGATAATAACTTGTTAAATGATCTGAACCCAAAAACGATTTGATTAGATTTGTGCAAAACATTTTGTATTTTACGGTTCTGTTTACCGGCCAAGGCTGTCGGTTTTCGAAACTGCAAGTTTAATTTTAGAAATACCGGTGATTTTTCATGCCAAGCGGAAAGAAAAGAAAAAGATCAAAAATAGCTAAGCATAAACGAAAGAAACGTCTGCGAAAAAACAGGCACAAGAAGAAGAAATAGCAAAAATTTTCCGGGCACTTTAATTAAGTGCCCTTTTTTGTTTGGCTTCAGTTTAAGCTGCCGGAACTACTACACTGTCATCCGCAATTTTAATGATGCGGTTTGCCTTATAAAGCAAATGAGTCAATTTTCGGCCTACATAGTCGTGAACTTCATTCAGGCTTTCCAGTTCTCCGATATTAAACTGAAAATAAGACAAAAGATTGATGGCAGTTAAATATTTTCCGTGTTCATCGCCATCAATTTCGATGTGCCATCTTGTTATTATATCATCTGAAAGCAGCAGTTCATTCACCCGTTTACTGGCACGGTCCATCCATTCACTGGCCATTTCAATTCTGTAATTATCATCTTCGTTGCCGTACTGAGGCTGGCAGCTATTTACATCAAAGTGCCAAACAAGCTCAATATCAATCGACGGAGACACGTTTACCTCGGTCAGGTGTTTGGCCTTTAACATCGGGTGGCCGTCAGTACCATCCAATTTATTGGCAAGGGTAACTTCACGGAAACTGTCCCAGTCAAAATTGATGGACAGGTGAGTCAAATGCTTAGTTGAGTCAGAAAGGTCAATTACGATCTCAAGTCCTGCTGCATTTATCTTGGATTCTTCCCAAGTTTTAAATGTTACAACGTTTATATTTCTCTTGTTTAGTGACCCATTAATTTTATTTACTACTGACTGAAAAATCGGATATGGCATAAATATTTTTGGCTAATTATTTATTCAAATTAATCTTGATTGAATGAACAACTATTATGTACTAATATATTTAACTGAGGCTCTAAAAGCCAAATGTGCCGGCTGTTCATTTTATTCCAGCATCTCTCCCCACAAGAACGTCTGGGAAGCAACTATCGGCGATCTCCACAATAAAGTGCGTCTTATTTTCTCATCAAATCCATCCGAAACGGCCCTTTTTATGGACCAATATAGACCGGCAAAAAAACAGAATGTAACCGCTTTTTTCGACGATCTGACTGATTGTAAGATAACTGAAATATCACTTGCCAGCAACGATCGATTTATTTCTTTTCGGTTTGAAAACGATTCGATCCTGCTTTTTCAGCTTTTTGGCAGTAAGCCAAACATCTTTCTTGTGCGTGATAATATCATCACCGGGTCGTTTAAGTCTCCTGACGAGTTTACAGGAAAGAAACCTCCTGAACCCAGGCAGGCCCCGGCTGAGAGAAAGAAACCAAAAGAAGGCATCTCAGCAAAAAAAGCTATTATTCAAACCAATCCAAAATTTCCGAGGCCGATTATTCCTCACGTCATTGAACATTACAACCTGGAATCAAAAAGCAGTGAAGAAATCAGCGAACTGACTATAAAGTTGACCCGTGCAATGGAAACAAATGCCGAATTTCGAGTACTGGCCGATGGCAATTTATGCCTGATACCCGAAAAAATGCTGCCGGTTGAAAACAAAAAAGTGTTCGATGAAATTAATCAGGCCATAAAATATGTGTACTATAAAACATCGCGTGAGAGGCGGCTGTCTGCAAAAATTCAATCCATCAAACCCAAAATTGATTCTTTAATCAGAAAATCCAAATCTGCCATCAGGCAGTTAGAAAAGGCAGACAAAGGACTTGAACGGGCAAAAGAGTACGAAAAATTGGGACATTTATTAATGACGAACGCTCATACCCAGCTTGAACAGGGAACCGAATCCGTAACACTTCCCGATTTATATGATGAGAATAAACCGATTGAAATTCCGGTCAAGCCCGGTTTATCTGTAGCTGCAAACGCACAGCTTTATTACGAAAAATCTGCCAAAGCAGAAAGAAGCGTAAAAGAATCGGAACGCCGGCTGGTTGAAACCCGGCAGGTTTTGAAGGAATTGAAATCTGTCAAAAAGTCCTTGGATAAAATTGATAAGGTCTATGAGTTTGATGACTGGCTGAAAGAAAACCGCCGGCAGCTTGAGAAACTTGGCATACTTTCGGATGGCAAAACACAGAAAAAATCACCCTATAGAAAATTTGAATTGGACGGTTACGAAATCTGGATCGGTAAAAATGCAAAAAGCAACGACCGCCTCACCACAGACGCTCACAAAGAAGATGTATGGATGCATGCGAGGGGAGTAAGCGGATCACACCTGGTTGTCCGGATGAACAACCAGAAAGAAATGCCGCCTAAACAAGTTCTATTAAAAGCCGCTTCTCTGGCCGCCTGGAATTCGAAAGCGCGTGGATCGGGACTAGCCCCGGTCATTATCACCAAAAGAAAGTATGTTACCAAACCCAAAGGGGCGCCTCCCGGAACAGTCAGAGTTCAGAAAGAAGAGGTTGAAATGGTGGAACCCAAAAATGTTTTATCATGAGCAATAAAACTATAGATAAACCCATTTTTTTGTGCGGAATGATGGGCGCCGGAAAATCTGCCATTGGCAAAACACTTGCCGAAATGCTGGATCTGCCGTTTGCTGACCTGGACGACCTGATTGAAGAAGCCGAACAAATGACAATCCCCGAAATTTTTGAACAAAAAGGTGAAGAAGAATTCCGGAAAATAGAGCGAAGAGAACTCAAAAAATATGCATCCGCAGCAAAGGGAATCCTGGCGCTTGGCGGAGGGTCGCTGCAAAACCGGGAAATTGTAAATTTCCTGAAATCCAGCGGCTGGCTGATTTTTTTAAATCCTTCGCTTACGGTACTTTTGGAGAGATTGAAAAGAAGCGATAAACGCCCCATGATCAACAACTACAAAAACAATTTACAAGAACGCATCGGGCGACTTTTTTTAGAGCGGATGCCTTTGTATGAAATGGCTCATTTCACCATAGCCACAGACAACGGCCCGAAAACCGAGGCTGCCAAAAAGATCATAAATAAAATAGAAGCGAATGAACCTTGAAATTCCCGTGCGGACCAGCAGCTCACGATACTCTGCATATGTAGGGCGTGATATTCTGAGTGAAGCTCTCGAAACTTCACTTTCAAATCATCCGACCGACAAGCTGTTTGTTTTAATAGATGAAAACGTTTTTAAACATCACTGGTCAAGAATCAAACCTGTTTTGCATTCAACCGGCGGTACTGTTCAGCACATGAAAATTCCGGAAGGTGAGAAAAGTAAATCCCTGGAGAGTTATTCCGGAATGCTCGATTTTTTGCTGAATAATGGCGTTAGAAGAAACACCCCGCTAATTGTGATCGGAGGCGGTGTAACCGGAGACGTTGGTGGTTTCGCCGCGGCAACAGCATTACGGGGCCTGCCGCTCATCCACATCCCCACCACATTACTTGCCATGGTAGACAGTTCAATCGGCGGAAAAACCGGCATTAACCATGAAGCCGGTAAAAACCTGATCGGGGCATTCTATCAGTCCGCGGCAGTGATTGCCGATACTCTTTTTTTAGACACATTGCCGGAACGAGAATGGATAAACGGGCTCAGCGAAGTTTTGAAATACGGCGCCATCAAAGACCGAAAGATTTTTGGTATGGCCGAAATGTTCCTGGATCAAGGATTTAAATCTGCTGATGTATCTGTTTTGAACGAACTCATTTCAACCTGTATAAAAATAAAGGCGGAAATCGTGGAACAAGATGAGTTCGAGGGCGGAATCCGGGCTTATCTTAATTTTGGACACACATTTGCCCATGCCCTGGAAAAAGCCTGTCATTACGATACCATCAGCCATGGTGAAGCCGTTTTCCTGGGGATGCTTGCAGCAAAAAAACTTTCTGAGCTGACCGGCAGCTTTTTCACAGAAGATTATCTCAATAAGTTTCGTTCTTTATATACATACAGAGTTTCTAAAGAAAGGCTATCTTTGGAAGAGTTGACGCAATTTATGCACTCTGATAAAAAAAGAACCGGAAAAGATATAAACTTTGTTTTACTGGAAAAGTGGCAACATCCCGTTTTGAAAGCTGTTAATGATACTCAACTTATCCACCAGGCGTGGGCTGTTGCTTTAGACGAACTCGAACCATAACAAAATCATTATCGAAGTTATCTTCAAAAGTTGATACTCCGTTTTTTACATACCATCTGGAAAATTTTCTGGAACACCCTCTTTTGGGTGCTTACCGTTTTAGTGATTCTGGCAGGAATTATCGTTGTTTTGTTGCAACTTCCCCAGAGTAAGTCGTACATCAATTACGAAGTTACCCAGACATTCAACGAACAGTTTGAGGGACGCCTGCATATTGACAGGGTTGGAGGATTTCTACCCTTTAATGCCAGGGTTCAAGGTGTAAAAGTGTTTGCACCATCCGACAGTTTAAACCCGGTTGTTTCGTTTGATGAGGCCTTAATCGGAATAAACTGGTGGGAGCTGCTGCGCCAAAATCTTTCCATCACTTCCCTGCAGATAAAGGGACCTGATGTGCAGGTGGGATATGATGAAAATGAGGAATTAGCTTTATATACAGCCTTTCGACACAAAGAAGAGCGGCAACCCAGGCAGGTTCGTCAGCCGGATGATATTCGGTTACTACAGGAATTAAACATTTTTGCTCCCTCGATGGGGATAGAAGAAGGTGCTATTTCGTTCGATTCCTCCATCGGATTTCCCGAGGATTTAGAACTACCCTCACCCCTGCACATCGAAAACGTAAACTTTGATATCTATCTGGAACTGTCGGATTCCCAGATATTATTTGAGCTGCCGAATTTTGTTGCAGACATTCCCGACAGCCCATACGAACTTGTTCAACTGAGCGGTCAGTTTTACAACGACGATCGCTATTTTGAATTAAACAGGTTTCGTGTAGCAACGGCTATCGGCCATGCCGATTTCAGCTTTGAGGCCGTTCCGGTTAATCTTTTCAGGGAAAATCTTGAAGAGCAATTCCGGAATGCCGCCTATCGATTTCAAATCACCGAAAGTTCTTTCAAAACAGAATTAATTCAGAAATTTGTTGCCGGTTATCCAGATTTTGAAGACGATCTTGAGCTGGAATTTATCACCGAAGGAACCCTCAATGAGTATCATGTAGACAGGCTGCTGGCCAATATCGGGGAATCTTCCCTGCTGATTACCGGCCAGGCGAATAATCTGCTCACACCGGATCTCTCCTACATTGCACGGCTCGATAATGTGGTGGTTCATCCCACAACACTGAACTGGATTTCAAAAACCTATTTTGATGATGAAATCAGCCTTGATCGATATCAGCTCAGCACCATTCGCGGAAAATTAACCGGCGATCGTTCACACATGGCCACTGATTTTTCAGCACAAACCGAAGCGGGATCTTTTTTACTTGATGGAGAGATTCAGTTCGCAGATTTAATTTCTTATGACTTGCTGTTTGAAGTAGATACTCTCGATATAACCCCGTTTTTGGGGGATACTCTCAACCCCAGCATTATCCAGGGAAGTGTTGCACTTGAAGGCCAGGGCATGGGTGATGATGCACAATTTTTAAGCACACTTGATTTTAGCCAAAGCCGGATTTACGGCTATGATGTTGATACTTTCACTGCTGAATTTTCCTATGCAGACAATCAGCTAAACTACGACATACGCGGCGGCGATGAAGAACTAATGGTAGCTGCCGGCGGACTTTTTGCGCGCTCAGGAAATCAAAACCATTTCATAACCGAGGGAGAAGTTCAGAATTTTGATATAAAAAAGTTTCTGCCTGATTTTCACGCAGATCAAACCAATTTTAACAGTACATTTTCGGGCAATGTAAGGTGGACAGAACTTGAAGATATATATGGCCGGGTCAGTTTTGAGATGGATGAATCGGTGATTGGCCAGGACACTCTTCGCCCCCATCAATTTTATGCAGATATCAACGAGGCCGACAATGATGTTCGAACTTTCCGGTTCACAAGCTCATTTTTTGACGGTGAAATGCACGGNACATTAAAGCCCGANCTCATCCGGCATTACACTTCATGGTGGGGAGAATATTTGAACGAAAGAATAGCCGAAGAATTTATGTTCGCNCCCCGGGACACTATCATTCAAACAGATACACCGGATCTCGGTTCAGATGCACCGGTTGCCGATGTTTCAATCGAGCTGACAATAAAAGACCTTTCACTGTTAAGAAAATATTTTCCTGAACTGCCCGAAATCGATAGCAATGCGCGCTTAAACACTTCCATAAATGCCACAAACCAGCGATTACTGATAACAGGCAATCTTTTTGATGAACAATTCCGTTATGGCGATGAAGGTGCGCAAAACTTTAATGCGGCCTACACAGCCAACTTCAGGCACGACAGCGCTTTGAAAGAATTCAGTACTGTGGATTTGCAGCTAAACAGTTCAGAAGCTTCGGTCAGAGGTTATCAGCTCAAAGACAGTTATCTGAATATCACCATGCGGAATGATTCTCTTCTGGTGCAAAATAATTTTCAGCGGTCTGAAGATAACCTGAGATTGGAATCCACGTTTACAGGATTTTTGCTTGATGACCGTTTTGATTTGCGGATTGATGATTTTACAATGGGTACGCAGGAATATTTATGGATTACCGAAGGCACACCCCGGCTTAGTTATACAAACCAGGAAGCTCTGCTCATAGACCGCCTGATATTGACGAGCGGCTCCGATTACCTGAAAATCAACGGCACATACAGCACCGATCCGCAGGACCGGGTTGAGTATACAGTTGAAAATTTTGACCTCAGAAGAATTTCCGATCTCATTGACGGAAGAATCCGGTTTTCCGGAATTATGAACGGAAACTTTTATACACAAACCCTCACACAGATACCTTCCGTTCAGGGTGAATTGAGCGTAGAAGAAGGCAGAATTCAGGATCGTTTGATTGGTGATGTTTCTCTGAACAGCCGGTTCAACTCTGATACCAACCGTTTCGATACCGACATTCATATTTACACTGACCCCGAAAAATATCCCCGTTATTACAATCGCAACGATGGAATCGGACAGGACTTACGGTTGAATGGCTACTTCAAACTGCCCGATGAAACCACCGACCCCGACGATGATCTTTTCTACTTCGATGCCGATCTGCGGCAGATTGATATGTGGATTGTGACTTTTATTATACCCGACATTATCCTTGAAATGGAAGGAAGCTCATCCGGGCAGGGTTTTATCAGGGGATCAGAAAACGATTTTGATTTTAGCGCCGATTTCAAAGTTGAGGATGTTTATGGGCGGCCCGCTTTTACCAACGTAGGTTACAATTTGAATGGTGATTTGCAATTTAATCTGAATGACGGACTTTTATTTAAAGACATTAAACTGACCGACGAACACAATGGCACAGGTACGTTATTCGGACAGATTGATCTCGACCGATTCGAAACCCCGGTCACTTATCTCGATCTCACTCTCGATCTGAATAATCTCATGTTCATGAATAATCCCTATGACCCGGAAATTCCATTCTACGGCAGAATATTTGGAACAGGCCAGGCTCAAATTGCCGGAACCAACACATCCCCGGTGTTGAGAACTACCAGGACAGTCACTATCTCGCCACAGTCACGGATATCCATTCCGCTTGAACCTGAAATTCAGATAGAACAGGATCGCCGTTTCATCCAGTTTGTAGAATCTTTCGATATGCCTTTTTGGGAAGGACAGCTAACCCGTTTAGAACAGATCGAAAGAGATCACGAAGAACCTGAAGATTTAACATTCCTGCAGCTTTTTACCATGGATGTTCAATTTCAGGCGGCTGATCCTGTTAATGTCCGGCTGATTTTTGACCGTGTTACCAACGACATGCTTAGTGCAAACGGAACCGGGCAAATTCGCATCCTGCTTCAAGACCAGGATATCAGTATGTTTGGCCGGTTTGGCATCCAGGGCGGAGAGTACCAATTTGTAAGTGGTGATATTTTTACCCGCCGGTTTACACTGCAGGAAGGCGGAACCATCAGTTGGTCGGGTGATCTTGTAGATGCCAGCCTGGATGTAACAGCGGTATACCGTGCGCGTCCCAACCTTTCTACCCTGCTAACCTCACCGGGCGCCGCAGCAGCCACAGAACCCGGACAGCGCATTCCGATTGACCTTGTGCTGCAAATCGGGGGAACCATTACGGCAGTTGAAAATGAATTTTTCTTCCGGGTTCCATCCGGTATTGAAGGAAGCATTGATCCCACAATTGCCAGCCAGATCAACAATATCAACCAAAATGAAGATGAAAAACTGATTCAGGCAACAAGTATATTGTTAAGCGGTAATTTTATACCGTCATCCCAGGCACAGGGGCTTGGGTTTGCTGAAGGTTTTTCGGGAACGGCTTCGGTAGTAAATCCGCTTATTACCAGCCAGGTCATCAACCCGCTGTTATCCAACCAGATCAACTCGCTGCTGCGAAGCGACATTACCTTTGACATCGATTTTAACTTGACCGCATTTAATGAAGTGGATCTCGGAGTGGCACTCAGGCTGTTTGATGACAGGGTGATTTTACGGCGTGAAGGGCAGATAACCGGTGAACAGAGTGATATCGGTGATCTTGGAGCCACCTACCGGATAAACCGTACGTTCTCCGTAACGGCATTCCACCGGCAGGATCCCACACTGAATTACACCAGTGGAATTGAATCAAGACAAGCCCAGGAAATGAATGGCGTGGGCCTTGAAGCACAGGTGCAATTCAACACCTGGAGCAGCCTGAGAGCACGAATATCAAATGCATTCAGATCGTTTCTGGGGATAAAAAGAGAAGAACAGGAAACCGAAGACATCGAAACCCTGGCAAATAACTAAACTGACCGTATCAATTTAACAACAAGAATGAGTAAAAACAGATTAAGTTCACTCGAAAAGAAAATCATTGAAATTTTAAAATCTTACCCGGACGCATCCATTCCCACCCCCCTTTTGGCAGATGCGCTGGGCCTTTCCGATAAAAAAGGATCAAGAAAAATTAAACGATCTGTCAATCGCCTGAAACAGCTCGATCACATCATTGTGACAAGAGGCAACCTGATACGCCTGAACGAGCCTGCCGTCATAGATGACAAAATGGTAGAAGGAAAACTGGATGTAACCAGCCGGGGCGATGGTTATGTGATTGTTGAAGGACGAGATCAGGATATCAAGATTTCCCGTAAATACATGAGCACTGCTCTCGATGGAGATATTGTCAGTGTAAAATTGATCGGGTACCATAAAAAGAGCAGCAAACCCATGGGACGCATCGAAGATGTTGTGAAACGCGCCAACACCCTTTTTGTAGGAACACTGGAAGAGGCTGCAAAAAATACTTATCTGATTAAAGCCGATGTTCAATCTTCCCGAATCGATTTTTTTGTTGAGCCTTCGGATTTGAACGGGGCAAAAGATGGTGAAAAAGTGGTGTTTAAACTGGTGCAATGGGAAGATGTGCGCGGATACCCGCAGGCAAAAATTGTTGATGTGCTCGGAGATGCCGGAACCAACGAGGCCAATATTTTATCGATTCTGGCCGAAAAACAGTTTCAAGGGGCATTCCCCGGAGAAGTTGAGCAGTTTGCCGAAAAAATTTCGTTTGATATTCCCGAAAAAGAAATTAACCGCCGTCGCGATATTCGCGATGAGGTTGTAATCACCATCGACCCGGCAGATGCCAAAGATTTTGATGATGGGCTGAGCATCAGCATACTCGACAATGGCAACTACTATTTGGGCGTGCACATTGCCGATGTAACCCATTATATGCCGAGAGGTTCTGCCCTGGATGATGAAGCTTTTAATCGCGGAACCAGTGTTTATCTTGTAGACCGTGTAATCCCTATGCTGCCTGAACGACTGAGCAACGGTGTTTGCAGCTTACGCCCGCATGAAGACAAACTTGCTTATAGCTGCTTCATGGAAATTGCTCCGAACGGTAAACTTGTCAACTACTCTATCGAAGAAACGGTCATACATTCAAAAGAGCGGTTTGCATACGAGGAAGTTCAGAATATTCTGGACGGTAAAAACAGCCACAAATTTATACAGGAGCTTGAGATCCTGCAGGCGCTTGCAAACGTTCTGCTCGACAAACGATTCCGTGAGGGTTCCATCAATTTTGAAACTCCCGAACCGAAATTTGTACTTGACAACGACGGCAAACCGGTTGATGTGATTGTAAAAGAAAGGCTGTTTGCGCACAAGCTGATTGAGGAGTGCATGCTTATGGCTAATAAAACGGTGGCATATCACATAGAAACCCTGCGTAAAAAAAGTAACAAAAGAGTAAAAAACGACCATCCTTTCCTCTACCGGGTTCACGATAAACCAGATCTTGAAAAGCTCAACAATATCCGGGAAACCGTAAAGCCGCTGGGAATTGAATTTAACCTTGATGGACGCATTACATCAAAAAAAATCAATGGGTTATTAAAACAAACTGAGGATACAAGCCTCGAAAATATTGTAAATGATTTGATGCTGCGTGCTATGGCAAAAGCCGAGTATTCTCCAAAGAACATCGGACATTTCGGGCTTAGCTTTGCCAATTATGCACACTTTACCAGTCCTATAAGGCGTTATCCCGATGTAATTGTACATCGGTTGCTCAAGCGTTATCACTCAGGAGCTACAGAATACACCTATAAAAAATTAGAAGAATTCGGTGAACACTGCAGCGAAAGAGAACGTTATGCAGTGGAAGCCGAGAGAGATTCCGTAAAATTGAAGCAGGTGGAATTTCTGTCTGAAAGGCTCGGCGAAACGTTTGCAGGAACAATCAGTGGTGTTACGGAAAACGGTATGTACGTAATACTTGATGATATATACTGTGAAGGTATGATTCGCGTTAGCGAACTAAAAGATGACTATTATGTTTATCATCCTAAATTGCACTGTTTAATTGGCCGATCTAAAGGCAGAAAGTACCGTCTTGGAGATCCGATTAAAGCAAAAGTAACCCGTACTGATTTTGAAAAAAGACAGATCGATCTAACAATCCCAGATTTTTAAGGCTTATTTAACTTTATAAAATACTTCTATGCAGCAGCTCTACAAATCTTCACTCATCCTATTCCTTACCATATTTATTTCGACTTCGGCAGTTCAGGAAGCTTTTTCTCAGTTTTTTACATTTGGAAAAAACCGAGTTCAATACGAAAAGTTTGACTGGCGCTTCATCGAAACCGATCATTTTGATATCTACTATTATGATTCAAGAAACTACCATCTTGCACAGTTCACGGCTGAAACTGTTGAGTCATCCTTAAAACAGTTAACCGAAGACCTTGGATCACAGCTAACAGACCGTATTCCGGTCATCATTTATGATTCTCACAGTGACTTCTCTCAGACTAATGTTGTTCGGCTGCCGGTAGACGCACAGGGAATTGGCGGTGTTACTGATAAATTTAAAAACAGGATGACCCAGCCCTTTATGGGAAATTACATCGACTTCAGACGCACCGTACAGCATGAGTTGCTGCATGCCTATATCAACGATGTATACTATGGCGGCTCAGTTCAGTCTATTATGGCGAATAATATTCAGCTTCAATTTCCGCTTTGGTTTGAAGAAGGGCTTGCAGAATTTCTCGCTCTTGGCTGGGATACCCAGACCGATATGTACATGCGGGATGCAGTCATCAACAACTATTTACCGCCCTTAACCCAATTAGGCGGATTTTTCGCATATCGCGGCGGGCAATCTTTCTGGTATTTTATTGAAGACCAGTACGGTAGGCCCAAAATCACAGAAATTATGCAGCGAATCCGTACTACGCGAAATATCCAGCAGGCACTTGTGCAATCTACCGGGCTTCAGATTGATGAACTTTCCAGCCGGTGGAGGGAGTACTGGCGGCAGCGTTACCTGCCTGAAGTTGCCGACCGCCAGACTCTGAGCAGTGTTGCCACTCAAATTACAACCCGTGCACGATCCGGCTCTTACAACACAAGCCCAACCATTTCTCCCCGGGGCGATCGTATCGCCATGATTAGCAATCGAAGGGGTGTCTTTGATGTAGTGGTTGTTGATGCTAATACTGGCGAACGCCTTAAAACCATCATCAGCGGCGCCGATAACCCGATGTTTGAAGAGCTAAATGTTTTGAATCCGAACCTCTCATGGTCACCGGATGGTTCCCAGATTGCGTTATCAAGTAAATCTCAGGGAACTTATAACCTGGCCATAGTCGATTACGAAACTGAAAAAAGCCGTACTATCCGGTTCCCGCAGCTCGATGCGATTAACTCTGTTTCATGGTCGCCGGATGGTAAAAAAATTGCGTTCGACGGAAACATGGGCCCCTACCAGGATATTTTTGTCTACAACCTGGAAACCGGTGATTTTATAAACCTGACCAATGATGTTTTTTCCGACAAAGAACCTGCCTGGGGAGCAGATTCGGAGTATGTCTATTTTATTTCAAACCGCGGCGAACGAACTCAGCCCAATACTTATCTTGCGGGATACTCTATTATGCAGCACGATTCGTTCCCTCAAACCGATCTGTACAGAATGCGGGTTGGAAGCAACAGGATTGAAAGACTCACCAACACACCCAATTGGTCTGAAACGCAGCCAACCATTACACGCGATGGGCGCATTGTTTTTGTATCCGACCAAAATGGAATTCCTAATATTTATGAATATGACCTGGATAGCCGCTCGGTTTATCCGCTCACAGACCTGCAATCCGGCGTGATGCAAATTTCGATTTCTGCCGATGGCACGCGCTTAGCATTTAATGCTCTGAACCAGGGATTTCCTGATATCTTTATGATGCGTTCTCCATTAGACCAGAGACGCAGCGAACCTTTAGCACCCAACACCTGGGCTCAGGAACGTGAAAGAGTCAGCCCCGAAGAGCGGGTGCCCGCACTTGGTTATGTAAAACAGATGATAGCTGCACGTCCGCATGGAAATTATATTTCATCCCGATTATTGACCCCGGTCGAAACTCCCGATGCTGAAGATTTGGCAGAACTCACAACAGAAGAGGCCGAGACCGATACCGCTGAAGAGGAGCAGGAAACCGATAGCGGAAGAATCGATTTCAGAAATTACCAGTTTGGTGAAGCCGTAGTCAGTGATACTACGATAAAGCTGACTGACGATCCGCGAAATTTTGATCCCGAAGGTAATCTTACCGAAGATGGATATTTTCAGCCTAAAGAGTATCGGCTGCAGTTTTCTCCCGATTTCAGTTATGCTGCCGGACAGCTTAACACCTATTACGGTACATCGGCATTCGCATTTATAACACTCTCCGATCTTTTTGGAGACCATCAGCTATCGTTCGGCTCCAACCTGAACTTCGACCTCCGTAACAGTGATTACACATTTCAGTACGGATATCTTAGAGACCGTACAAATTTCTTCGCTTCGTTCTTCCATCAATCACGAAACTTTCAGACTTTTTTCGGAGAACTGCTCAGATTCAGAACATTTGGCGGTTCTGTTGACTTTCAGTATCCGCTGAACCGATACCAGCGCATTGATTACGGAATTTCAGCCATTGGCATTGCACGGGATTTCAGTACCGTCCAAGGCCTTGGGGGACGGAATGTCAGCAACGAAAATAGTTGGTTCCTCTTTCCACAGGTAACATTTACCGGAGATTATACCATCCCCGGCTTCATCACGCCTGTTGGTGGCAGCCGCTATTCAATCCGCTTATCTGCAAGTCCGCCGATAACTTCCGATACACCTCAATTTGCCACATTACTGGGAGATTACAGGCAGTACATTAATCTCGGATCAGGATATTCACTGGCCTTCAGAGGAGCGGGCGCCGTATCATATGGTCGCGACTCGCAAACATTCTTTATGGGCGGTATGCTTGGATGGATCAACCAGCGGTGGTCGGATGCAGAAATTCCGTTCGAACGGCTGGCAGATACGTTCTTCACACTTCCCGCAACTCCACTCCGGGGCCATGAATTCAACACAATCTTTGGCGACAAATTCACCCTGATTAACGCCGAATTCAGGTTCCCGCTGTTTGCGGCCGTATTGCCGGGGCCGATTCCCATTCTGCCTCTTTGGAACCTCACTGCCGTAGCCTTTGTCGATGCCGGTGCTGCATGGGGTTTTGATGTGCCGTTTTCACGATTTACTGATCAGCAGGGTGAGCCGATTGTTTACTTTGAAAATCCGGGACACTTCCAGGGAAGAATCGGAACCAAGCGCACGGGACATATTAACCCGAACACCGGGCTTTTAAGAGACGGGCCTCCGCAGCAGGGTGATATTGAAACCACTTTTGTTGATGGAGATATTCTGATCGGAGCCGGATTCGGATTGAGAACGATACTTCTTGGCCTGCCATTCCGATATGATGTAGGATGGCCATATGGCCGCGACGGATTCCAGAGCAGGCCAATTCATTATTTTTCAATTGGCATCGATTTCTAAAAATTGTAAGATTGGCTCAAGTTGTTTAGAATTGCAAAAGCGGGCATGAAAAATCATGCCCGTTTTTTTTTGATCACACACCCTGGCAAAGTATAGCTGCCCAAAAAGTGCGTCATCCCGTACTTGATACGGGATCTCCTCTCTTTGATAAAAGCAGGAGATGCCAGCCTGTCCCTTTCGGGAGATCGGAGTCCGGCATGACGGTATTGATGACTAATGGTATTGTTGAGCGCACTTTTTGGACAGCCTCTCCTGCCAGTGCAGGGCGTAGAAAATGTCCCTCGAAACAGCTCCCCGCGACTCTGGCAGGAGCTCTCTAAAGTTCACACTCTGCCAGGTCGCTAAACACACACCCGGTACTATTGTGGGTTAATACTGAATCACAAAATCGGTTTTTTGATAATTTGGCTGAATCCAGTTCAGAATCAGGGTTTCTGAGTCCTGGTCATACCACCATTCATTTTCTCCCTGCCCCTGTTCAAGCTCCTCTTCATTGGCAGTTATTTGTATCGGTTCATCCACATATTTGAACCTGATTTCCAGCTCTTTTTCTGGCGCCTGTCCCTGGTAGCTTCTCACCATTCTGCCGATTGTAAATGTTGAAAAATCTGGATGTTCAAAATATCGGAAAGCGGTAGTTGTAAATTCTCCAAGCCGATATCTTGTAGTCATCCCATCGTCTTCATACAGCCTGAACGAACTTGCCCCTCCGCCATACACCTCTATCGTAAGCCGCTCGTTTTTTCCCGCAAGAATATTCCGGCTGTAGTCGCGATACGGGATTATTGAACCGGCTCTGACAAAAACCGGAATTTTATCAATCGGGGCTTCTACAATCCAGGAAGTGCCGCCTTCATATTCAGATCCATTCCAGTAATCGTACCAGGTTCCGGGTGGCAGGTAAACCATGCGTTCTTCTTCTCCTTTTTCAAGAATAGGTGCTACCAGCAAGGCATCCCCTAACTGAAACTGCGTAGTTTGCGAGCCATCTCCCCGAACCGGTTTTTCCCTGGTCGCACGAACTAAATGGGCAAGGCTGTACAAGTATGGAAATAATCGGTTTCTGAGTTCTGCCAGTTCTCTGAACTGCTGCTCTGCCCGATCTGAAAACCCAGGAAAAACAGAACCATCACCAGCTTCAGGAGTAATGTGCAGATGCATCATTGTATTGAATGCGGCAAACTGAATCCATCTGATAAAAAGCTCCTCTCCGGCCTCAGTGTCTTCAATCAAATTGGCAACCGGTACTGTGTGAAGCAGGTAAGGAATTTCGTACGTTGATAATCGAAGGTCGGCAGATAATTCAACCTGCTCTCTTAAATCGCCGAATGTCAACCCGGCTGTTTCTCTGGCATCATCATAGGTCCAGGCCTTTTTTGGTTTTCCACTATGAAGTGTAGGAAATTCTTTAAACTCAGGGTGAGATGTCACACCGGGAGGACTTATCAAAAAACCTCGACTCTCCGATATATGGCTGCGCTGCATGGTAATTTCAAATGCATTTTCGACTGATTCTTTTTCCTGCCGAAACGGCAATTTCAGAAAATTAAACTCTAAGCCGGAAGGAATAAGCTCTTCTGAATTTTGTTCCGGAGATACTAAATTGGAGTCAATTCCCATCATTATGTTGTTCTCAACAAGGTAATTCCGGGTTTCCTGCAGCTCATCAGAATTAAAATTTTCCGATGACTGTCCGGCCCTGATCCAGATGCCATCTGCAGGTATATTTTCTTCAATCAACAAATCTGCCAGATTCTGCGCTTTTGTTCCGCCGGTTACTCCGCCATAAATCACGCCAAATGCCCAGGCCGGGGGAATTACAATTCGCTCATCTCTTTTTGCCAAGAAAGGATCTTGATTGGGATTTGCCGTTTCCGGCAGGGCAAAACCATAGGGCTGATTTTCATTATTTCGGGTAAGGTGAAGTTTATCAACAACAAACCCGCCGGTTCCACCCGATTCAAGCCGTATCTCGTAATGACCGGGAGTTTCAAAATTAACAGATACGGGCTGCCCGGATGCTGCATCGTTTGTTCTCCATCTTAAAACCGGAGTTTGGTCTATCGGTATGCGCCTGTTTTCAAGTAAAAACCGATTTTCATCCAGTATTTGAAGCGGCAATTCATGGACTTCGTCTATTTTAGGGGTTAGATTTACTAAAACATAAACTGTGTATTCTCCGGGGCTGCGAACATAGAAAGGAAAGGTCAGAGCACCCCGGGAAGTGGTGGTATCTTCCTGTGATACCATCGAGAGAGATGTGTGAGTTTTCTGCAATTGCCAGTTATTCTGCTCTGGCAGGCTTCGTGCATTTATGGAAACTATTCCACCAACTTCGTAAAAATCGGCTTCAGGCACCGGAGTACATGAATTAGCCGATATAAACGCTAATATTACAATTAACAGAAGAGAAAATAATCTGTTTGAAACCCGCTCCATTTTTACAAAATAATCATCACAGCGGTTATGCGCACAAACCTTTCAAAATTTTTTTGGATCAGTTTCATGCCAAACCGAAAATCAGATTCGGTGATTTATATTAACCGAAAAACGGCAGAATGGAAACGGGTGTGGCAGAGTATGGGGTAGTTTTTTAACTATTTGCCTCGTTGACGACCCTTTTAAAATCTTTTGAAACTTTCAGCATGGGTACGTACTGCTCGGGCACAATAACCTCTTCATTGGTTTTAGGATTCCTCGCAACACGCTGTGCACGTTTCACCACTTTAAAACTGCCGAAACCCCTTAACTCAATCGTCTCACCTCTTTTCATTGCATCAATTACGGTCTCCATAAAACCATTTACTACTGCCTCAGTCTCAACTTTGGTTAAACCGGTGGAAGAAGAAATGATGTCAACAATGTCTGCTTTAGTCATAATTTTTAAACTTTAAAATTCACTTTTTATTAGTTAAGTCTTTGTAGCCGATATTACTCTAATTATAATAAGCAAAGCAAAACCATTGCCCTTTCGTTCATTATGTAACAAAATTTTCAAAAATTTTTGCAAAATCTTTTATACCTTCGGTGTTGACTAAACCTACGAGACAAACCGCTTTCTATGGACACTTTTGACCTGATTATCTCCTGGCTTGAAAATTTAATCTGGAATACACCCGAAGCCATGCCGGCTATGGTTGTTGTGCTTCTGGCATTTGGCATTTTTATTACAGTCCGGCTTAGTTTTATTCAAATACGGCATTTTAAACACGGATTAAAAGTAGTTTCCGGTAAATATGATGACCCTAAAGACGATGGGGACATCAACCACTTTCAGGCCTTAAGTACAGCACTTTCTGCAACTGTAGGAATCGGTAACATTGCAGGTGTGGCACTTGCCATCCATTATGGCGGCCCCGGTGCCCTCTTCTGGATGTGGGTGACAGCCGTTTTAGGAATGGCCATCAAATATACCGAGGTGACACTCGCCCAGGAATATCGTATAAAAAACGAAGATGGCTCGGTTTCCGGCGGCCCGATGTATTACATAGAAAGAGGCCTCGGGCCGAACTGGAAATGGCTGGCCATCGCATTTTCAATTGCAGCAGCAATTTGTGCATTTCTGACTGGAAATGCAGTTCAGGCCAATACGGTGGCCGATGTTATGCTCAGTGATTTTGAAATACCGAGAGCACTCACCGGATTCGTTACGGCAAGTTTGGTTGCAGCGGTAATTCTCGGAGGTATTAAACGAATCGGTTATGTTACGGCCAGGCTCGTCCCGTTTATGGCAACCATCTACGTGTTAGCCGGCCTGCTTATTTTGCTGATTCACTACGACCAGGTGATACCCTCCTTGTGGGTGATTTTATCCAACGCATTCAATCCGCAAGCCGGTGTTCTTGGCGTGGGTTCCGGCACACTGATTTTTACCCTCAGCTATGGTGTTCAACGAGGCCTGTTTTCGAATGAAGCCGGACAGGGTTCTGCCCCGATTGCCCACTCTGCTGCCAAAACCGATGAACCCGTGCGCGAAGGTGTGGTTGCACTACTTGAGCCGTTTATTGATACGCTGATTGTTTGCAGCATCACAGGATTGGTAATTGTGAGCACCGGGGCGTGGGATATGTATCATCCCGCCACTGTAAATCCACAGTCCGATACAGTCAGTTACAACATAACCGAACCCGATGAACTCGGGCAGATGGATGTGCTCTATTTTGAGGACGGAATGCCTGTAAACGGAGAAATGCTTCGCTACGAAATTGCAGTTGATACGATGTATGCAGATCCCGACCGAACCGAGTTATTTACCGGCCGCATAGAGAATGTACTCACAGTGCCAATAATTATTAGTGATGATGGCATGTCGCTAAACCGTCTTTATGGCGGCGTGGTCGAAAACGGTGCACCGCTGACAGCCAGGGCGTTTCAAATTGGCCTGAGCCCGTTCTTCCCGTTTGGCGGTTTCATTGTAACACTTTCGGTGCTGCTATTTGCCGTTTCCACATCCATAAGCTGGAGTTATTATGGCGACAGGGCCGCGCAATACCTGTTCGGTTTTAAATCAATCTTTTACTACAGGCTTGCTTTTGTGGGTATGCACTTTTTCGGAGCCGTGGTTTCGCTCACCACCATTTGGGCATTCGGTGATGTGATGCTTGGTATGATGGCATTTTTTAACATCATCGCTCTCTTTGCGCTATCCGGAGTTGCGCTGAAAATCACCAGAAAATATTTTGATAATACCGAAGTTTAAAATCAGGAAGTTGTGAAGAAAACTGATCAGGTTACCATAATACAACATCCGTTGGTGGCAAGAGATCTGTCGATTCTCAGAAGTGCCGAAACCGACACAATCAATTTTCGCTCTGCATTAAGCCGCATTGCCACTATTCTGGCATACTTTGCGCTTAAAGAACTGCCGCTTCGCGAAATAGAAATCAAAACACCCGTCACAACCACAAAAGGCATCGAGATTGATACCAACATTATTGTTGTTCCTATTTTAAGGGCTGGCCTCAGCCTTGTTGATGCAATAATTGATTTTGTTCCTGATGCAAAAGTTGGGCATCTTGGAATGTATAGAGACGAAGATACACATAAGCCCGTTGATTATTATTCAAAGCTGCCTTACGGTATGGATAAAGCACTGGTGCTTCTTGTAGACCCGATGCTTGCAACCGGCGGTAGTGCGGATGATGCCATAGCTTTTTTGAAAAAACAGGGAGCTGCCAATATCCGGTTCATATCCCTGATTTCGGCGCCAGAAGGTTTAGATCGAATTTTAAAGAAATATCCCGATGTATCGATTATTACAGCAGCAGTTGACGAAAAACTTAACGACGATGCATTCATCGTTCCGGGACTGGGCGATGCCGGAGACCGCTATTTCGGCACCAACTAATTTCGCACTTCTCATCATTTTCTTTCTGCTCGCCGCCCTGTCTTGCACTGATTTGTCTGAATACGATGAAGAACAGATCCGCTCCACTATGCACGACTCTTTAATCATTACTACAGAAAGCTGGGATGTGCAAATGACGCTGATGCAGGAAGGCAGGACAAGAATGTCTATTGAAGGCTCCCACGCAATCAATTACCAGGCTAAAGACAGAAAACATACAAAAATAGACGGCCCCGTTTATGTGCAGCTTTTCGATACGGCCGGGGTTGTTGAAACCGAAGCATGGAGCAAAAGAGCCATCTATCTTGAAGACGATGCCGAATTTGAGTTGTACGATTCCGTCCATGTTCGAACCGTTGATGACCGGCATCTTTATTCAGAATACCTGAAATGGTCTCAGGACACCGACCGGATCTCATCCCCCTATTTTGTCACCATCATCACACCGACCGACAGTCTTTCGGGACGCGGATTTGATGGTTTGACAGATCTCTCTTTTTATAATATCACTGAACCCCGAGGGCTTATGGTGGTTGATTAATGATCCGCCGGTTCACATATCTCTTTCTGCTTTTCGGTTTTTTTAGCGGAACTCTGTTTTTACACGACTCAATCGCTCAAAGCAGGGTAACCATCATCCAGGCCGACCGTGCTGAAGGCGGCGTTGTAGATGGCCAGAACGTCAGAAAAATTCTTGGCAACGTTATTCTCTCCACCGAAAACATGCTGATGGAAACCGACAGCGTTTATCAGTTTATTGACCGTAACCTGCTGATGGCATTCAACTCCCAGATTGAAACAGAAAAAGAGATGATCTGGGCCGATACACTCTATCATAATACAAGAACGGAATTCAGCCGATTGCGCGGCAGAGTTATTGTGCAGTCTGAACAAAATACGGTTTTCAGTGATTCAATTGATGTAGATCAGGTAAATGATATCGCCTATTTCAACGTGCCGGTACGTTTTGAGGATGAAGATGGAACATTGATTGCAGAAAACGGCCTTTACTATCAGGCGTTAGACAGCGCCATTTTCAGAGGTAATGTTCAACTGGCCGACAGCACCCAGTACC